>JADMIO011081470.1_pt1 | contig 23121 bp, 49 predicted proteins | sample 8958161 | NCBI WGS metagenome assembly JADMIO01 (sample SAMN16585339, study PRJNA669376) | soil metagenome | isolation source: Crop rotation soil | place: USA: Cullars Rotation, Alabama | collected 2011 | reverse complement strand
CCGCGACTTCAAGTCACGTGAATTCCAAGCTTCGGATCCCACTGTGCTGGAAAGCACACACACACATGCGGGCCGATTTAACAACCCCCGGGTCGCCGATGATCATGGACGCGCGTCCAAGGTTGCACCGGGATCCAAGGTTGTACTCGGGTACATCGATGTACCTCGGTCCACGGATCGGGGCTGCACTCGGGTCCAAGGATGCACTCAGGTACACAGATGGGGTCGCACATGCATAGGTATGCGGGCTCATGCATGGGCATCTGCGAGGGTTATCGTCACTCTGACGCGAATGTGCAATGTCACATGGTGGAGGGGATAGTTCACCCCTCAACCTTTCGGCTCACCGAATAGTTCAACCTTGAAGTATTCACATACCCCCGGGGGTATGGCGATTGGTCTACTCCAATTGGTCTAGATGTCTAGACCGGTGTGGTCTATACCTTGATCTAGACCACCGTCTTATTGGCAACGGTTTCCATCTGCACGCTGTTGACCTTGGAAGCGCAGGCTTTAGGACCTGCGCTCCTCTGATTCCCAGGCGGATCGGCCCAAACTGGGTATTGATCCAAGGCGGTGTGATGTGCTTCGATGGCATCTCCACCAATCGCAAGCAAGGGAGCACACCATGAGCATCGAGACCGAAGCGCGCGAGTGGATCTGTGACGCGTTCGACCGCATCGGGGAGCGTGCCTTCGAGCTCCCCATCGAGCGGGTGTGGGCGATCATCGATGCCCAGTACGACGGGGGCAGGGGAGCGTTCCTGGCAGCTCTGGTCTAGTCCACTCGGAAGGGCCCTTCGGGGCCCTTCCCCTTTGCCCTGACGGTTCGGGTACATAGCTCGCACACTTGTACTCCAGTGCACACATCGCCTAGGCGCCCCCTGTGGGCGCCTTTCGTGCTGTCCGGAGACATCGGGGCCCTTCGGGGGTGCGTGAGGCTGCCAGCGGTGCCCTAGTGCCCCTCGTGGAGCCCTTCCGGCTCCTCCCCCGCCCTTACGCGCGCAGCGCGGATGTGATGGGGGGCGAATGGATAGCCACAGTGCCCATTTCGGGGCTGCCAGCTTGCCTCAGCTCCCCGGAGAGAGCGGTTTCCCGACCCCCTCGGAACACCCTGTTTTCGCAGGTCAGAGCATGTGCAGCACCGCCGTTTGGGCGGTGCTGAAGGTTCGTGTCCCCATGCATTTGGTCATGCAAGCCCTTGAAACAGCCTCTGACCTGCACAAACAAAAGTCGGTACATAGTAGAGCTTGACTGTTACCGGGGGTAACCCCCAATGTCTTCCATGTCGCCAGCAAGACCGGGGACAGGCCAGGAAAGGTCCCGAAACTGGGTCCTAGACAGGCAGGACGAGAGCCGCTAGGTTCGAGTCCAGCAAGACCAGCGAGCAACTCAGAGCGCGGCCAAGAGGCTTGAACGTAAGTCGCAACGGCTTGGGGCATGAAACACGGTTCCTTCACGCAGCTCTGGGAGTCCACTAGGACTCAGGAGGGCTTATCCCCGTAGTGGGGAGAAGGCACGAAGCAGGGGTCTTGACAGCAAAACCCTGATACGCAAGTATCGGATCAGGCAAGGCCCTCTAGGGCCGGGCCTGCTGGACAGGGTTCTGTCCAAAACCCGGGAAACCGGGGAGCTTGACCAGAAGGGCCCGGAGCTAGTAGAGTCAGGGTCGGCAAGGAAAGAACCGCCCGGAGGTAGGGGTTGGGACTGGGCTAGGTCTCGGTCTGATCTGCTCCAAAGAGTGCGGCTGTTCATTGAGAACTCAATACTGTGTGCGCCCACTGCCAAGTGTGGGTGCCTAGTTCCAAGTGCACCACGCCCTCATTACGGCGTCAGTGTATACGGCTAGGTATACTTCCTTTCTTCCCTAGTCAGCCCATGATCGGGGCAATCTAGCAGGACTCTTCTAGTTTGAGTCTATCTAGGTGAACCGTGCCTACGGGCTGATGGTTGGGCAGGGCTCTTAGGGGCCCTGCCTCGCTCAGAGGGTGCAGCTTGCTGGATAGCCAGTCTTTACCCATCACCCGATTGGTGGGATCGGCGGCGAACCAATCTGCACTCTCCGAGCAACACACAACCATGGGAGGAGAGTCGTGAAGCTACGAATCAAGAAGGATGGCTGGTGGGTCTTCCGTGACGTCATCGCCAACGGGGAAGAGTTCCGCACTTACGGTGCTCTTTACTCCGTCAAGGAATACGTCCCGGGGCACGTCTACGATCCGTGCAACTGTGCGGAGGACGGCAATGACCTCTGGGGTCGCCTCCCGAAGCAATACTGGGAGAGCGTCAATCACGCGGACTACGTGATCTACTCGTACGGCACCCCCATCGCCTGGCACGATTACTACCAGGACAAGTGGGTGATGCCCAACGAGAAGTACAGCGCGACCACCAGTGGCCACCAGTCCCTCATCAGTACCGCCATCTCGGAGCTGTCCAATGCCTCGTAACCCGTTCAAGTCCAAGTACTTCTCGTTCACCATGGTGAACGGACGGAAGTACGAGGTGCGATTGAAGCACAACGACACCCTGGTGGGTTACGTCTACATCCAGGCCGGTAACGACAGTTACCGATACAGCCTGGTGGGACGCATCGGCCACCAGTCCGCAGAGTACAACGAGAAGGGAATCGTTCGCCGATTCACTATCGAGGTGCTGAGCGAAGACTATCTGTGACCAGCGTGTGTCCACAGGCTTCCGGTCTGTGGACAGACCCGGCATCACAGTGGTGCCCATGGGAAGGGAGTAATCATGACCGAGCTCAAGATCCAGGACGAGTCGGGCAACCTGCGCGCTGTCAGCGACCTTTCGTCGTGGTGCCAGCGCAACGACATCAAGGTTCCGACCATGAACACGTACCTGGACAAGGCCCGGAAGGACGAGGTCATCAAGCCCGCCATGACCCTCGGCGGCATGAACCTCTACTTCGAGGATGAGCTGGCGGAGCTGCCGGTCAAGTACGGCCGCAAGCCCTCCGTCGCGATGGTTCTCAAGGAGCAGCATGAGCAGGTGGTGCGTGACAACGTCCGCCTCGCTGCCGACAACGCGACCCAGGCCCTGATCATCGACGGCCTGGAGCACACCATCCAGCGACTGATGGACCGACTCGCCGCCAGCGAGAGCTACACCAACAGCATCATCACCGGCGAGAGCTCCGAGGTGCTGGAGTACGAGAGCGTCTGAGACCACGGTTTGTGTGCAGCTCCCATGGAACTGCACACATTCCCGGCCAACTCAGGCCGATGGGAAGGGAGTAATCATGAAGACCATGACTCGCGACCAGGCGTTCAACGCCCTCCGCATCGCCACCGAGGAGAGGGGTCGTAGCTTCGTCTACAACACCATCAACGGCTGCGTGAACGTCAACTCGAAGGGTGAGCCCGACTGCCTGGTCGGCCTGGCCCTGTGGCGCTTCGGTGAGCAGAACGGCCTGCCCGAGAACTTCATGCTGGACTACAGGTACGGCACGATCATCGGCGTCGCCGATCGGATGCGCGAAGACGGGGTGCTGAGCATCAGCAAGTCCGCGCTGGTCATCCTCAAGGTGGCCCAGCGATTCCAGGACGAGGGCAAGTCGTGGGGTGAGGCGTTCGACGCTGCCATCATCACCGCAGACGCACTGACGCTGGCTGGCCTGTGACCAAGGTTGGCACTCGTCTCGTACGAGTGCTTTCCCGGCATCACAGCCGAACAGGGAAGGGAGTAGCAATGTCATTCAAGCTTGGACACCTCCACATCACCACGGGGATGCTTCTCGTGGTGAAGGACGAGGATGGCGGTCAGGACCTGCTCAAGATCGACGGCATCACTGCTTGGGATCACGACGGTACCCACGTGGAGGGTTTCCTCCTGTGGGCCGGGGCCCTGTCCGGTGCCTTCCTCCCCGCCAACCAGCAGTTCGAGGTGTTCGCATGAGAATCTACGGCCTCAAGGGGGACGTGTACACGATCGAATACACCGTGTCCGGCTCCTTCGACATGCGGTCGCACCGTGTCCACATCGCAAGCTTCACCAGTGACGTGGATCTGGAGAACAAGCTCACCGCCGCAGCGGCTCTTAAGAGCCGCTGCTCCACAGGAGACGTCAAGATTTACCAGGTTTTCCGGGAAATCTCATGATGCATCGCAGCGAGATGATCCTCGGCAAGCCGCAGGGCAAGAACCGCTACCGTCCGGTGTACATCGCTGGCGGGGGAGGGAAAGTCCTGTTCTACGTCGGCAGGCCCGACGGCAGGGGATTCCGGTGGTGCTACCGGCTCGCCGGAACCTCCGAGTGGATCGGCAACGTCAGGAGCCTCAAGGCTGCCTTGATGGCCGGTGGGGACGCCTACCTCAGGGCAGGCATCAACTACCTGTGACCACGGTTGGTATGCAGCTCTGCGGAACTGTGTACCTTCCCGGTATCACAAGGATACCGATGGGAAGGGAGTAATCATGCCCAAGGGTCAGAGCCTCGCGTCCATCATCAAGGACTACAAGGACATCACCCTGCTGGAGAGTGAGGCGCGTCGTCGGCGACGCGCTGTCGCCAAGGCTGTCAATGACGGCCGCATCAGCACCGAGGACATGGCCGACCTGATCGGCATCACGGACTCGGGCGTGTGGCAGCTCGCCAAGCGTTACAACGACTGAGTGACCACGGTTGGCACACCTCTCGCAGGTGTGCTTTCCCGGCATCATTCGGTGTCGAAAAGGGGAAGGAAGTACTATGAGCTATTCCGGGAACGTCGAGGGTGTCGCCGCCTGGCTGGACAATCACAACCTGGTTCCGTCGGACTGGCGAGACAAGGTCGATACGTCCATCCTCGAAATGATCAGCACCACCAGGTGCGTGATCGGGCAAATCTTCGGCGAATACGACGAGATCGACAAGCTCGACCCGGCCTACACCAACTGGATCAGGTCCACGCTCGCTGGCTACACCGATGAGTGGAAGGAGTACCTCGACCGGGCCATCAGGCCGGGAAGGTTCTGGCGCGTGCGCCTCACCGGCGTCAAGCACGAGGTGCACGCCACCTTCACCGCGAACGGCAAGAAGTATGTTGCCATCTCCAACTGCACCACGGGGGTCGTGCACTCCCTCGAAGAGGGCGACTTCCGCGAACGGTGGACTCCGATCGAGGAGGAGAAGTACGAGTACGGGGACGTCCTGCACAGCGAGTCCCGGAAGGTCACCATCGTCTACCTGAGCGACACGGTCTGCCTGCGCACCAACACGTCGCCCCGAGATGGCGTCGTGCGCTTCGGGTTCGGAACGCTGGACTGGTACCGGGAGAACTACCCGGACCTCAAGAAGACCGGCGACAGCGTTGGCGGAGCCATGCGCAAGGTCAAGAGCGTCTGAGTCCACGGTTGGCTCACGCCTTCGGGCGTGGGCTTTCCCGGCAACTCAGCCGAAAATGGGAAGGAAGTACCATGATCGAAGTGACGTACGAGAAGGCTCTCGAACTCGCCACGCAGGCCGTGGAGGAGAAGGGCGAGGACTACGTCTACACGGACGAGAGGGGCGTGCGGGCCGGTTCCCTGGACGCCATTGCCGGATGCACCAACTGGCACTACAGCAACCCGGACGACTCCTCCTCGGGGAAGGTCGTCAGCTGCCTCGTCGGAAACATCATGCACCGTGCAGGACTGAACATCTTCAAGTACGCCAATGGTGCCGACGTCGGCACACTCCTCCGCGCGGCCTACGCGGAGGTCACCGTCACCCACAAAGCTCACGAATTCCTGCGTGAGCTCCAGTCCCGACAGGACAGCGGCCGCACCTGGGGCGAGGCCCTGGAGATCGCCAAGGAGCGCGTGAGCTTCCTGAGCGCGGCCTACGACCTGCACTGACCTGAGTCCAAGGTTGACTCTCGACCTATCGGGTCGAGAGTTTTCCCGGTAACTCAGTTGTTACCAGTAAGGAGGGAAGTGCCTACCGGACCTGAGATCACGGCGGCAGCCAAGATCCTGAATAAGGACCATCTGTCCGAGTATCTGGAGGATTGGCATGCGCCACTTGCATACGATCCCCCGAACTCCAAGCAGGTGGCCAAGCTTGTCCTTGAGGCTGCCGAGGCTGCCCGCGAGAAGGGTGCCAAGTACGTTGCAGTAGGGCGTATCAGGCTCCCCGATGGCGAGTGGCACAACTATGCGGTGGGACCTTTCAGCACGCCGCTACAGGCCGCCAGGGGTGGCGAGGCATTCACTCACGACCCCAAGAGTGGGACAGGTGAGGGCAAGTTCCGCGCCGTTCCGCTTGTCAACAAGGCGGCGGACGCATGGAATGCAATCCGCCCTGATCAGGTCGACCACACTCAGTGGATCAAGGATCAGATCAGTGGTGGTCTGACCGGACTGTCAGACCCCAGGGTGTACGAAGGGAAGGAGAACTGGTGAAGCGAGCTGCCCTCATGATGGTCGGCCTGCTTGCGGTCAGTGGCTGCGCTTCGGCGCAGCCCCACCTCAACCGTGGCACCGTAATGGAGAAGGAGTACTCTCCTGCCCATTACGAGAAGATCGGCAAGTGCAAGAGCTGGGTCAAGGGTAAGCCCAAGACCAACGTCAACTGCTCATCCTGGGAGTATCACAGTGACTGGCACGATGCGTGCTATGAGCTTGAGATCCAGGGTGAGGGTGGCAGGGAAGAGGACATCTGCGTCTCACGGGTCGTCTACGACAGCTACAAGGTCGGCGATCAGTGGCATGGCTGAGTTCTTGGCCATGATAGTGGGACTCCAGTCCCTCTACATATTCAAGCTGATGTGCGAACGCCATGAGCTTGACACACAACTGGCCTTCCTTGAGGGGGAGGCCATGAGAAGGTACTCGAAGGGTATCAAATGAGTGACGAGTGGTACGAGGTTTTCCAGTCCATCGGGGTGCTCGCCACCTCGGCGGCCCTGCTCATCCACCTGATCGGTCACATCAAGAACGGTGACAAGTGATGTCCGGATTCATCAGTGCCCTGCTGGGCACGTTCGTCGCCATGTTCGGCGGCATCTTCGTGTCCGACCACTGGGGCACTTCCTGGGGTATCTGCGCAGCCATCGCCATCGTGCGCATCGTGGACCCCATCTTCGACGCAATCCTGGGAGTCCAGCGATGAACTTCGACCGGCTGCTCAAGGTCGTTCTCGACCTTGCATCCATCTCCTTCTGGCTCTCCGCCGGATGGGACGCACACGACTGGGCGAACAGTACCCAGAGTTGGTCCGTGTTCGCCTGGAGCCTGATCTCCCTGGCCCTGTACTGGGGTTCCGGCCTCTGGCTGGAGATCCGTGCAATCCGGGCCAAGCAGGCCCTCACCAGCACCATCACGCCCGAGCAGGTGGAGCGTGCACACAAGACACTCAGGGGCCCTGAGGCGTGATGGTAGGGCAGGGGCGATGCCCCTGCCCGTCCACCATATCTCAGATGTCCGTATTAGCCCTAGCACTGGCGTTCGACACTGCCTTGCGCCACTTGCCTCGCGTGTCATAGAAGTGCTGATTAGCCTTCCACTGCTCATACGTCGCCCCCTCATAGGGGTCGGTGGGCCGTGGATTGTTCAGCTTGGAGGAGAGGGAAGTGATCGCGCGCTGGAGTCGCTTCCTGCACGTGGCTGGCTCGATCGAGAGCGCATGTGCACAAGCCTCAAGGTTCATGCCGTCCGCATAGAACATGCGAAGAAGCTGCACCGTTTCCTTGGGCATCTTCTCAAGTGCAGACTTGACATCGATGATGGTGGCAAGCCGGTCCCCGGACTGGCCTCCACCTCCACCTCCACCCCCTTCCCCGCCCCTCTGCTGGAAAGACTGCCAGTCTTCGTAATCGAACACGTCAGGCAGGATCTTCTTGAGTGCGGTAGGGGTGTACCATGCCAGGTCTTCGGGCTTGTATCCGCTCACGTCTGCTCGCTCCTTGATTGCGTACTTGCGTGCCTCCTGATTGAGCACGGTTCGAATGATTCGCTCAGCCTCCGGTAGCTGGAGATACTCCTCGACGCGGGAGCGGTTGGTCATCGCCCACTGCCAGAGGTGCTGCTTGATATCTTCGGTTGTGGTCCACGGTCGATAGGCGCGGCCCATGTAGGCCGCAGCCTGCTGGATCCACGGTGTCAGTTCATTCACCAAACCCTCCCGTCGAAGGTGAACTTACCCTTCATTGCGGTGACCAGTTCAGGCATGGCCACATCCCCGTCATGGGTGACGACACCGAACGCCTGAGCCCAAGTGGCATAGCCATCCTGGAGGTACTCGGCCTTAGCCATGTCCATGCCATGACCAACATTCATGGCCCACAGGTTTCGACGGGACTCTCCCGTACCCTGCGAGGTGATGGACAGGTTGGGCGTGTGTGTGTGCCCGTAGACCAGGTTCTTGCCGTGCTCGATCACTCGCAGGAGTCCCCACCGTCCGGGGATGCTGGTGTAGGGGCGCTCATGTCCGTGCATAGACACCACCCCTGGAAGGAATTCCGTAGCACCGGACACCACGGACACTCCATTGGAGTCGAGTCCGATGAGGGACCGCAGCTCCAGTGACCGCAGCGTGGACAGGGCCGGTGCGTACTGATCGACATACTTCTCAACCCTTTCATCATGGTTGCTCCACTGGAGCACCATGTCACAGCCTTCTCCCACCGCCTTGCGGAACCGGGAGACGATGCCTGACGTCATGTCAAAGGCATCCTGGAGGTTGCCCGTGAACTCGCCGGGCCTACCCTTCACCCATCGGCCGACCTCTGTGCTGTCGGTCAGGTCCCCGATGAACAGGAGAATGTCCGGGGAGATGTACTCGGCAACGTCGACAAGCTTGTCCACGAACGCCGAGTCATGCAGCGGTACCTGTAGGTCAGGAACAATCATTGCAACTCGCTGATTCATGCAGCGATCATACCATGGAAAGGTGGTACACGTGCTCAGCTACGTCATCAAGAAAGGCAAGCCCCCCATCGAGCAGGTCACGCTCAACCTGAGTGCCGGTCAGTTCCACGAAATCTTCGAGTCCTTCCAGAAGAGCTACCCCCACTACTACGCCGCAGCGCTCAAGGATGAATACCCGCAGGATGACATCATGACCATCCTCATCGCTGCCGGGCGCGAGTGCGGGTTCGACCTGTGAGTTTCGTCCGCAGCAAGAGCAAGCGGGACGTCAAGGATGCCTCGAACAACTTCCTCGCCAACGTCGAGCAGTCGCGAGCGAGGGACCTGGCCGGGCCCGTGGAGACCCGCCAGGGGGGCACCAGCGAGATCAAACTGATGTGGGAGACAATCACCTGCCGCAACTGCTGGCAGCCCCTGGAGAAGGGCTCTCCGTTCCGCTACCGCAGGGACATCGGGAAGTTCCGTGCCCACGTCAGTTGCAGCCGGACGACCCGGCTCAAGCCGCTGCCGCGCCCGGTGTAAACGACTTGCGTGCGTGTGCTAGGATTGAAACCAGGCTCCAGGGTTAACCAAGCAAGCAAGGGTTGGCCAGGGTAGCCAGGGAATACTGCCAAGCCGACCCCCCAAAGGGTCGGCCTAGCTTCAATCCAGCCGGTACGGGACAGTTGTAGGCTCCATCCGCGCGATAACTCTCGGTAACGCCACACCTACGGTGTGTCGGAGGCGGGGGAAGGGGTGAGGGTGGGGAGGATATGGCAAAGGGACGGCCCTCCAGGGGGCCGTCCTTTCTGTATATATAGGAGAACTATGGATTGGGCTTGGAGGCTCAAGGCAGCATGTGATGGAGTCCCTGTCGAGCAGGCCACATGGGGAGACGTCAGTGCAGGTGAACTCAAGAAGTTCATTGCTGACTACTGCGATCGCTGCGAAGTCTGGCAGAAGTGCTGGGATTCCCGCATCGTGGAGACGGAGAAGGGAACCTTTGACGACAACGAATGGACTGTTCGTGGTGGTCGACTGCCCTTCCGTTCCAGCGGTGAGAACCGGGGGCGGCCTAAGGGCTCGCCCTCGCTGAGTAAGCTGGACAACCTCATCGCAGAGGATCCGGATAAGTACATCAACACCCTGCTCAAGTGGCACAAGACGCACCCGAGTGGTCTGTGTGCCCGCGGTCACCGGATCACGGACGAGTTCACCCAGCTTCGCATCCGCTTTCGCGAGAACAGGGTGATCGCTTCATGCCTGGAATGCGACAGGCAGACGGGGAAGAAGGCCGTCAACAGGCCGAAGGTTCTCCCCACTCACTGCCGCAAGGGCCATGAATACACCAAGGAGAACACGACCAAGGTCCTCAAGACCGAGGGCGGCAAGACGAGAGAGTTTCGTCGGTGCCGTGCATGCCAGGAGAAGTCCAACCGGGACAGCTACAACAGGGTCAAGGGTCGTGGTAAGATTGACGCATGAGTGAGTTTCACCCGACAACCCACCTGAGTTACAGTTCCCTCAACACATACACCAGTTGCCCACGCAGCTACTATCTGTCCAGGCACAAGCAGGCTTGGGGTCTGCCAGCCTGGTACTTCATCGTAGGATCCGCCGTCCACGACTACATCAAGGATGAGCTTTCCTCGCCACTCCCTCCCCGCCCCATCGAAGAGTACTTCGAGGAGCACCTGGCCAAGGCAGATGATCTTGAAGAGGATCGCAGTCTTTGGTTGCACGGGGGTAGCGACGATGATCCAGTAGTTGATGAGAAGGCACTGGCCCTAGCCAGTGCCTGTGTCGACAGGTTCTTCGACTTCATGAAGGATGTGAAGGATGTCTGGCGTGTCGAGTATGACGTGTCGGGCCATCTTCCCGGTTGCTCCATGGAGATCAAGGCATACGTCGACCTCATCGGTGAGCACAGGAAGCATGGTCCAGTAATCATCGACTGGAAAACCGGCAAGACCAAGCCCAAGGATAACATCCAGCTTGAGACGTACCATCAGCTTACGCTGATGGATTACGAGTTCAGGTCGGTTGGTTCATTCAAGGGCATGTATGCCATGCTGAATCCGGACGCCGCCAGGGCGCGTCCGGTAACCTTCAAGCACACACCTGAGAGTCTTGGTAAGCTGTACGGAGGTATCGAGCAGCAGATCATGTCGAAGGTATGGAAGCCTGAACCTCAGTACAACTGCCGGTTCTGCACCATGAAGCCCAACTGCAAGACCATGTCCGGGTACAACGATCGCACCCGGTACTACGACACACCCGAACGAGACAAGGGATACCCGTTCTGATGAGTGAGAGCGAAGCCTCCGCCGTTGACTTCATCTTCAACGAGGATCAGCGTGGCAAGGCTGCCATGTCCATCCTCCTCATCGAGATGATGATCGAATCGCTCAAGGCGAAGGATGGCAACATGAAGGACGGGAAGTACCTCCAGTCCTTCCATGACGGTTACCTGGCAGGTGTCGCGCTTGGTGCCGGTGCCGTCACCACCTACATCGAGAAGGCCAGGATCACCGAGACCACAGGTGACATCCTTTCCGACCTCAAGACCGAGCTGCTCCAGGGCATGAAGATGCTCAAGGATGAAGTGGGGACCTACACCGCATGACCGTGCAGGCAGAGTTCATCGCCAGTACCGGCGCATATCAGAACGTCAGGCTGACCTTCGAGGCGAGGGACGGTCACGATCTGATCCTCCAGCTCAAGGAGTTCAGCGACGAGATGAAGGTTCAGCTCGGTGTGTTCGAGGCGGAGTTCGTCTCGTGGACGAGCGACACCTACAGCAAGGCCATCGACGGCCAGGAGATCGACGCCGTCAAGCTGGTGGCCGAAGCCATGGGTGCAACCGTTGTGGAGGAGACGAAGATCCCCGACGCACCGGCCAAGCCCATCAAGCAGAAGCCGTGGGACAAGAAGGTCTCGACGGCCAGCACCGCAGACATCGACAACTTCTAGGAGTTACAGAACACATGGCAGTCAACAAGCGCTACACCGCTGAGGGCAACAAGGGTGGCGGCAGGGAGTTCCCGAAGCTCCCCGTCATCCGCATCAAGTCCGTCGGTGACAAGTTCCAGGGCACTCTCAAGGAAGTCTCCGACCGCTTCACCACCGAGGACACCTTCGGTGGTGTCACCAAGAAGGTGGAGAAGGAGGTCTGGACCTACACCAACGTGGTTGTCGTCAACAAGACGATGAACGATGACGGTGAGGTGACCGAGGAGAAGACCGAGTACGACGAGGCCAACTTCTTCTACTCCAAGCCCGCTCAGTTCACCGCCATCGGTGACTCCCTGGAGAAGGCGGGTCTCGATGACCCGAAGCCCGGCGTCATCCACCGCTTCAAGCGCATCACCGACGGTGAGGCCAAGCAGCTCAAGGATGGCACGATGGGCAGCCGCCCGCACCGCTTCCTCTCCGAGTTCGTCGTCTGATCTGAGGTAGAATAGGGAAGGGGCCTGAGCCCCTTCCCTTCCCTCGGAGGTAACACATGCCATCGAAGATGAGAAAGAAGAAGTACGGTCTCTACTACAGGTTCGGGCAGTGCTACTGCCAGGGCCCGTGTCGGAGGCGACTCTCATTCGATGAGGCCACGGTGGATCACATCATGCCGAGGTCTCGGGGTGGCGCCAATGCGTACAGCAATCTCCAGATCATGTGCCAGCCTTGCAATGAAGCCAAGGGAGACACCTATTGCGCAGCCTGAGCAGAGTAGTTCGAGAGGGTATGGAGTCGTTCACTCCACTACCCCCACCCTTCCGCAAGTGGGAGGCAGCGCAGGCCCTGCTGTGCCGAGGCGCAATCACTGTACTTGCCGGGCCTCCTGGCTCCGGCAAGACGATCAGTGCACTTAACATCGTCAACCAGCTCCGCGAAGGTACCCTGTACGTCTCCAACGACAGTACCCGGTACACCGTGGCCAAGCGTACGTACTCCATGCTGACCGGTATCGATCAGCAGATCGCAGGTCAGATCATCACCGATGAGCCCGACATTGCGGCGGAGACGTTCGAGAAGTTCAACATGGTGCGGTTCGAGTTCGATTCCGCACCGAGCATCGAGACTATCTGGGATCGAGGCGAGGCTTTCCGTGAAGTCTTCGGAGAGTATCCGCCTCTGACCGTTGTCGACATCATGATGAACGTCGAGGACGGTCGCCCGAAGGACGGGCAGAACTACTGGGGCATGATGCCCATGCTCAAGGAGATCGCGGTCGAGCAGAACACTGCCCTTCTTGCAGTCCACCACACGAGCGAGGGCTACAAGTCCGAGCCCTGCCCTTCACGCGCTGCCATCATGGGTAAGGCGAACCAGCTCCCCGAGCTGATCATCACCCAGAACATGATCGGTGGCAACATGTTCTACGCCGTTGTGAAGAATCGCAACGGCCCGTCCGACGAGACGGGCCAGACGTACTTTAGTCTGCCCGTCAACCCTGCCGTCTGCCAGATCGAGGACGTGCAGGAGAACGATGTCATCTTCCATGACGGCATCGGTGTTGCCGAGAGCGACAAGGTTCATCTCACCACCGACGACAAGGAAATCGGAGAGTTCTGATGTTCGGCAAGGGGAAGATCAACCGTGACTCCACTCCGGCGGAGTCCAAGTTCGAGTCCAACCTGAGCGGGGGGGACAAGGAGAACTACGCCACGATGAACCACGACAACGCTGTCCGTGGTATCGGCGAGACCACCCAGAAGGGGTGGTCCGTTACCCAGGTCGGTGTGACCGACCCGAACTGGAAGGGCTGACATGGGAGTCTCGCACCACGATGACGAGTACTTTCAGATGAGGGACGAGATCCGAGACGTCCTGGAGGAGTACGGGGTCAGTGACCCCGACTGCATCGACTCCATCTTCTCGATCCTCAATGACTACGGGGCGGTGAACTGGACGTGAGCAACGACGTCTGCCCGATGGGCGGCAAGCACGTCTACGGCGGGATCGTGGCGGGTCACGTGAAGTGCGTGAACTGCTTCCATGAGGTGACCTGGGCATCCGCCGAGAACAACCGGAACTGGGTGCCCCTGATCCCGAGGGAGTGGAGCTGATGTGTCCGGTCGATGGCGGTAACTGCTGGCCCATGAAGGGTCCCGACGGATACTACTGCGGCAAGTGTGGAAGGAAGATGTGGTAATGAGCAAGTGCCCCCTCCGGGTCAAGACCGGAAGTCACGTCTACAAGTACAGCGGCGGTGACTACAAGTGCGGCTGCGGTCGGGTCGTCAAGTACGACATCATCGCCCGTGACTTCATCGGGGTGGACCCGAAGTGATCGAGATCAAGACGAACCTCGACTGGACGAACCTCAACGCCGCAGTTGGTGCGGCGAGGGAAGCCGCCGGGTGGGAGAGCAACAAGGTTCAGGTTTTCTACAAGGAGGAATGGGGAGTGGCGAAGCTCATCTTCCAGGTGACTCCTCCGGGTCGAGACGGAGACAAGGCGGAGGTTCCCGCAGGTGAAGCCGAGTAAGTGCCGCATCTGTGCAAGATGATCTCCCTGGAGATGGGTGATGAGGTCGGCTAACGGTCTCAAGAAGTTCAAGCAGGAGACGCGGTATCCTCACAACAGATCCGAGGGTACCGCGCTCCGGCGCTACAATGGCGGAACAAGGGAGTTGATTCGTGAGGCTGACCGAGGGCAATGCCCGAAGCCACAAGTACCACCTCTGCCTGACGGAGAAGGAGCTGATCCTTCTCTCCGGGTCCAGCACTGAGTTCGATGCTCAGGAGATCCTGAGGATCTGCAACAAAATGTTCGCACTGATCGACAAGAAGGCGGAGAGGATCGTTGGCAACCGGACGAGTTAGCAGGGGCCGCAAGTCTCAGGAGCTTGCGGCCGACTACCTGTTGTGCCTGTTCCCTGATGTGAGGGCCGTGGCAGCTTCACTGCCCGGTCCGGATCTGCTCAATACTCCCGGATTCTCGTTTGAGATGAAGGCGACCGAGAGGTTCTCTCCCACTGCCGCACTCAAGCAGGCAAGGGAGGCGTGCGACATCGAGAAGGAATACCCTGTCGCCATCTACCGACCCCGGGGTTATGGGCCCGAGAAGATCGGCAAGTGGGTGGTTATGATGGACTTCGACATATTCCGATGGTTGGTCGCCGAGATCCTGGGTGGTCGGGAGGAGTAGTGCTTTATCGGTTCCCCATCTCTCCCATCCTGGAGTACTACGGTGGCGAGCCGGTAGACTCTGACCGCCGCTGGCATGAGTATCGCTGCCCATTTCATGACGACAGTGACAAGTCGGCGGCGGTCAGGACCCTTGATGGTGAAGAGGAAGTTTTCAACTGCCACGCCATCTGCGGCGTGGCAGGCAATGCAGTCCAGATCATCATGAAGAGAGAGGACCTTGGCTACAGAGAAGCTGTCCGACGAGCAGAAGAGATCACGGGAGGAAGCGGCTCTGCGGTACGCGGAGAACGTGGACGGGGTCATGAAGTACCTCGACTCCCGGGGCATTTCCAGGGATATCGCGCTTACCAGGCGACTTGGTCTCGTGACTGACCCTATCCCTGAGCATCGCAAGATGCGGGGCAGGCTGTCGATCCCCTACCTCACGAAGGCGGGGGTGGCAGCAATGGCGTTCCGCTGCATTCAGGATCATGTGTGCGGCGAGGTTCCTCACGGCAAGTACATGAATCCGTCCGGCCAGATCACGCGGCTGTACGGTGTCGGTAGTTACTTCCACTCCGGCATGGACATCGGCTTCGCCGAGGGTGAGCTGAACGAGATCACTGCCACTGAGATGTGCGGGATCCCGACCCTGGGATCCAATGGTGCGGGCAAGTGGCAGCCCTGGTGGAAGACCGTACTCAGCGACTTCCGTCGGATCTACGTCTTCCAGGACGGGGACTCCGGAGGTCAGCAGTTCTTCGACAAGGTGGCAAAGGAAATGGGCAGCAAGGCTATCGCCATTCCCTTCCCCGCCAAGGAAGATGTCAACAGCTACTACCTCAAGCATGGGGCCGAGAGGATCAGGGAGATGGTGTACGGTTCATGAAGGTATACATCGTTTCGAGGACCAATGCGCCATTCCTGGCGCCGGAGATCATCGGGGTCCACCAGGTCCCCGAGTATGCCGACAGGCAGATCAATGACCTGATCGACGAGAACTGGTCCTTCATCTCCACGAACGCGGAGGACATGAAGGATCTGGTTGACCTGCTCCCCGGGTACATCGGATACCGTGAGTGGGCGAGTCCCGATGGCAGCGACATCGTCTCCGAGGAGACGTGGGAGGTGCAGTACTGATGCGCTTGATGCGATTCAGCCTGGACTGTGACAGCATTCAGGCGGCATTCATCAGCGAGAAGGAGTTCTCGCTGTGGCAGAAGTGGAACGAGTCCAGGCTGGACGAGGACTGGCAGGTCTTCGTGGAGTCGATCATCGAGACCGTTGCCGATCAGATCGAGTTCGATATCGAGGATGCGGAGCCGATCGAATGAGCCTGACACTCCAGCCCGAGGATCCCCGGCTCATGGGCGACTTCTGGGATTCGTTCCCCGAGGAGTCGGACTACGAGTCCGACGAGTTTGATGACTACGATGAGGATGACGACTTCATCGAGTAGTAATGGTGGCCCCTTCGGGGGCCACCTCCCACGCGTGTGGCCCAGCGGATAGGGCAACTCCCTCCTAAGGAGAAGGTCGCAGGTTCGAATCCTGTCACGCGTACGTGAGTACCCATAAGAAGCAGCCGCAGAGTGGCGGTTGCGCTTCAACCATATTACTCATTGCGATCATTGGGATTGGCATGATCCTGCTGATCGTATCCGCGAAGGGATAGCAATGTCCAAGCTTAACCCGAAGTGGTGCCCCCAGATGGGGCGCGACCACCAGCTCGCCGATCTCAAGTATCGGCCCAAGCTGATCAACGGCGGCATGTACTGCCGCCACTGCGACAAGCGAGTCAAGATGGAGGACAAGTGAGCAGGTTCGGATACTGCCCGGTCAAGATGCGGGATCACGAGCTGAGTGACTTCCGCTCGGTCTGGGACCCCAAGACCAACATGCACAACGAGAAGTGCAGGCACTGCCACAAGGGGCCCCGAGACTGATGTGGGGTGAGCACTTCGATTACCGGGAGCTTGCTCGCAAGCTCGACAACGTGTGCGAGATCGTGGCCGAGCTGACCACCAAGGTGGCCGAGCTCGAAGAGCAGCAGAAGAACGCGGTCATGGAGGCAACGCCCCCTATCGGGGCGTTCCAGCCCAGGAACTACAGGAGGTACCTGTGAGATCCCACGCCGAAGGCACGGACTTCTACCGGGTGAAGATCGATTTTACCAACACCGAGGGTAAGGAGTTCACCGTACACTGCGGCCCTTACACCAAGGAGTACGTTGCCCGGCGAATCCTCAGGGACGAGTCCGAGTACTACGACAGGTACAAGCACGTCAAGGAACACTCCGGGGTGGTGCAGAAGCTCATGCCCGTGTTCGAGGAATGCTGCTGCTGTCTGACCCTCGAATGGATGGACGTATGAGCTTCCGAGTGACGGTCCACGATGAGGCCGGTATGTGGGCCATGGGTGGAGAGACCGATCTGAGCCAGGCCAAGCGTGAGGCCAGATCCATGGTGGAAACCCGATCCCGCAAGGGCGGGGAGAAGTGGACTCGTGTCACTCCGCCCATGGGTGTCATCGCCATGTGGCAGAACACCAAGGGTGATACGATCAAGGTGGTGAGCACGTGAGAAGCAACAAGCTCTACTGCCCCTGGTGTGAGCAGAACCTTGCGGAGACCGAGTTCTGGTTCCCGTACTGCTCGCAGTACTGCACCAAGAAGGCCCTTGCGGCCGGATGGTCCAAGCTGGGGAAGCGATGACTGAGTTCTGGAACCACAAGAAGTGCCCCCACTGCGGTGGGGTTCTGTCCCACAAGCCCGGATGCCCGAGGAAGAACCTGTGACGAAGTGCCCCTGGTGTGGTAGTTGGGTCCACACCCAGGACATCTGCCCGCTCCGACCGTATGGAGGTTACGATGCGGCGTAAGCTGAACGACGCCTGGGTGGCGTTCATCGCCCTGCTGACCAGCCTCATCCCGTAACGCAAAGAAGCCCCCTAGGTCTAAGACCTAGGGGGCTTTCTCTGTTTGATCAGTAAGAACCGCGTGCGATCCACTCGGTGCCAGTGTTCACGATGGTTGCACCGTGGAATGCAGAGGCTGCGAGCACCAGGGTGGTTGCACCATTGATGGTCTCAGAACCGGAGCCGTCGATGGTTACGGTGAATGCTGCCGCATCCTTGATGATGGCGTATGGGCGGCCCGGCTGGACGGACGCAACTGCGGGAAGGTTCACCGTGATGTTGCCGGTGATGCCCTTCGCGTAGATAACGAAGTCATTGTCGGTCGCGGTGGTGGTGGCCGTAATAACTCGTACGGTCTCCGAGGTGTTGTCATATCCGGACATGCTACTCCTTGTCGAACTTGGCGGTGTCTGGGTTACCGACATGTCCGGCAACCACAGTCTTGGCGACCGTGATCAGTACGGTCACAACCGGGATCCACTGCGGAGGCAGGAGATCCACGTAGTAGGCAGCAGCCGGAATGGCTGCTGCGAGTGTGGTCCAGGCGATGCGCTCAAGCGCATCCTTCCAGAACTTGGTCATGCGTAGCGGTTCCTCACTTGCTCGATTTTCTGGGCGGTGGCCAGGTCCAGTATACCGGTCATCCTTAGCCCGAAGAGGCCCTGGAAGCCCCTCAGGACGGCCCTCGTGGGGCCGTCCAGGCAACCGGTCTCCGGCACCCTGAGAACGCGCTGAGCGTGGCGTACAGCCTCTCGGTCGAACTCGGTGAACGGATCGTAGGAGATGTCATTCTCGAACCAGTCAGGACTGTCGGGCCTGCGCATCGATCTTGTCCTCGATCCTCTCAACGATCTTGATCAGTTCCTCAACCGGAGCCTTCTGTGTCACCAGTCCGGTCAGTACTCGGATCTCCTCCTTGAGTCCCGGAATGGTTTCGATGATCTGCTGCTGCACATCCACCCTGCTTGCTAGTGCCGAGATCGCGTCAGCCTGAGCCTGACGCGCACCCTTGCCACCGATGTATCCGGTGGCCACACCCGCTAGTCCGGAGGCGATGGCGTAGATAACTCCAAGGTCCATCACTCCTCCTCTGAACCTGCTACTGAAATAGGTGGAACGGAGTCCGCCACGGTCCTCAGCTTGACGGTGAGGTATCCCCCGTAATTCTCTCCGTTGGGACCTGGCGTGGTCATCATGGTGAACTGATAGTCGTCCACGATTACCTGGTCGGAGATGTTGTTGACCAGGTCCTGGAGGGTGACGGTGTCCCCTCGCTGGCACATCTGACGAACGGCGGTTAGCCTGTCCAGTGCGCTGGTATCTCCCTGGATCTGCTGCCCGGTCTTGTCGGTCTCACTGTTGAAGCACAGGAAGTGGCGTACGATGTTGCGCTGCTTGAGAGTTCCGGGCAGAGCCTTGATCTGCCAGGAGTCCAGCTCTCCACCTACCGTGCTATCGGTTCCGCTCCTTCGGAGCGTGAACCTTAGAGCCTCCCAGTTGTGGGGACCGGTTGGGGATGGAGTCGCAATGTCGTCGGTGCCCGGCTCAAGGGTTGGACCGTACGTCACATAGTTCGTGATACCTCCGCCGTCATCCAGTACTGCGATGGATACCTCACCCCGGAGCGGGGTGGGAGTGCGGATAGAGAAGTACTTGAACAGCTTGGGCTCGATGGTATTGAACCTGCATCGACCAGTGTCAAGGTATCCGGAGTTGATGAGGTTGGTCCTGTGGGTTACCCACAGGTCATGGACCTGTCCCACTCCATTGCCCTGATTGGTGGTGTAGACGATCTGGCCGTCCCTCATGACGGCAATGTCGGACACGGGATAGATGCTCAGTGGAGAGTACACCCACGTGGAGTAGGAGTTGAACTCGGAACCGGCATTGTTGTCGGTTACAAGGACTCCCAGGTTGATGCACATGATTCCCTGTGCGCCATCATGCTGGCTTGTGCTGGTCTGTGTGGTTACAAAGGCATACGTTCCATAGAACGCAACCTTGCCGAAGCCCGACCTGCCAGCCCCGATGCCTCCGATGTATGCTCCGGAGTCAATGGGTACTGTGATGATCGGCGGCCCGTAGGCCAGGCCGCCGCCGCTGAATACTGCAACCCTGATCCCGGACACGGTGGTGATGACCATGTACGTGGCCACGTATGCGGCGATGTAGTTGATCAGCTCACCGTTAGGAAGGATGGCAATCTGGGTCAGTCCGTTCACGATTCCAGAGGAGTCGAACGTGGACTTGTGGATGTATCCCGCATTGTCTCCATTTGCTGCAACATACACGCCATCCGGCCCATCGGTGATGGAGATGATGGTCTGATCCGCTGGAACCTGGGCAATGGCGGCAGGCCATGCGGTCGATGCTGCCGCATATGGGTCGATGAGGTACAGCTTGTTGGCGATACCGACATACACCGAACCTCGGGCCACTGCCATGACGGGGGTAGGAGTGGATACTCCAGGCGCGGTGTAGATCCTGGTGGCGGTCAGTGCACCGCCACCGCTGTCGAAGATCCGCCACATGCCGTACGATGCCGGGACACTGTTGTCAGCACTCCATGCGATGACCATGGGGTTCGCGTTGACGGCATTGTTGGGGTCGTGGTAGGTGATCGGATCCGCATACGTTGCAGATGCACCAATGGTGGCGGTGGCGAAACCACCGCTCACATCACTGTCGGTCATCGTGGATGACTTGAATGCACCATCGACGGCAAGGATTCCCAGTCGGTTCTGATTCGTGCCGTTCATGTACGACAGAACCTTGAGCGGTCCGGGGGTTGCGGACGACGTGAAGTTGACGGACTTGTTGACCTGCTTGAGGAGCTGGATGTTGTCTGGATCCGTAAACGGATCAATGCCCACGCTTCGGCTGTACCGAATATTCTTGGACTCACCCTGGGTATCCGGATCCTGGTAGATCACTCCTGCCCCGCCCACAAACGAGCTCTGCGAGCGAAGCCACCACTGATTCAGCGAGTACTCGCCCGGATCCTTGTAGTTGTCGAACTGGTCCTTGCGCTGCTGGACCGGTCCCTCGGTGTCCGGGCGAGTGTCGGAGGTGGCAGACAGGAACGGAACTCCGCCAAGTGCATAGTCGTACATGTAATCCGACGGAGTGTAGAGACCGCTGGACGCCAGAGGGCGTCCAGAGACCTTGAATACGATCCGCTGGATAAGGGTTCCGTATCCCATATCAATCCTTATGCAATCTCATAGGTGAACGTGAGCCACATGGAGTCGGTGTTGCCGAACGTGAATGGAACGGTGGCACCCCATCCGGAACCGTTGTTGGTCTGAGTGGAGTTCGTCGGTCCAGTCGGAACGACAATGGAAGATCCGGACGTAACCTGGCATCCACCGATAGTGGATGCAACACCAACGTCGGTAGCCATTGCACTACCGATCCATGCGGATCCCGCCCGGGTAACGGCAGCGAACGGGGTGGCAAACTGGTAAACACCGGTTCCGGCAGTAGTCGTGGTTCCGAACACCAGGCTGATGGATACGGTGCACGTCTTTCCCTGGAGGCTGTATCGACCAAGCAGGGTTCCGTTGCCGATTGCCGGTGCGGTACCGGTCGAGGTCCACGTTGGGGTGTAGGAAGTCCATGCACCCATGGTCATGTTACCGGCAGCGGTGATGTTACCCGAAGCGTCGACAGTCAGCTGACCGGCAGAACCGCCGGTCAGGGTCCCCACATAGGTGACGTTACCTGCCTCGGTCACGGAGAACCTGTTCGCAGCGTTGAGCTGCGCACTCACCAGGTTGCCGGTGAATCCGGATGCGGCATTGACGAAGAAGCCATTGGTCGCAGTGTTGGCCGGGGTTAGGCGAAGAGCGCCATCCGGCAGGAACCTTGCTCGATCGGAGGCATTCAGCTGGATCTTCATGAGATCAGCAGTCGTACCCGCGATCGCGTTGATGGTCTCCGGGATGACACCGATGGCACTGTTGACCACAGTCTCATCGCGAACGGTCGGAGTGCTGTACGTTCCGTTGTTGACGGTGGATCCGGTGGCGGTCACCGTACCGGTGAGGGTCGGGGACGACAGGGTTCCGGTGTTGATCGTCGGAGTATTGAGAGTTGGAGTGGTGTAGGTTGCGCTACCTCCGACTGTACCGGTGATCGTAGGGCTTGCCAGGGATACGGTTCCACCGAACGTCGGGCTGTTGATGGTCGGGGAGGTGAGGGTCTTGTTGGTCAGGGTCTGAGTGTCGGTGGTTCCCACGACAGATCCGGTGACCCCATGGACAGCGCTGCTCGCGGCTTCGTGGCCGCGAGAGTCATTACCATCCATTGCGGTCCAGGTGTGGCGTACGGCTGCACCTGCATTGTGACTGGTCGCAGACGTACCGTCATACGCCCTGGTAACGGTGAGGCTGGTTCCTGCTGCTGAGGTTACCAGCACAACCTCCTCGGATGGGGATCCGTAGTCCAGCGCAAGGATGTATGGAGTGCTGGCCGGGAATCCCACGGTCTGCTGAACCTGGATCACGGTACCGGACGGAGTAACGCCGGACGTGAGGACCGTAGGCTGAGCAGTCGCGCTGTAATAGCGGCTCTGTGCCATGTGTTCCCCTTAGAACAGGAAGGTCTGGTAGGACGGGAATAGCTGGTGAAGCCTGTCGACCTCTTCGTTGAGGCGCTGCCTGTACATTCCCCAGAAGTACTGAGATGCATTGGATGCTGCGCCGGTGGGTACGAGTGGTGCTCGCTCGGTGGCCTCAACACTCTTCTGCTGTAGTCGAGCGGACTCGACTCCCGTAAGGAGTCGAGCTACTGCACCGAACTGAATCATGTCGATGGTGCGCTCAGGATAGCCGATGGTAGTCTCGTAGTCCTGGGAGTCATCGGTGAACACACCCGGCTTCTTGGTGTAGATCGCACGGATCGACCTGCCAGGAGTGATGAAGTCTCCGATGGCAAGAGACTTTCCAGTAGCGGTTCCATTTGAAGACGTGGATGCCTGAGGATTGAAGCGCCACTCCTGAGAGCCGGGCCAAACCCGGCTCGGACCGATGGTATCGAAGGTCACCCTCAGAACATCCTCTGCGGCTGCTGGCATCTCATACTCATACTTGGCCGCAACCTTCGGGAACTCCACAGAGTCCATCACGTACAGGTCTGGGTAGGTCGCCTGGATGGTGTCATTGATTGCCTCGGTGATGCGCTGGCGAGGATAGTCCGGGTCCATCGTGACAATGTCATTGATGGCATGGGATGCGGCGGTTGTGTTCTCAC
>JADMIO010849005.1_pt1 | contig 23121 bp, 28 predicted proteins | sample 8958161 | NCBI WGS metagenome assembly JADMIO01 (sample SAMN16585339, study PRJNA669376) | soil metagenome | isolation source: Crop rotation soil | place: USA: Cullars Rotation, Alabama | collected 2011 | reverse complement strand
CGACAACTTGTCCACGTGGAATTCTAAGCTTAGGATCCCAATGTGCTGGAAAGCTTTCCAGCCACCCGGCGGGAGACGCGCTCCTCCGCCGTCTAGGGGTTTGCCTAGCCGAGGTCGTCGTGTCGTTCGGCGGCACGGCCTACAGGCTCGGAGGCGACGAGTTCTGCGTGGTCGCACCACTGACCAGGTCGGGGCCTGAGCCGATCGTGGAAAGCGCCCGGGCGGCGCTGAGCGAGCGCGGCCAGGGCTTCTCCATCGGCGCCTCGGGCGGTGCCGTCATCATGCCGCGCCACGCGAGCTCGACCAGCGACGCCCTGCGGATCGCCGACCAGCGCATGTATGCCGAGAAAGGCCATCGCCGCGCCCAGGCGGGGGACCGGACGAGCGGGCCGCACATCGAGTCCGGCGAGCGGGTCCATGAGCTCCTGCTCGAGGTCATGCGCGGCCACGAGCCAGGCCTTGCGAACCACGTCGACGGCGTCGCTCGGATGGCGCTCGAGGTCGGCCGCGAGCTGGGGCTCGACGCGGAGGAGCTCGACGTCCTGGTCCGTGCGGCCGAGATGCACGACATCGGCAAGATCGCCATCCCCGAGGAGATCCTGCACAAGCCCGGGCCTCTCGACGAGAGCGAGTGGGAGCTGATGCGCCGCCACCCCCTCGTCGGGGCGCGCCTGATCGGCTCGACGCCACCGCTGGCGCCGATCGCCAACCTCGTCCGCTACGCGCACGAGCGCTGGGACGGCCGCGGCTACTGCGAGGGACTGACGGGCTCGGAGATCCCGCTGGGATCTCGGATCATCTTCGTCTGCGGCGCCTTCGACGCGATGACGAGCGACCGGCCCTACCGCAAGGCGATGTCGGAGGACGAGGCCCTCGCCGAGATCCGGCGAAACAGCGGCTCGCAGTTCGACCCGAAGGTCGCCGAAGCCCTGATGCGCGTCGCAGCGCGCCGTCCCGAGCTCGGCGGCCTCGTATTCGGCAACGCTTAGCGCCGCCGCTACTGGTGCGTGGTGTCGTGGCCCGGGCCGCCGATCAGGCGGTCGTGCCCCGGACCGCCGACGAGGGTGTCCTTGCCCCCGTCGCCGCAGATGACGTCGTCGTCGCCCTTGCCCTTGATGGTGTCGGCGCCACCGAGGCCGGCGATGACGTCGGGGTAGGGGGAGGCCTTGATGACGTCGGCCTTGGGCGTGCCGTAGAGGGTCGCGACCTCGCCGCCGCACTTGGGCGGCTGGACGGTGAGTCCTTCCGTCGCGTTCAGCAGACCGCCGGCGAAGACAGATTTCTCGTTGCCCGTATCCGGGTTGACCGAGATGACGCTGGTATCCGTGTTGTTGTCGTCGCTCGCGACAAGGTTGCCCTTCAGGTCCCAGGCGAGGTCGTACGGCCCTTGGAACAGGTTCGCCCCGTTCGTGATCACCACCCCATTGGCGGTCGGCGGGGCGGAGGGATCGACTCGGACGACCTCGTTGAAGCCGGTGATGACGTAGATGTCCTTGTTGTCGGCCGAGACGGCGATGCCATAGCCGCTGTTGATGTCGGGGTCTCTCGAGATCAGCCTCTGGCCGCCCGACTTCGGGTCGATCTTCACCACGCGCCCGCCGTTGTCCAGCGCGTAGATGTCCCCGGTCGGACCCACGGTGAGGGCGTAAGTGTCGTTCTCGATCTGGCCGTCCGAGGCCAGCGTCGTCGTCTTGCCGGTCTTCGGGTTGACCTTGAAGACCGCCGGGAAGCTGAAGTCCGAGGCATAGAGAAACCCGTCGGGGTGGTACTCGACGTCGCTCACCGAGCCGAACAGGCCGCTGTGGGAGAGGACGTGGGCACGCCTCTGCACGACGTTGACCTTGAGAATTCCCGTGAGGCTGTAGTCGCTGACGTACAGGGTTCCCTTGGTGTCGAAGTCACCGCCGCCGTTGTTGACGTAGGGCTCACCCGAACCGATCAGGGTCTGATGGCCGGTGGGGGTGCCGTTGGGGCTGACCTGCACCGTCCCGCCGTCGTTCAGACCGACGAAAACGTCACCCGGCTTCGCTATCGCCGACGGGCCGCCAACCAAGAGGCCGCCGACGAGGGCGGCGAGAGTGCCGAGGGTGAGCCGTCGCATCGCGGACAAGACTACGCGCTAGCGCCGCACCCGAGCGTTCAGGAGCAGCTCGGTCTGTCCGGACGAGAACGGCCGGTAGGGGAGCTGTCGATCGGCGATGTCGAAGGCGGGCTTGAACCCGTCGAGGAACGCCGGGTCTGAAGCGGAGAGAACGAAGATGGTGACGTCTTCGTCGAGCAGATTCAGGCCGATGAACTCGTGCTTTCGGATCTTGAGGCTTGCGCGGTAGCGCTGGACTCCGGGTGTCGTCGGGGCCTTGACACCAGATCCGGTGACGGCGGTGAAGGTCCCGTCGGAGTGCTTGCGCAGAACCAGCAGCTGGAGGCTCCCGGGCGAGTCCACGTTTACGCGCCAGCTGCGAATGGTGCCGCTGAAGGGCGCTCTCGTAAGGCCGGCGGGCAGTGACTTCTGGACCAGGGCGCAGGACGTGAAGCCGCCGCAGAACACCCCGCCGCTCGAGCTCGCGCCGACTCGCGTGCTGCCAAGGGTTGCTGCGGAGGCTCCGCTCGCGAGTGAAGAAGCGCCCGCGAACGCGGCAAGGACAGCCAGCGAGACGACGATGCTTTTCGATGGTCGGTTGGTCATGGCGCGCTCGCTAGGCGGCCTCGGTTGCGACTTCCGCCTTCGTGCTTCGGCGCGAAGGAATCAGCAGCCGCGCCGTGGCGACCGCTCCGATCGCGGCGATCACCGCGCTCACGATCAGCGCGTGGTGGAGGCCGTCGACGTAGGCCTGCAGGTTCCCGCCAAGGGCCGCGTCGGCTGGGACCAGGGTGCCGAGGGCTGCGATCCCGACCGCGACGCCGGTCTGGCGGAAGGTGTCGTTTGAGCCCGCCGCCAGGCCGCTCTGCTCACTTGGCAGGGCGTTCAGGGCCAGAGCGCTGCCGGTTGGATTGAAGAGGCCGGTGCCGACGCTCGTCACCAGCAGGCCGGGAAGGAGCGCCGTCCAGGACGAGTCGACTCCGGCGAGCAGCATCAGGGCAAGCCCAGCGGCCACGAGCCCGAGGCCGACGCTGGCGATCCGAGCCGGCGAGTGGCCCTCGCCGAGCTGCGCGGTCATCCCGGAGACGACGAACACGAGGAAGGTCCCCGGGAGGTAGACGAGACCGGTCTGGATCGGCGACATGCCGAGGACGGTCTGCAGGTAGAGCGTGAGGTAGAGGAACACGGCGAAGAACGACGCCGCGATCGCGAACACCGCGATCTGCGCTCCGGCGAACTGCGGTCGCCGCATCAGACGAAGCGGCAGCATCGGCTCGCGCGAGCGCTCTTCGACGACGACGAACGCGACGAGGAGCACCACGGCTCCGGCAAGCGCCGCGACGATACCCGTGCTTCCCCAGCCGTCCTCGTTGCCGCGTAGCAGCCCGAGGACGAGCAGGAAGAGCCCACCGATCAGCGTGAACTGGCCGGCCCAGTCGATCCGCCGCGGTGTGGGGTCCTTGCCCTCGGTCACCGCGCGGTACGTGATCCATAGGACCGCCGCCCCGATCGGCACGTTGACCAGGAAGATCGCCCGCCAGCCGAAGATATCGGTGAGCGCGCCGCCGATGAACGGCCCGAGCGCGAACGAGGCGCCGATCGCCGCACCGTAGGCGGCAAGCGCCTTGACGCGGTCGGCGGGGTTGGGCGTGACCTGCGAGATCAGCGCCAGGGCGGTCGCGAACATCAGCGAGGCGCCGAGCCCCTGGATCGCGCGCGAGCCCACCAGCATCTCGATGCCGCCGGCAGCGCCGCAGAGCGCCGAGCTCAGGGTGAAGACGGTCAGGCCGAGCATGAAGAGCTTCCGCCGCCCGAAGCGGTCGGCGATTGCCCCGGCGGTGAGCACGGTCGCGGCGAGCGGGATCGTGTAGGCGTCGACGACCCACTGGAGGCCGTCGAGTCCCGTGTCGAGGCCATGCGCGATCTGCGAGAGCGCGGTGTTGATCACGCTGATGTCGAGCATCAGCATCGCCGTGGCGAGGCACGCGGCGACGATCGTGAGGGTGGGGTTGGCTCGGGCAGGTCGACTCATTCGACTCCTCCGGGACGGGGGCAGCTGACGGGCAGACGCGAAGTATCGCGTGCCTCGTCAGCTGCCAGCGTGTTCTTCGTCACAGCGCGGCGGGGGTGTGGAGCCGCACGGCGTAACGCTCGTTCTGCACGTGCTCGGGGCGGATGCCTCCGCTCCGCAACACCGCGATTCGCCGCGGGTCCGCCGCGGAGGCCTCGCAGTCCTCCTGGGTGGGCCAGACGTTGACCATCACCATGCCGTCGTCGGTGAACGCCGCGGCGTGAAGGAGCTGGTTGTGCTCGGACGCGACCGCGGTCATCTCATCCGCCGTCGAGTCGTGGAACTCGCGCAACTGCTCCGGGTCACCGGTGATCCTCGTGATCGCGAGATAGCCGGTCATCTGTGAACTCCTTTCGCTTGACCTAAAGACAGGGTGCCTGTCTTTCTTGTGCGGTAATATAGACAGGAATCCTGTCTGATGTCAAGTCGACTTCCGAAAACCTCCAGTCGCGCCCCCCACGAGAACATCGGGGTCCTGGTCCGCGAGCCGTACCTGGCCATCACGGACTGGCTCCACGGGCGCGTCAAGGAGGGCGGTCACCCGGACGTGCGTCCGCCGCATGGAGTGGTCTTCCAGTTCCTTGACGACGAGGGGACCCGCGTCAGCGTCCTCGCCGAGCGCGCCCAGATCACCAAGCAGTCGATGGCCGAGCTGGTGGCGCACCTCGAGCGCCACGGCTATGTCGAGCGAACCCCCGACCCCGCCGACGGCCGGGCGAAGCTGGTCCGCTCCACGGCGCGCGGCCGCGAGGTCACCGCAATCGCGCGCGAAGGCCTCGCGGAGATCGAGAAGGAGTGGGCGCGCCGCATTGGCCGCGAGAAGATGCGCGAGCTGCGCCGACTCCTCGAGGAGCTGAACGCGCAGCTCGCCCCCTCCTCGCCGAATTCCTGATCGTGCTCGGGCGGAGCCGCTAGCGGCCGAGGGTGCGCAGGAACCGCTGCGCGGAGTCCGGCAGGGGGGCGAGAAGCTCACGCGTCTCGCTCAGGCCCGCGCGGAGCTCGGCGTCGCCGGACTCGATCGGCAACATCGAGTCCTGGAGCTCGGCGATGCGCTGGTCGGCGGCGGTCACCGCCTCCGACGCCCGCTCGACGAAGCTCTGGACGCCCTGCGAACTGCGACCGGGCTCAGGCGAGGTGACATCGAGCGCTGGAAGCCCGTTGCCCTCCGCGAATCGGGAGTGGGTGCGCTTGGCTCGCCCGAACGCCCTCTGGACGGGACGGAACAGCTCCGCCTCCAGCCGGTCGGCGGTATCCACGTCGAGCGCCTCGTAGGCCTCGGTCAGGCACGCAACGGCGAGAGCAAGCAGCTCGATCGCGGCAGCGAGGTCGTCGCAGATCTGGACTCGTGCCTCGCGGGCGGTCATCGCCATCGGCGTGCTCAGCTCTCGAGCCCGATGCGGCGGTCGAAGCCGGCGGGGGCGTGGATGTTGAACATCCGGACCGGGACATCACCGTCGTTGCGGAAGGCGTGCTCGATGCCGGGCGGGACGAGGACGAAGGTGCCGGGCGGGGCAGGAACTTCCTCGCCGCCGAAGAGGAAGGTCATCTCACCCTCGACGATGTAGAAGGCGTCGTCCTCCTCGTCGTGGGTGTGGGCCTCGAGCTCGCGGCCCACCTGGATCTCGATGATGGCGAAGTTGAAGCGCGGCGTGTCCGTGGTGCGCGCCAGGAACTCGACGTTTCCCAGCCGATGACCCTCTCCGGGCCGCACCACTACCGGGTCGGCTGACATGGCCGGATCCTAAGGATCAGAGCAGGTCGAGCTGCGCGTGGGCCCAGGCGGGAAGGGGCCGGCCCTCGCCCGCGCGGCCGTGCTCGAGGAGCAGCAGCGCCTTCTTGCGGTCGAGACCGCCCCCGTAGCCGCGGAGCGAGCCGTCGGTGCCGATGACGCGATGGCACGGGATGACGATGGGCGCCGGCGTCGAGCCGACGAGCGATCCGATCTCGCGTGGGTTGTCGTGGCCAACCGCGTCGCCGAGGGCGCCGTAGGTGGTCGTTGCGCCGTAGGGGATCTGCCGCAGCTCGCTCCAGACGCGGACCGCCAGCGGCTCGCCGACGATGTCGAGCTCGAGGTCGAAGCTCTGCCGCTCGCCCGCGAAGTACTGCTCGAGCTGGCGAACGACGGGGGCGAGCAGCGTCGGGCTGCGGTGCGTCTGCTCGAGCCCGCCGTCCCGCCGCGGGAACGAGACGGAGCGCAGCCCGCGTGCCGTCGCCTCCAGGGTCAGCGGCCCCAGCGGGCTCTCGTAGACGTCCCAGACGGTCTCGGGGGGCGGGCTCGTCGGTGCGATCCACTGCATGTAAGGGGAACGCCCGGCGGCCCGGATTCGTGAGGTCGAGGTTCCAACAAAACGGGGGCCGCCGGTTTCCCGGCGGCCCCCTGCCCTACGACGGGCGCTCCTCCCTACCGGACGTGGAAGGTGAGGCGGGTGTCGCGCTTGTTGATGCTGCGCGCGCGCATGGTCCCGGTGACGCCCTGCCAGTGGCGGGTGCCGCCGATGATCCTGAACCGGTTGCCGTTGGCGGGGCCGACGCTGTCGGCCTTGATCTTGCCGTTGTGCAGGTAGGCGATGGCGCGCCCCCTGTTGTTGCGGTTGAACACCGCCTTGAAGTGCCCCTTGCGGTGACTGCGGTCACCGGCCTTCAGGAGCGTGCCGGTGATCACGAACCGGTTCTCGCCCTTGACGAGATGACTGCCCGTCTGATGAGCGATCAGATTCAGCGTCACCGGGATGTCCCGGGCGCCCGCGAATGGCACGAGGGCCATCGCGCACACGGCCGCGATCGCAGCCGTCAGCAATGCGACTTTACGCATGCGTTCCTACCTTTCGTTGTGCTTCTGCCGGAGAGGCTCCGGCCCTGCCCAGCGCCCTACTTGACGTGGAAGTTGAGCTTCGCGTCGTTGGAGTGGTGGATCGGGTGAATCCGAAGCGTGCCGCTGGCGCCCTCCCAGTGGCGGGTGCCACCGATGATCGGGACGACGTTGCCGTGCCCGTCGACCTTGAGCTTGCCGTTGTGCAAGAAGGCGACGGCGCGGATCCGGCCGTGATGGTTGAACACGGCTCGGAAGTGGCCCTTGCGGTGGCTCGGGTCGCTCTGCAAGAGCAGCGGCCCGGCGATGGCGAACCGGTTCTCGCCGACCTGATGCTGCCTTGTCGTATGCGCGATCAGGTTGAGCGTGACCGGGATGTCTCGGGCCCCTGCGGTCGAGATCAGCGCCACCGAGGCAATCGCCGCGGCGAGCGCGGCGGCTAGGTACTTGCGCATGTGTGTCTCCTGCCTCCCTCTAGTGGGGTTACGAAGCTCACCCTAGTCCAGACCGCGACCGCGGGCAAGGCTGCCCGCGGTCCGGACCAGGGAGCGGGATCGGTCAGTGGATCGACTTGATCAGGTGGATGCCGCCGTTCGCTTCCGTGATCACGCCGACGCCCGGCGCGTAGGTCTTGTACTCGACCTCGGGCGGCGGGCCGGCGTTCTCGCGAACCCGCATGACGTGTGTGTAGTCGCGTCGACCGGCGTGCCGGGTGAGCCTCCGCTTCACCACGGTGTCGGTCTCGTGGGTGACGCCGGGGACGGCCTCGGATTTGAAGCTCCGGCCGAGTCGCGGGTGCGCCGGCATGAGAATCCCCGGGCGTTTGGTGTCGCGTCCCAGCCGCCACTGCCCCTCGTGGCTGACCGGCCCGTGGCGCGGGTACTCGTTGACGTCCTCGCCCAGGTAGTAGACCGTGCCGGCCCGGTCCTGCGCGAAGTAGTCGAGCGTCCGCTCGATCAGGCGGTGCTGCCGCGTGTCGCAGACCATGTCGCGGACGACGGCGGCCTTCACCCGCCGGCCCCGGTACGTGAACGCCTTGGTGCGATGCAGAAGCGTTCGGCCGATGTGCAGGTGCTGGTCGCCGTCGACGCCTCGAAGGACCGTGCGATGGAACTTCGAGATCGGCAGCCAGCGGTTGTTGATCCGGTTGGAGCGCGCGCCGAACACGCCGTGCCCGTGCGCCGCGGCCGAATCGGTCGCGGCTCCGGCCGTCTCGCTCGCCGCGGATGCCAGGACGGCGACGCAACCGATCGCGAGTGTCGTTACGAGCTTTCTCTTCAGCCTCATCGAGTTCTCCTTCCGTAGCTTGCGGCGAACGGTCCCAGGACGCGATGAAGGTGCCGTGAAAGCCCTGCGACCGGCGCGATGCGGTCCCTCGTGCAGGGGCAGGGGCGAGGCGCGCGCGGGCGAAGAGTCCAAGCCGAATGTTCAGGGCCTTCCGCAGAGCCGACACCCAGCGCTACCTCGCCGTTCTCGTTCTGATCCTGGCGACGATCGGCTTCCAGCTCGCCGCGCCCGACACCGAGTGGACCCAGTTCGTGATCGTGCTCCTGCAGGCCGGAACGCTGCTCTTCGCCCTCAATGTCGGCCACATCCACGGTGCCCTCGACCGGGTGCTCGTCGGGTTCATCATCGCCTGCGTCGCCGTCTCGGCAATCGCGCTCGCCGACTTCACCTCGCTCGGCGTCCTCGACACGCGGGTCATCAACCTCATGCTCATCGCCTTCGCGCCGGTGGCGTTGATCCTGGGGATGATCGACGACATGCAGACGCGCCACCGGGTCACGGTGCGGACGATCATCGGCGTCCTCAGCGTCTACCTGCTGATCGGGCTCATCTTCACGTTCATCGACGCGATCATCGCCTCCGAGGCTTCGGAGCCCTTCTTCCAGCACGGCCATCAGGGGTCGCCTGCCGACTTCCTCTACTTCAGCTACGCGACGCTGACCACCGTCGGCTACGGAGACCTGGTTGCGAGCATCGAGCTCGGCCGCTCGGTCGCGATCATCGAGGCGCTGATCGGCCAGATCTACCTGGTCAGCGTCGTCGCGCTCATCGTCGGCAACCTCGGCCGCCTGCCCTCCGGCGCCGCGCACGCCCCGGGCGCGCCGGGGCGCGGTGCCTCCCGAAAGTAGCTTCTAGCGGTCGTTCACCGTCGAGTAGGCGAGGGCCCCGCCAAATGCCGTGATGCCGGCGCCGGCGAGGATGTCGACCCAGCGGAGCGCCCGGTCGCCGAAGCGGTGGCGGGAGGAGGCGACCAGCGTCGCGAGCGTCGCTCCCCACGTCGCGCTGCCGATTGCGACGCCGGCCACCAGGAGCGCGGCGGAACCTGCCGAGTCCGCGGCGCCGGCCGTGGTCGCGGCCGCGAAGATGGCCGACCAGGAGATGATCGTCGCGGGGTTCGATGCGGTGGCCCCAAGGGAGGTCAGGAAGGCGCGCCGCGGACCGGCGACCTCGCTCTGCACCTCGCCGCCGAGCCGGACCCTGAACGCGCTCCAGAGGGTGCGGACGCCGAGCCCGATGAGCACCGCTGCTCCGACCAGACCCAGCGCCAGCCTGAGCGCCGGGATTGCGAGGAAGGGCGCCGCCCCCGCCGCGCCGAGCGCCGCGTAGAGGCCGTCGATGGCGGCGATGCCTCCGCCGATCGCCAGACCGACGCGCCAGCCCTCACGGAGGGTCGAGCGGATCAAAAACAGCGACATCGGTCCGAGCTGGAGGGCCACGAAGAAGCCGAGGCCGAAGCCGACGATTGCGGGATGCATGGCTCGGACCCTACGGCAGGGCCCGCGGCGAAGCTATTTCGTGACGACGACCTTGCCCTTGAAGCCGTGGACGGTGCAGAGGTACCGGTAGGTCCCCGGCTTGTCGAAGCGAAGGCTGTAGGTCTCCGCGGCGCCCGTCTTCGAATGCTTGCCGAGCTTGTTGAAGGTGACGTTGTGCGGGGCGTTCGAGCTCCAGTCCCAGTGGACCTTGTGGCCCTTCGGGATCGTCACGGTGCCGGGCTTGAAGTGGTAGCTCGTGATGCTCTTGCCGGCGATCGTGACGTGACTGGAGCCGGCCGCCGTGGAGGACGCGGTCAGCAGGGCCAGCGCGGCGAGCGCGGCGCCCGCGGACGCTATGAGCTTCTTCACGTGGCTGCGCGGCATGAACTTCCTCTCCTTCGGACTACCTCTACCCGCTCTACAGCGCATGGGAGCCGAAGGTTCAATGCTCCTGAAAGACTGGCCCCATGGCTCGCTACGCGGCATTCCTTCGCGCCGTCAACCTCGGCTCGAAGCGCAAGACGCCCGGCGCCGAGCTGCGCGCAGCCGTGGAGGAGCTGGGGTTCGAGGACGTCGCCACCTTCCGCACCAGCGGCAACGTCGTCTTCGGCGCCGGCGATCGCGCCGGCGCCGCCGCGATCACCGCCAAGCTCGAAGAGGGGCTGGTGGCCGCCTTCGGGTTCGAGATCCCCGTCTATCTCCGCAGCGAGAGCGAGTGCCGGGACATCGCAGGCCGTGAGCCCTTCGACGCCAAGGCGGTGGCTCGCTCCGCCGGCAAGCTGCAGGTCGACCTGCTGCTGAAGAAGCCGAGCGCCGCCGCGCGCCGAAAGGTCCTGGAGCTCGGCACCGACGACGATCTGCTCGCTGTCTCCGGGCGCGAGGTCTACTGGCTGCCGAGTGGCGGGATGTCGGACTCCGGCCTGGACCTCAAGACGATCGAGAAGCTGGTCGGGCCGGGCACCCGGCGGACGATGGGGACGATCGAGAGCATCGTCGCGAAGTTTTTCTAGGCGGCGCCCCGAGCCGCCCGGCGGGCCAGCGCCTGCGCGAGGCCGGAGTCGGGGGCATAGGCGATCGCCACCGAGCGGCCCCAGGAGGCGATCGAGCCGGTGCCCCCGCCCTCGAAGTCCCAGGTGTGCCCATTGACCTGCTGGCCGAGGCGGCCTAGCAGCGCGTAGTCGAGGAACGCGGTGGCGAACTCCGGCACGTCGCCGCGCGCGCTCAGCCGGAACGCCGCCACGGCGACGTCGTCGGAGGGGCAGGGCCCGTCGCAAGAGCCGCCGGGCAATCGCCAGACCTCGAAGCGGCCGCCCTGCCAGCCCGCGGCCGCCGTCGCGACGGTCAGATCCGGAGCCCCGGCGCTGAAGAGCGTCCTGATGTCCTGCTCGCCGGCGGGCGCGCTGCCGACGAGCGTGCTGCCGGAGGGAAGCGCAGGCCCGAGGTCGAGGCCGACGGGTTGCGGCGGCGGCCCATTCGGCCAGACCCGCGGCTCCAGGACGTCGCGGGTGACGTGCGGGGGCCGCCGGATCGCCGCGTTCACCTGACGCCAGCTTTCGCCGCCGCGGCGGTAGAGGTGCTGGACGAACAGCGGGCCGTCGACGTAGTCGAAGATGGTGTTTGCCTTCACCGCAAACGGCGTCGACCCGCCAGCCGCGAAGACGCTGCGCTGACCCCCGATTCGCACGCTCAACGGCAGGCGGTTTCGCAGGTACCGGCCGTCGTAGACGGCGGCGACGAAGGTGGCAGTCCCCTCGGTCAGCGCGCGCCGCACCTGGGCACTCTGCCCCTCGCCCCTTGACGTCGCGATGTGCAGCGCGAAATGCTGGTCCTCGAGAGCGTGCGTCAGCTCGTGGGCGAGGACGAGGGCGAGCTGGTGGCGGCTCTGCGCGACGCGGTCGACGACTACCACCCTGTGGTGGATGAAGTCGTAGGCGCCGCCGATCTGCTCGGAGGCGCCCCGCGCCGAGCTGTCCGTCTCGTCCCGGGAGGGGAGGAGGCCCGTGACCGTGTCGAACTGGCTCTGCAGGTTCTGCACGAAGCGAACGTGCGCCAGGTGCCCCTCCTCGCGGAGGGCGTCGAGGGAGTGCTGCTTGATGCGCGCCCCCAGCCGCTGGAGCTGCTCGGGCTGCATTACGACCACACGCGGCATCCGCTCGAAGCTGAGGCCGCGGATCCTCTCCACGCGCCGGGCCACGCGATAGACGTGGAGCGGGTCCTTCAGATGGCCCGTGTGATCGAGGAGCTCGATCCCCGGCTCGATCGCTGCGGGCTGCGCGCCGCCGCAGCCGACGGCCAAGATCACGGAGGTGCAGAGCGCCGCCGCGAGGCTCAGTAGTCGCGGCCGCGCGCGTAGCGCAGCACGAACGGCAAGGCGAGCAGCGCCAGAAAGGCAGCCGGAACCAGACGGCCGTGAGCGAGAAGGTAGACCTCGGCGACCGCGATGACGATGGCCAGCGTGAGGATCATCTCGGGACTCGCCGCCGCCCTCCGCGGGCATCGGCGGAGCGCTCAGCTCGCCTCGCCCTGGGCCTGGGAGAGGGCGGGGGTTGCCGTGTCGTGCGCGACGTTGAGTGGGTGGTGGCAAGCCGCCAGGTGAGCCCGTCGGTGCTCGACCAGCGGCGGCTCGTCCTGGGAGCAGATCTCGGTGGCTCGCGGGCAGCGGGTGTGGAATCGGCACGCCGGCGGCGGGTTGGCCGGGCTTGGCAGGTCGCCCTCGAGGATCGTCTGCTTGCGGGCGGCGTTCTCGCGCGGGTCCGGGATCGGTACCGCGGAGAGAAGCGACTCCGTGTACGGATGAACCGGGTTCGCGTAGACGTCTTGCGCGTCGCCGACCTCGACCATCTTGCCCAGGTACATCACGGCGATCCGGTCGGACACGTGACGGACGACGCCGAGGTCGTGGGCGACGAAGATGTAGGTGAGGTTGAAGTCCTGCTGGAGGTCCTCGAGCAGGTTGATGATCTGCGCCTGGATCGAGACGTCCAGGGCGGAGACGGGCTCGTCGGCGATGATCAGCTTCGGGCGCAGCGCGAGGGCCCTGGCGATGCCGATGCGCTGCCGCTGGCCGCCCGAGAACTCATGCGGGTAGCGGTTGAAGTGCTCGGCGGAGAGCCCCACGCGCTCGAGCAAGTCCTGCACCTGGGTGCGAAGCTCCTTGCCGGACGCGATCTTGTTGAGCTGGATCGGGTCGCCGACGATCTCGCCGACACGCTTGCGCGGGTTCAGCGACGCGTAGGGGTCCTGGAAGACCATCTGCATCTCGCGGCGGAGCGGTCGAAGCTGCTTGCCCGACAGTCCCACGAGCTCCCGGCCTTCGAAGCGCACGGAGCCCGAGGTCGGCTGGATCAGCTGGAGCAGGGCTCGGCAGAGAGTTGACTTGCCGCAGCCGGACTCGCCGACCAGCCCGAGCGTTTCCCCCTCGCGCAGGGTGAAGCTGACGTCGTCGACCGCCTGCACGGCGCCCACCTGGCGGTCGATGATGATCCCGGACTTGATCGGGAAGTGCTTGACGAGGTTCTCGACTTCGAGGATCGGAGCGCCGGCGGCCATCAGTTCCTGGCCTCCAGCCCGATGTGCCCGTCGGCCCCGACTCGGAGTGTCTGCTTCTGGTCGGGCGGGAGCCAGCAGCGGTCGAGCTGCCCCGCCTCACCGCCACGGTGCTCGAGCGGCGGAAGCTCGGTGCACTTGTCGAACGCGTGCGGGCAGCGCGGACGGAACGGACACCCCTTCGGCGGCGCGATCAGCGAGGGCGGCTGGCCCTTGATCTGCGAGAGGCGCGCGGTGCGGTCGCGGTCGATGCGCGTGAGCGAGCCGAGCAGCCCCCATGTGTATGGATGCTGCGGGTCGTAGAAGATCTGGTCGAGCGTGCCGCGCTCGACGACGCGGCCCGCGTACATCACGTTCACCTCGTCGGCGACCTCGGCGATGACCCCCAGGTCGTGGGTGATCATGATGACGGCCATCTCGAACTCGGTCTGAAGGCGCTCGATCAGGCGCAGGATCTGCGCCTGGATGGTCACGTCGAGGGCGGTGGTCGGCTCGTCGGCGATCAGCAGCTTCGGGTCGTTGACCAGGGCCATCGCGATCATCGCCCGCTGGCGCATGCCGCCCGAGAACTCGTGCGGGTACTGGTCGAACCGGCGCTCCGCCTCCGGGATTCCGACCAGCTTCAGCAGGTCGACCGAGCGCGTACGCGCGGCTTTCTCGTTGACGTCCTGGTGGGACTGCACCGCCTCCACCATCTGCGCGCCCACCTTGTAGAAGGGGTGCAGGGAGGTGAGGGGGTCCTGGAAGATCATTGCGATGTCGTTGCCCCGGACGCCCTCGAGGTCGTGCCGGGACATGGTCTGGAGGTCGTTGCCCTCGAAGAGGATCTGGCCGCTGATGTCCGTCCCCGGGGCTCGGGTGAGGCCGAGGACGGTGAGGTTGGCGACGCTCTTCCCGCTGCCCGACTCGCCGACGATGCCAAGCGTCTCGCCCCGGTCCACGCTGAACGAGGCATCGGAGACCGCCGTCAGCAGGCCGTCCTCGGTCTCGAAGCTGACCTTGAGGTTGCGCACCTCGAGGAGCTTGTTGGAGTGCGCGGGCGCGGGCGCCGTCGCCTGGGCTGCGGTCTGCTCGCTCACTCGTAGCGCACCCGCGGGTCGAGATACGCGTAGGCGATGTCGACGATGAGGTTGAAGGTGACGATGAAGAACGCGCCGAACAGGGTGATGCCTTGGATGGTCGTGAGGTCGGAGCGGGTGATCGAGGTGAAGAGCAGACGGCCGACCCCGGGGATGTTGAAGACCGTCTCCGTCAGGATCGCGTTGCCGGCCAGGAGCACGCCGATGTCCAGTCCCAGCAGGGTGACGATCGGCGTGATCGCGCTGCGCACGCCGTGATGCATGATTACCTGGCGCTCCGTGATGCCCTTCGCCCGCGCGGTGCGGATGTAGTCCTCGGACATCACCTCGATCATGCTCGAGCGCATGTACCGCGCGTAGATCGCCGCCGATGCCGCGGCCAGCACGATCCACGGCAGGATCAGAGCCTCGCCCCTGCCCACGAACGTGGTCGCGGTCGAGTAGGCGCCCTGGCCCGGGAAGATTGGCCAGATGCCGACGTCGTCGGCGAAGAGGTAGAGCGACACCAGGCCCAGCCAGAAGACCGGCGCCGAGATCAGGGCCAGCGTGGTCGCCATGGTCGCGCGATCCAGGAAGGAGCGCTGCTTGATGGCGGAGATGATCCCGGTCGGGATCCCCATCAGGAGCCAGATGATCACCGCGCCGACGACGAGGTAGGTCGTGGCCGGAAGCCGGTCGAAGATCAGCTGCCTTACCGGAACGTTGTACTGGTAGCTGTAGCCGAAGTCGAAGTGGAAGAAGACGTTCTTCATGTAGTCGAAGAACTGCTCGTAGATGGGCTTGTCGAGCCCGAGCGAGTGGCGGATGGTGGCGATCTGCTCGGGGCCCGCGTTGCGGCCGGCCCTCAGTACCGCCGGGTCCGAGGAGGGGAGGACGTAGAAGATCGTGAAGATGACCGCGCTGACGATGACCAGCAGGCCAATCCCCCAGAGGACTCTTCTGACGATGTACCGAGCCATGTGATCCCAGCTTCTGAGAGGCGAGCTGGGCCCCGGCCGGCCGGCCGGGGCCCACTCACGTCAGCTAGCGAGCTAGCTGCAACTCACCTACTTCTTCAGCGACGTGTACGACACGTCGGTGTTCGCGTTGAACGCGTTGATGACCGTGGCAACGTCGCTTGACGAGATGTTGCCCTGGTTGTCCCAGACCCACGGGATCGCCGGCGCCTGCGCCGTGATCATGTCGTCGATCCTTCCGTACTCCTCGGCGCGCTTCTGGGGATCGGTGATCAGCTTGGCCTGGTCGAGGGCCTTGTTGATCGCCGGATCGTTCAGCTGCGGCCAGTTGGAGTTGTTCTCCGGGTTGATGCTGGACCCGTTGAACGGGATGTCGATCATCCCCTGTCCGTCGAGGAAGTCCTTGAGCCACCCGACGTTCGGGCAGACGTTCGGCGCATTCGCAGGCACCGAGCAGAACTTCGTGTACATGACGTCGTGATCGACGGGGTGGAGAGTGACGTTGAAGCCGAGCTTCGAGAGCTGGGCCTTCACGACCTGTGACGTGTCACTTCCGGGAGGCGAGTTGTCGCCAACCATGGTGATGTCACAGTCCTTCTCGCACTTGCCGGAGCTGAAGCCGGCCTTCTTCATGTACTTCTCCGCGATGGACATGTCGCCCGTCGGGGTGTCGTTGAAGTCGAACTCCGGACCCTGGGGCCCGGCAACTCCACCGGCTTCCTCGAAGCCGGGCATGCCCGGCGGGATGTAGTGCGTGGCGATGTCGCCGATGAGCGGCCCGCCGCGCGTCGCTCGCAGAGCGTCGCGGTCCGAGGCGGCAACTACCGCCTTGCGGACGTTGAGGTCGTTGAACGGCGGCTTCGTCGTGTTCAACGCGACGTAGCGGTTACCACCGCTCGGGGTCAGCGTCAGCTGGTCCGGATACTGGGTAGCCGCCAGCTTCAGCGTCTGCGGATCCGGGCTGAAGTCGCCGTTCACCGATGCCGATCCAGTCAGGATCTTCTTGCCGGCCGAGGCCGTGTCAGAGAAGCCCTCCTGGAAATCGATCTTGTCCAGATACGCGGGTCGCACGTCACCCTCGGACTTCCCGGTCCAATTCGGGTTGCGCGAGAGGGTGATGTCGGTCCCGGGCTTGTAGCTCGAGATGTAGTACGGGCCCGTGTTGAGCTGGTGCTGCCCGTACGTCGACGGGTTCTCCGCGTCGTACTTGGCGGCGTAACCCTCTGGAACCGGCGCGCTCGCGGGCAGCGAAAGCGCCTGGATGAGGCCCAGCGACGACGGCTTCGTCAGATGGAAGACGACCGTCGTGTCGTTGGGGGTCTCGATCCCCGAGAGGTCCGGTGCCTTGGTCGGATCCTTCTTCGCCGCGGCGACCGCATCGCCGTAGCCGGCGATGTCGTTGAAGTACAGGTTCTGGTAGCCGTTCGGCACGCCCGGAATCAGGGTGCGCTCGATCGCGTACTTCACATCGGCTGCGACGACAGGCTTGTTCCAGCCGGCTCCGCCACCCAGCGGAGGGCTGTACTTGACGTTGTCGTAGATGTGGAACGTGACCGTCTTGCCGTCATCCGAGACCGTCGGCTGATCCGTCGCCAGGTCCGGCTGCGGGGCCTTCGTCTCAGCCGGGGGCCAGCCCATCAGGGCTCGATCCACGGCGGAATCGATCATGTACGTGAACTGGTAGTACGCGGCTCCCGGGTCGATGTAGTCGACATCGCCGGCGGTCAGAACCGTGAGGGTTCCGCCCTTCTTCGCGCCTGAAGGCGGAGACGTCGGCGGCGGGAACTTGTTCTCCGTGGGGGCGCTGGCGCTGGTACTGGAGCCACCGCTGCTGCTTCCGCAGGCGGCGAGCACAAGCGCTGCCAGAGCCAGGAGCCCGAGCGTGATCACCCGGAGCTTCGTGGATCGCATGCTGCGTCCTTTCGATCGTTGTTTTAGAGCTCGCAACGCTTGCTCTCTCTCTCAAAAGTCATGTCTTTCTGCGCCGCGGGTTGAGGGCGTCCTGCATGGCGTCGCCGACGAAGTTGAAGGCGAGGACGGTCAGCAGCAGGGCGATGCCCGGGAACAGCATGTACCACCACTCCGTGTCGAAGTTGGCGGTGGCGTCGGAGATCATCTGCCCCCAGCTGGGGGTCGGCGGCTGGACTCCCACGCCCAGGAACGAGAGGGCCGCCTCGTAGAGGATCACCTGGGGCAGCAGGATCGAGGCGTAGACGATGATCGGGGCCACCAGGTTCGGGAGGATCTCGCGGAAGACGATCCGCCGGTCGGAGGCGCCGATGGATCGCGCGGCCTCGACGAACTCCTTCTCCCGCAGCGAGAGGGTCTGGCCGCGGATGATCCGGGCCATGTAGGTCCAGGTCGTGAACGAGATGACGGCGACCACCACGGGGATCCCGGGCTTGATGAGCCCGCCGAGGCAGCCCCCGCCGAACGAGCACGCCGTGGCGAGGCCGGTCGCAAGCAGCAGATACGGAAGGGCCAGCAGCACGTCGACGCTGCGCGAGATGAACGTGTCGGTCCAACCGCGGTAGTAGCCGGCGAGGAGGCCCGCCACGACTCCGAGGACGGTCGCGATCCCGGTCGAGACGAACGCCACGACGAGCGAGACCCGGGCGCCGTAGACGGTGCGGCTGAAGACGTCGCGTCCGAGCTGGTCGACGCCGAAGATGTGGGCCGGACTTGGCCCAGTGGGCGTTCCAAAGATGTCCATCGCGCTCGAGTCCATGGTGTCCGGAGAGGGCGCGCCGAACAGCTTCACCACGAGCGGGGCGAAGATCGCGACGAGGATCAGGAGGATCAGGAAGACGGAGGCGACGAGAGCGACCTTGTCCTGGCGAAACCGCAGCCAGAAGAGCTGCAGCGGCGAGCGGGTGACGACGGGCAGCTCGCCGAGCTCCACGAGCTCGGGCTCGGCCCCGATGGTCGCGACCTGGTCCGCGCGACTAGCCGTGGCCAATGCGTGCCTCCTGCCTGGGCGGTTCGCCCGTGCAGGTCTCCTCTGCGCCGTTCATTGGCTGCACCCCGTGTCGATTGAGCAAGTGTTCCACTCCGGAGGTTGCGATGCGGCTAAGCGCCGGGGGTCGGAAATTGAGTTTTCATGGCCGCGTCCCAAGCTCTGTCGGGGAGAAGCCTGCGCTGCAGGATCGCCAGCCGCGCCGACGGAGTGACGACGTAACGGGTCTTCGGCCGCCGCGCCGTGATCGCCCTCTCGATCGCCTTCGCCACCGCGTCCGGGCCGCCGCCGAGATGGCGCATCGGGCCCTCGTAGACGGCCTTGGTGGCCGCGCCGACGGTGCCGTTGAACTTGGCGTAGGCGTCGTCGCCGTCCATCGCCTTACCGGTGCCCTCGAGCGAGCCCGCCGCGGTGTTGCCGAACTCGGTCGTGATCAGCCCGGGCTCGACGATTGCAACGTCGATGCCGAAGCCGCGAACCTCGAATCGCAGCGCGTCCGAGAGGGCCTCCACCGAGTACTTGGTGGCGTGGTAGGCGCCCCCGCCGGGGAAGACCAGGCGGCCGCCCATCGAGCTGATGTTCACGATCCGCCCGTGGCCCTGGCGGCGCATGCCGGGCAGCACCAGCTGGCACATGCGCACGAGCCCGAAGACGTTCGTCTCGAACTGCGCGCGCAGCTTCTCCATCGGCAGGCTCTCGACCGCCCCCGACTGGGAATAGCCGGCGTTGTTGACGAGGGCGCCGACGGCGCCTTCGGCCTCCTCGACGGCCGCGACCGCGGCCTCCATCGAGGCCTCGTCGGTGACGTCGAGAGCAACGGTCCTGCACCCCGATCCCTTGAGATCCTCGATCGATTCGAGGCGGCGCGCGCTTGCGTAGACCGTCTGGCCGGCGGCGGCGAGTCGCTCGGCGGTCGCTCGCCCGATGCCGCTCGAGCACCCCGTCACGAGGACAGCCTTCGAGATTTCACTCACTTCGTCTCTCCATGGCCCACCCCCGGGCGCGCGGCCGATCATATGCAACCGAGCGCCATGCGGGCCGCTGAAAGTCGTTCAGGAGAATGCCTTCCCGCGGCGGGGCGCTCGCAAACGCGAAGCGCCGCGTAGATTCCCCGGCGTGAGAGCGGTCACCTTCCAGGCACCCGGCGAGGTGCGGATCGACGAGAAGCCGGACCCCGAGCTCGGCGGCGCCGACGAGGCGATCGTCCACGTCGAGGCCAGCGGCATCTGCGGCTCGGACCTCCACATCTACCACGGCCGCGTCGAGCTCGAGCCCGGGTTCACTATCGGCCACGAGTTCGTCGGCACCGTGGTCGCGGCCGGAGAGGGCGTCAGGGGCGTCGCCGAGGGCGATCGCGTCCTCGGCACGTACTGCACCGCGTGCGGCGAGTGCTTCTTCTGCCGGCGCACGGACTTCCACAAGTGCGACCACGGGCGCGTCTTCGGCCATGGCGCCACCCTCGGCTCGCTGCAGGGGGCCCAGGCCGAACTGCTGCTCGTTCCGAACGCCGACCTGACGCTCCGCAGGGTCCCGGACGGCCTCTCCGACGACGTTGCCCTGTTCGCCGGCGATGTGATGGGCACCGGCTACCACGCGGTCGCGGAGACGGGCGTGAGCTCCGGCGACTCCGTGGCGGTGCTGGGTCTCGGGCCCGTCGGCCTCTGCGCCGTCCAGGCCGCTCGCGCGGCGGGCGCGGAGCGCGTCTTCGCGATCGACACCGTCTCCGAGCGGCTTGAGATGGCCGCCTCCTTCGGCGCCGAGCCGCTCCACCTGACCGAGTCCGACGTTCGCGGCGGCGTCAAGGCGGGAACCGAGGGCCGCGGCGTCGACGCCGCGATCGACGCCGTCGGCCACCCCGAGGCGCTTGAGCTTGCCTGCCGCCTGGCTCGCAAGGCCGGAACGGTCTCCGCAACCGGGGTCTACGCAGAGCGCATCGACCTTCACATGGGAATCGTCTGGATCAAGGCGCTGACGCTGAAGACGGGCCATGCAAACGTGATCAAGCACGTCGACCCGGTTCTGGAGCTGCTGGCGGACGGCACGCTGGACCCCGCGCCGCTCGTTACTCATCACATGGGCCTCGACGACGCCGCCGAGGCGTACGCGGTCTACGACCGCCGCGAGGCGCTCAAGATCGTGCTGGCGCCGTAGCTACCGCTCGCCGGCGCCCGGGAGCGGGTAGGCGATCTCGATCTGTGCGCGGCCGACGGCGAGGAACTCGTAGGCGCGGGCATCGCCCCCGGTCAGCGGCCGGACCTCCACGTCGACGAGCGGGACGAAGTCGAGGTCACCGCGGTTCAGGAAGTCGGAGAGGCGGCTGCGGTAGCCCTCCTTCGGCATGGTCAGGTTGCCCGTGATCTCGTACCGGGAGGTCTCGACGACGATTCGCTCGACGCGGCTGTCCATACGCAGAAACGTATCGGCGGGATACGCTCGGAGCGTGAGCGAGCGCCGTCGCGAGATGAGCTGGTGGGACCGCCGTGCGGAGGCGTTCGCCCAGACGCGCTTCGGCGGCTGGTTCGCGGTGACGATCGCAAACCCGATCGACCGCCGGCTCCTCAAGGCCACGCGGGGCCGGCTTGGCCTGTTCGTCGGCCAGCCGGTCGGTCTCCTGGGGACCACCGGGGCAAAATCCGGGCAACCCCGCGAGACGCCCCTTCTCTACGTGGACGACGGCGAGCGGGTGATCCTGGTGGCGTCGAACGCCGGCAACGCGCGACACCCCTCCTGGTTCCACAACCTGAAGGCCAACCCGCGGGTCACCTTCCTACGCCGCGGCGGGCACACCGCCGACTACACCGCGCGGATCGCGGAGGGCGCCGAGCGCGAGCAGCTCTGGGAGGAGGTCAACGACCTCTACTCCGGCTACGAGACGTATCAGGGCAGGTCGAAGGGCCGCAAGATCCCGGTCGTGGTGCTGGACCCGGCGTAGAGCGGGCCTGCAAGCGGACTGCCCGCGCGCGGCTGAAAGGGATTCAGTCCGGCGCTCAGCGGGTACCCGTGCGCCACGGGCTCGATGATGGGCCCGCTGGGAAAGGAGACAGGATGCTCTTGATACTCGCCATCGTGCTGTTGATCATCGCCATCGCAGGCGGGGTGATCGTCAACCCGCTCCTCTTCGTACTGGCGCTGGTGGCCCTCGCGCTCTACTTCTCGGGCCGCCGCACTGCCGTCTGACCTTCGGGACGACCCAGGCGGGACAGTCCCCACCGATCGGTGGGGACTGTCCCCTTCGGTTGTGCCGATGAGCACCAGGAACGGCGTTCCTTCGTTAGCCGTGGGGCGCGCCGGGTAAGCGCTTAGGAAGGTGCCGGCCACAACCGACATCCACCACGGCGACGTGCTCGCCGACCGCTACCGGGTGGGCACCCGGATCGGCTCCGGCGGCATGGCCGCCGTCTACAAGGCCGAGGACGAGGTGCTCGACCGCGAGGTCGCCGTCAAGCGCGTCCACAGCGACGGGAGCGAGGCGGACGCCCGCCGGCTCCGGCGAGAGGCGAAGCTCGGCGCCTCGCTCACGCACCCCAACCTGGTGATGGTCTACGACACGATCACGGCCGACGACGGGGTCTTCATCGTCATGGAGCACGTCGACGGTAAGCCGCTGTCCGAGCTGATCGGCGAGGCGGGCATGCCGGCCGATGAGGTCCTGCCGATCCTCCGCGCCCTGGCCGACGCCCTCGATTACGCGCACCGCAACGGCATTGTCCACCGTGACGTCAAGCCGGCGAACGTCCTGATCGGCGACGACGGAACGGTCAAGCTGGTCGACCTCGGCGCGGCGATCGGGGGCGACTTCACGCGCGTGACCCAAACGCACGAGGTGATCGGGACGCTCGGATACCTCCCTCCGGAGCGCCTGTCGGGCGACTCCCCGGGCGGCCCCGAGGCCGACGTGTACTCGCTTGCCGTCCTCGCATACGTTGCCCTCACGGGCGCACAGCCCTGGGACAGGACCTCGCCCGCGGAGCACCTCAGCCGCACTTCGGCGGGGCCGCCGGACCTGCGCGCGGGCTGGCCGGACATCCCACCCATGGTCGAGAGCGCGCTGGAGCGGGCGCTCGATCCCGAGCCTGCTCGCCGCCAGCCCTCGGCGACCGAGCTCGTCGAGGAGATCGACGCGGGGCTGCTGCCGGCAACCGAGCCCACCCGACGGATGCCCGTGCCCGTGCCCCTGCCGCTGGAGGACGAGGAGCTCCACGAGCCCACGCCCGCAGCGTCACCGACGCCTGCACCTAGGTGGACCCGCCGGGCCGCGGCCGCGACTCTCGGCGCCTGCGCCCTGGCCATCGTCGCCGTCGTTGCCTTCGCTGCGACCCGCGGAGGGGGCGACGGCTCGACGCAGCCCTCCGGGCAGGCCGCGGCGAACACCCACCATTCCGCCGGCAAGCCCAAGAAGTCCAAGCCGGACGCTTCGAACAGCACGCCGGTGACCGCCCCGGCGGATACCTCGACCACACCAGAGACGACCTCCACCACGGCACCCGCCCCGCCATCTGCCTCGTCCTCGGGGAGCGCGCTCAACGACCAGGGCTTCACCCTGATCGGCCAGGGACGCTACGACGAGGCGATCCCGGTGCTGCAGCGCGCCGTGGACGCGCTCAAGAGCGACCCGTCGAGCGTCACATACGCCTACGCGCTCTACAACCTCGGGCACGCCCTGCGGCTGGCGGGCCGCCCCGAGGAGGCGATCCCGATTCTCGAACAGCGGCTCGAGATCCCCAACCAAACCTCCACGGTCCAGGCCGAGCTCGACGCCGCCCGCGCCGCGGCCGGCGAGTCGCAGCCGCCGAAACCCCCGAAACCGCTTTCCAGCACAGTGGGATCCGAAGCTTGGAATTCACGTGACTTGAAGTCGCGGC
>JADMIO011437914.1_pt1 | contig 23122 bp, 17 predicted proteins | sample 8958161 | NCBI WGS metagenome assembly JADMIO01 (sample SAMN16585339, study PRJNA669376) | soil metagenome | isolation source: Crop rotation soil | place: USA: Cullars Rotation, Alabama | collected 2011 | reverse complement strand
CTGATCGTGGCGGGGTCGGGAGATGGAAATACAGTTGTCACCTCAGTTCCGGATGACGCATTATTACCGCTGTACGAGGCTGCAGGGCGGGACGGGGCGGCAGCAGAATAGGGACTGACCACAGCACCCTTCTCGTCGACCGCTTTGACAGTCGGTATGTTGGTAGCCGCCACATACACCAATGAGAGAGCTGGGAGTGTTGCAGCCGCGGAAGAGGGTGGTAGTTTCGTAGAAGCCTTATAATGATATGCATCGCTCGCGTATAACGAAGCCGATGCAGTGGGTGACTGCAGAGAATACGTGCTGTAAAATTGAACTTCATTATCCTCGCTGTTGGGTGCTGCATTGGTCGATCCGTTTGTCGATGCAGCGGATGTGGCCATCTGCGCGGGGGGTGGACAGTGAGAAAGAAACCTTTGTTGGGAGCGCATTAAAAGAGATTGAGTGTTTAGAACAGAAGCACATTAACACACAAACACACAATTGAGTGCTATTGTGGGGGGACCGTAAAATCGAGAGTTACTAATCTGCAATATGAATGAGTGTCGACCTTGTAAAACGGCGGGCATGAATGAGGTTTATTTGGATGCATCCCCCTCCTTCAGTGCAGCGTTTGCAGCGGCAATAATATCGGCGCGATTGACTTTTGCTTTCGCAATCTCTTTCGCTGCTGCTTTACCCGCAGGTTTAATGGTCGACCAATCGAGAGTTCCGTTCGCAAATTGCATCGTATTATATCCCTCCGGTTCAACCTGCAACCGCACATCTTTCATGCGAGATTTCAGAATATCCATCAAATTTGGGGCGACTGCACACCCAAAACAGGTACACGCACAGATACAACAGTCAAGACGCCGATTATCAGGCGGGCTGCTCTCACAGTTTCGTTTAAGGGATGGTGTGGCAGCAATTTTGACGCTCTCCTTCGCTGTGCCTCCTGCACCGCCACCGGCCTTGAAATCTGCCGGATTGATAGCATTCGGATCTTTCTTCTTATGTGCGGGACCCTTTTTGAAGGAGTGAATGGACAGTTTCTTTGGTTGGGATGCGGCAGGGAGTTCAGCGGGGATATCCATTGGCGGTGGGGGTGGCGGCGGTGCAGAGGGTGCGGAGGGTGCTTCCGGTGGTGCAGCGGAGGTCTCTGGTACCGCTGACAATGCAGAAGCAGATTGTTGTGCTGCATTCAATGCTAATAACGACTGCTGTGCTGCCAATACAACTGATACAGAGAGTGTGGGCAGCTCCGGTAAGGACGGTAACCCACCTTCGATCTTGAGAGCGGGAATACCGGTACCCGCAGCGTTCGCAGTGGGAGGACCGTCAAACATGAGTGACGGTCGTACTGCCATCGAGGATGCTGCAGCAGTCGGATCAGATTTGGCGGGACTGTCGGTGACAGATTTCTGATCCTTCTTTGCCGCAATGGCAGCCGCGTTCGTTTTGGCCGCTTCGGCTTCCGCTTTTTTAGAATCCTCGTCAGCTTTCGGATCCAAGAATGCCGCAGTCTTCGCCATTAACGCGGGATCCGTCAAACAACGATATAAGACGGAAGCCAATTCTTGCTTACTCAGCGGCGCATTGGCGAGTGTGGTATCACTATCGGTGGAAGCAGTCGGTGAGGCAGCCGTGGATGCAGTGGATGCAGTGGATGCAGAGGGCGAGGTCGGTGAGGTTGATTGTCGTATCGATTGAATGCGTGCTGCAATCTCCGGTTTGAGCTGTTTCATGATATCGCCCCACATTTCTGTTAATAATAATGTTTCACCGCCGTTATCCAACTCTTCCAATAACTCTCTCTTTAAATGTTTAATGCGTTCATCGATTAATTGCAATGCCACATTAACGGGTATCATATGATCGCGTGGGATCACTTTGCATTCGGGATTCCTCTCAAACTGTGCTTTGAGAGAGGATAATTCCGAAACACTGAAAGATTTTTGTATAATTTCGAGTGTCGATAAAAACATTGGTAATTCCACTTCTTTGTTCTTCACTTTTGCATACGCAATCACTTCCTCCACGACCTTTGCCATTAAATCGGCTTCCAAAACATCACTGATCAGCGATTCGGTCGGTGGCGGACCATTGCTCTGCGCGGAGGCTTTAAATGCTTCTTTGATTTTATTCATTACATTATTCTCCAGCCAAACCCAATCCAACTTCATTGCGGTGTAACTATCGGCGGAGGCCACACATGTAAACGGCTCACCCAATCGACAGATTATACGATACACATCGACATTCACTTCGCCCAACTCTGAGCGGTGTGTTTTGGATTGATTTCGCAACACCTGTCGCGCTGGGCTCGCGCACAACATGTCATGAAAATAACACATCGTCGGGAGAACTGCCGATGGGGGTGTTGTGGAGCAGCGCACTTACCAGGAGGAATAAAGTTTTCGCATCGCTGCCACTGCAATTGAAAACACTCATTACTGGAGTCACAACATAAACAACCAACTTTCAGAAAACAAACACAAACAGGCGGCGTTGCGAACTAACATACACATAATTGGTGTCATTCACCCAATGAGTGTTCCAGTAACCAGATTTGACTCTGGTATTGCAGGGGCCGCCGTCTGTCTCGTGTTGCACGCAAAATGGCATTCGCTATGGAGGCTGCGGGCACAGAGAACGAAGTCAACACATAATTAACTTAGTAACACAACTGAATCGCACTAAAACAATGGTCTTATTATTTTGGGTCTGTGAGTGGATCAAATACACTCTCGGCTTGTGCCATGCGCAATCAGTGGGGTTGTCTTGTGGGTGACGCGTGAGGATCGAGTGGAGAAGGGATGCACTCTCTTAATAGTGCCCGTGCTCGACCAAAGAAATGAAACCCAACAGTGCTCCCCACGTATACAATGGGTCACTATTACTAACATCGTGTCCCATACCGCTGATACCGTTATAATTCTCATGCACGTGAGAAAACTTTAACCACTCATACAGCAAAAGCTGACGACTGTCCGCGCATAACAATTGGCGTGCTTCGTTGGCGATATCCAAATGCGGGTATTGTTTGAGGGATGCATAAATCAGAAAATTCATGGGACCCCACACCCGACCTCTCCAATAATTCTGATCGTTGAAAGCCGGATCACTCTTCGCGATCGATGGGACAGACCAACAACCGTTCTCACCGCCACCGCCGATACAGAACTCATTCGGATTTAACAAATGATCGCTGATCATACGTTTGGCAGCGGAATCGAGAACCAAACCGGACAACATTGGGTAGAACAGCGTTGGACTCAACCGTACATACGATCCGTTGCCCGCCGACTCGCGTAACAGATTGACATACACACCGATCGTATCATTCCAACAGTTCGCTTGCAACGCATCATGGATAGAGTTCGCGCGATCGCCGAGTATCGAACTCTCATTATTCAATCCCAAACGTTTGGCGATCGACTGTAATCGCAATGTATCCGACAGGTAAAGAGCAGACATACCGACATCATACAATTGCATGCGATTCGATGTCATATTATAGAATACGGGCGGACTGTCATACATCGGACTGTTATCGAGTCCCGATTCAAACCGTGCATTTTGCATGGCACTTGAGTTATCGCTTTGATGCATATCCGATCCCAAAACTATCAATCCCAATGGATCGACCTTTCGCTCACGCCATACCCAATCATTCCAATCCATCAAATCGTGAAAGAGCAGTTCGGCTAACCACATATCCTCCTCATTGTATTGATAATGCGCTAATATCCAATCCAATACTAACGATCCAACGTACGGTTCAGTCCGATCATCCGATTTCATGCCGCCCGCCGCAAAATTCGGTATAAACCCACCATTTAAGGATTTGGATTTGGTAATAGCAATAATGTTATTAAATGATAACTCTTTATGATCGGTACTAAACATGAGTGAGACAAAGTAATTATCCCAATCAAATAAGATATAATCATCCGCCGCACCCAACGACCAACCCCGTGCGACGGGGGTCACTACGCCGTCCTGTGGAGTCCAAATAGTATTATGACTCAATGCTGATTGCATGGCATTATACAGTTCAGCATCCTCGCCATATATCATACGACGAGCATTGTGTTGTTCTTTTGCAGTATAAATCAGACGTGTGATATTCCCGATGGACCGAGACACACGCGTGGATAAGCCGATTTGTTTGGAATCGGAACGCCCGCACGCACTCAAATTGAAAATCAGCGCTCCTGACGGAACGGTGGGTGGTAACGGGATTGATCGGGTCGCCAAACACTTTGGGTCGAAATGCAGGGATAATGTTTCCTCCAATCCGTTCGGCACAAAAGTAACGTTGCGTTCATATCGGGTGACTGTACCGCTGCCACTCCAAAAGAATGCCGGATGAACGACAAATACAAAATCCGACACATTCACACCCACCACTTCACTCGATGTGTCCTGATCAATCGAAGGCAATACCGATAATAACCAAACATAATCATCGACTTCATCGCTGTCACTCAATTCAACGTCCTCCTCGGTTGCAGCGGTGGCAGTGGAAAGGTTGCCGTTACAGGATTGATAACGGAGTGTCAAATTCTGCCATACAAACGATGTGATTTCATTTAAACCGTTGTAACCGGCAGTGGGATATTCACGTCCACCGACATGCATCGTGACGGGTGCGGGATTAACGGTGTTGGGCATCGTATATTGTAAATGCAACTGTGTTGATAACTGTACAATCCCACTGTCAAACCCGAAACTGTGAGGCAGATAAACAGAGGCTAACATATTATAATCCCACCATTCACCCCATCCGTTGGCCAATGATCGACGCAAATCCTGTCGCTTTTGTTCAGAATCGGAGATGACGGCTGTAAATACTTCGGGTGGTACGATAGTGGGCGGTGGCAGCACATCGTCATCCTCCTCACTGCTGCTGTCCCCACTGCCACTGCCACTGCCGGTGCAGGACCAATACAATTGAATTATACCAAAACTGGCATTGGAAAAATGAAAATATTGCATACGAAACGCATATGATTGACCCAACGACAGAGTGATATTGGCCAGCGCTGTGATCAGTGGTGGTGCTGCACCGCCGTTCGGATGGGGGCGTGTGCGTTGAGGATTGCGCAAGGCTTGTGGTACCCTCAAACCGGAAGTAAAATTTGCCCATTCATCAAAGAGAATGTGACTGTCCAACCACATCAATACGCCTGCCTCCTCATCGACGGTCACCGCGAATTGACAGGTGCCGGTCTGTGACGAATCCTGTGGTGTTAAGAGCGCATTCCATTCAATAGAATACACCGGCTGAATGAGAGGTGGTGGGTTGAAATCAAAATCAATGTTGGGATCCAATCGAAACATGAATGGTGGATCACCGCCCACCACAGAATTATCATAATAATTCGATAACAATCCGACTCGCACGGGAGGTTGTGCCTCCACCGCAACCACCGCGATAAGAACACAGAACGATCCAACCGCCCAAATCATCCCTGCAGATCGAACGACAAACGAAGACTATCAACGCGCGGAACAACGACGTTTTTCTGAAGTTTGAAACAAAAGGTTTGGTTACAACAAATCATATCCAAACACCACATCGAACCACGGCAGCACAGCGCAGGAGAGTGATTGGTTACCCCCCAAATTAAGCAGCACCCCTGACAATCAGAGATGAACCACTTCCACAGAACAATGACATAAACAACAATGGAATGGAATGGAATGGAAGGAAATTGAGTGAAACAGTGGCTTTACTTGGAGGCCGCCGCGACGGTGGAGGCAGCGGTACTGCTGGAGGATGAGGAGGATGATGAGGATGACGAAGAAGAAGCGGAAGCAGGATATTTCTCGGCGTGATCCAAATCGTTTTCTTGAAAGCCCTCCCGGCCAAATGCCAACAAATCTGCACACACACACCGACAGAGACACACGCAGACTCAACTTCGCTCTTTCCCGGCCGTCTGTGTACGTCGGGCAACGCTGTGTATACCGTGTAAGTGGTTTGCACCATTGACTTCATCCAATCCGCGAGCGAAGACTCCGTACACACGATATACGATGGAAGTGGCGGGTGACTTATAAAACACCGAAATTCCGGGCATCTGTCCTTTCCATTTCGATCCGTCACCAAAATTGTAACCGCTGTTCAGTTTATCGGTTTTCAATTCGTCGGGTGTGCGTTCCACACCGAAATCAGCATTGAATGTGTTGTTGAAAGAGCTGTACACCGCGTGTGGCCAGCGTTTACGTGCGCGCAATGCTTTGAGTTTTGTGTGATCCGCTTTGGCGACTGCAATGAGATTGGTCTTTCGATTGATATGTGGGAAGGAACCACTGAAATTATCATTCCAGTAACTGCACGAACTGCATGGATGATCATCCTTCGGATCAAACACTTTGTTACCACCACACATGCCCACAAAGCACAGTAACACAGCTCTTCAACACGGCTACAGGACGCACGTTACTTACTGAGATGGTAGATAACGAGATTGGGAGTTCCGTTCGTAAAGAGTTCAGATAATTTAACGTCATTTCCGGATTCATTTTGAAACACATAATCAGTGGTCAACTTTGTCCACGGCAATGCACGGCGTTCGGCAAGCATTGCATCCCACTGGCGGATCAAATCTTTCTCTTTATTCAGAATCAGTTTGCGTGCAGAAACCCATTCATCCAAACTCACCGCACCCGCCTCTTTGGCTGCCACATCTTTGGCGGTGTGTTTAGCGGTGTGATGAATCTTATTACCCTTCGGTTGTGTCGGGGTTGCTGTATCGTCGTTCGCATTGCCGCCTTTACGTTTTGTACCTTTCTTTGGGGGCATTCGAGTGCGTGCGGATTGGGCTGCGCGGCGAGAGGGACACGAACGGAGCGACGAGTACGTCAGATATTGAGAATTGTATTGAGTGAATTGAAACCACAAAGCCAGCACAAACGATGAGAAATGTTACAGCGATTTGGGAGTTGATACAACGGTACTGAGTTCAATGCGAGTATCGGTGGTGGCCGGAGCGGCGGGGGAGGAGGGTGCGTCGGACAGTGGTTTGGAGGACGCGAATGTGACACGTGATCGCAACGACATCAGACATTGGAAAGGTTTGGAAGTGACGAGAGCGGTTCGATACCGTCCAATGCATGCCACGAACGCATGTGCGAAACGTTGCGGACAGCGCAGAGCATCCAATGCAACGTTTCCCGTTCGATTGGCACAATCCAACGCATACAAACAGACTGCAAACAATCGACCCACACATCCGTCATCCGACCACAATTGATACACCGTCCACCGCACGATTCGAAGAGGTATCATAATAACGGTTATCAATCGATTCACACAATTGCGACACCGCATGCATCGACCACCGCCGCGCCGTGGGTCATTGAGTGCAGCATCTGCGGTGGCGGTTGTGGTGGAGGAGGATGAAAGAGCATCGAAACCCGCGGATTTGGCGATACGGTAATCCGCTAATAACCGCATAAATACCAAACACAGGACAAACAGTGATGCCATACATAAGAGGAGAAAGACATATCGCCCCCCGCCATACGATGCGATCGGACAAATCAGTTTGCGATTGTCCACACCGAATGTCAATGTGGGTAACCACCGGCGGTGATGCGGTAACAGAGTCGTGGTTGTATTGAGGAAGTTATAACCATACAACTGAGTGAGGACGGCAGTGGAGTAATGCGGCACGCGGTACTGTGACGGCAACGTTAGCGTTCGCGATCGTCCATAATCGTCCTCCGCTCCAACGGTTTTGAGATGCGCTGAACCGGTGGGAAAGGATGTTATGTCGTTACTGTGCGGTTCGCCGATGACAGGGATATAGCGGAGTGGTAATACATCGCTCTGTACTCGACAGGGTACACGACGTTGCGGAGTGTCCGATTCCGAACGACGAAAATGTTTGCTGTCACCGAACTTAAAGCGGTTACACATCAAAACTTCGGTGGTGGTTGTTCGTACGGAGGAGGATGCGATGGACGGCGGATTACGATTGCGACGCGAACCCAATCGTGATCGAACGAGTGTCTTCTCTGAACCGCCCGCACCATCATCACTGTCAGCAGCCTCACCCTCACCTCCCTCAATCGCAATGCTGCTCTCCGCATCGGCTTCGTCGCGGGCTGAGAAGTCTGCGGTGACCTCGAGTGGTGCCACAGCGCGATACCAGTAAACCGCCACACCGATTCGATAGTGCCGACTCCACAACCGCAAACAGACGGGTGAGGGTATGACCTCAGGAGGCGAGATGCCTGCGGCAGACAGTACAGTTGGGGACGCTCCTTTCGTCGATGACGGCGGTGCGGGTGGTGAGGCTGAAGACGACGAATGTCGTGATTGTCGGATGTCACGTTTGCGTCTCGCGTTGGCCGTGCGGGGAACGTATTGTTCGACATCCAAACTGCGATCAAATGAGGGATCAAATTCAAACTCAGCCAACGATTCATCCAATACAGCGGCGGAGGACGTGTCAGCATTGAAATGGTTTGCGAGCGTTGCAATCCGCCGGCAATAATCGTCCAACACACCAATCACAATATCATTCGATAAGGAATGAGCGGGAGGCGCATCGATTTGTGCCGTATCGAGGAGTGTGTTATGTCGAATCGCTGAGAGTAATGTCCGTTCCTCCAACCACCATTCAGTGATGGCTGCACTATCCAGCAGTTTGCCGACCGCATTCAGTACTCGTGTGGCGGCTCGTTCACGATCGATCGGACAGTATCCGTGTGGCACTCCAATCCATCCAAACGCAACGATACAGCCCATCGCCACGAATGCGGCCGCGATACATATCAACCGAAGAATGGATCGCAGCGCTGATGGTCGCATGCGAGAAATCTGCGGAGGGAGGAAAAAGATAGCGACTATCGACCTTATGACTGAATGTGTACTGAGCTATATATCTGTCCACAAATCACGAGCGAAGCAAATTAACAAACTGACTGACAATACTAACCTTTACTGGTTAAAGGATGAGCATGTTCATTCGGGGCGGAGGACGAGCTCGCCTGTGGCTGTGGCGGTGGAGGTTGTGGTGGCGGTGTCGGTTGTAATGGGAAAGGTGTGGGCATTCGGCTGAAAAAACGTGTGTTAACAAAAGCGAGTTCGACTACCGTTGCGGGAGCGTAATGATTGGTTTCGACGTGAAACAAAGCCATTCCAATCCCGGAGGGCGGGGGCGCCTCCATACGTTCCAACCACTGTTTGGCTATCGGAAAGTTCAATGCCGGGAGTCCCCTTCGATTCTGCTCCTCATATACCATCTTTTGAAACGATAAACCAAAATGCATTTCGATACAGAGCTGAACCACATTTTCTAAAGTTTCAACGTTGAAGTCAGCGAACCATTCAAACTCTTCGATGTCAATCTTTAACACATCGATTATGATCGCAGTGACAGGTGTCGGAGTGACAGTGACCGCTGCGGGAGCCGGAGTAACCGTCCCATGAGACTGAATTGCTGGAGGAGGAAGCGTGTCGGTGCCTGTCCAATGTCCCAATCGTTTCATATTCCCTTTCAGTGAATCGCCCGGAAGGATGCGACCGAATCGCTGCATCGCCAGTGCAACAGCTGACGGGTGAGTGATATCCAATAATCCAAAACTGTGAAAATGAATCATTCGTTGCTCCCGTTCTGTGCTGAACACCGGTGCATTGGAAGTCGGATCGAAGATATGAATTTCTGCAGACACACACACCGAACATGAGCGGAACTGACAGGGGTCAGTACCGGAGGTGCGTACCACAATTGTTGAGTTGAAGAATGGATTGTTCAAAAGATGTTTCCTGATTTGATCCAAAACTATAAATGAGACAACCCTTACCGTCGATCGCACTGCCATTCCGTACGTGTGTGCGCGGACGGCAGAGCCATTTCCCTCCGTCCGTCAGTAAACCCAAACGTTCCTCGAAATCGCAGTGAAAGGAGGGACTGAAATATCGTAAGAATAATCCATCCTCGAAACCAACCATACTCGACATGTGTAAGCGCCACCGCAAATCAGAGGCCTGAATCGCTGCGATCACTGACGGATCTTTGTACGGATCATATGCGGGCTGAGGACACGGATGGACTGGAGAGGGTACCGAGGGTACAGTTCGAATGGATGACCTCCATAATAATACGTTCCTCAATCCAACAATACTCATGTTCGTAAACATTTCAATGCAAAATACGAGGATTGCGATCACTCCCATCGACGCGCATATCAATTCACGCCGACTCACACGGATGGGAGGATCCGATTGCATGCCTGTCAACGGAAGACGAGAATGAGAGGGGTCGACATTTCGATAATATCGTTTTAATGAGTGTTGTTGGGCGAAAGATCGCGCATGCATACGACAAAGCATTCAAATCATTTTTTTGGTCAATAAAACAAACGCGCATACAAATCAGTTGGTATTGAGGCGGGCCGTCAGGGTTCTGTGCATCCAAAGCAATCGTTGGTGTGACGATAAAGTGAGAAACTATATGAGCGTCGAAAGGAGTCATAACAAATGTTGGAACACGTTATCTGTGAGTGTCAGTAATGAAGCAAAGCATGGAAGGCGTGAGGTAGTAAGTGGCTGTGCGTGCGGGCGGCGGGTTTAAATGTTGTCCCATCGATCGCGGGCAAGCATGACCGTAAACACACATCCCGCACAGAACCACGCAAATAACCAAATAAATAATGGTATTAAAACATAAATCGGGTCAATGGCTGTGTCGGGATACATCGATCGGACACAAACCAATATTTCGAATACCGTAAAGACGGCGATATGCAGACACCACGCAGCCGACAACCAACGATCATCCCCGTAGCCATCGGCACAGCGGTACGCAGCGAAACAGACGGATAAACAATTAAAGATCCTTCACGACATACAACACATCACATCACGACGTATGAGCCATGAGCCATGTGTATTGAGGATAAGCGAGCCGCAGCGAAAGAGCGGGTACCAGAACGGTAACATGACGAGTGCCATTGGGACGTATGTATCCGTATCCAATTTCACATTCAATAATATGATAAATAACAAAATCGGTAAATATATCACCACCCAAAATGCCGCGCAGATTTTGTATTTCTCGTTACCGTCCCAATCATTGTCAATGCGGAAGATTTTCGGAAAACATATCAACATTGTAAACGCTGCATACAACGGAGAGAAGACCGCAGCCCATTTCCATTCCACTGTATGTGTGAGCTGTAAGGATAATGTGATGGCGAACGCCAATAATAGTATCAACAACACACACAACGATCGGTGTGTACGAAGATTGCGATCACCCAATTCATGCATCAATCCTTTGACCAAACCATTGTCATCCTCAAAAGCACGATCGTGAAAGGGGAGAGGGGGTTTGGCTGCACAACACACCACAACACAACTCATCAATTATAAGTACGCGTGTGTTGCGTATGCGTGTATGTGCGTCGTGAGATACCATAATGCATATAACACGTGCAACTTATAACACATGCAACGATACCAAACATGGACAGGAACGGTGCCATCGTTGTCCACGTAAACACCTCATTTCGTTGTAATTGGATCGCAGCCAATACCGTAAACACCACACCCAATGATACGAAACAACACATGACACAACTTTCATTACAACAGTGTTGACACTGTGCATATCGTTTGTATGTTCGTTGCTTATTGCGGTGTTCCATCCGTTGAACCTGAATGGCTTTGTGTTCGGCTTCAATCTTCTTTCGTTCCATCGCAATCGCCACAAATTTTTTGCGCGCCTCCAAATAAGCCAATTTATTGTGTGGCAATTTTTCATCGATCAACTTATCGACTGCAAATTTCTTCTCATCCACAGCGGGAGGGGCGGCGATCCCAGGAATAGGGTTACCCTGCATCAGCGGTGCGGTCAGTGACGGAACGGATACGAAGAGAATGAGGCGAAGCTGCACATACCCAATCATCCTGTACCGGTCCCAATGGTGGTAATGGTGGGAATGGTGGTATGGCTGTCGGTCCGTAATCCCCTTTCAAACGTCGACTCCATATCTTCTCCTCACCCGTCATTTTACGCAAATTCTTATTGACACCATTCAAGTGTAATAACGTTCGACCGTCCAACATCGACAGTAAATTATCAAAACTGTTTATTTCAATCACAGCACATTGTGAGGCGGAAGTGTGTCGACGGATCAGGCGATAGGATGATAGGGAAGGGGGTACATTTCAAAAGTGACTTTGCCGTCCACACTCTCGGCGGGTGTGAAGAATTTACCGTGCGGTTTCTGGAACGCACGCGCACCCTTCTCATCACTGCTGCCACCACTGCCCACACCCACCGATCCGCCGGATGACGACAAGACACCCCCTCCACTGCCATTGGCAGGATTGTGTAAGACGATTTCGATTTTGCGATCCGCCATTTGCAACCTCGGCCGAGCTGCGGAAGGGGAGAGGGAAGGAAAGGAGTGCTCAATTTAGTTTGTGCCGATATTATCACGACTCTGAGAACAAATGAAGGAAAAGAAGAGAGAATGTGCTTGTTTATGCGATGCGAATGAGATTGCTGAGAGACGCAATATGCAATACCATCACTGTACATGCAGGAACGAACAGAGTGTGACGGACAGACGGAGCGGTGCACACGCAAACGACATACGAATGAACTGAAAGAGATTGGCGAGTGAGGATATGCCATGAGCCATCCCAAATCGTTTATTGATGCTCTTCGTGACAGGATCACTTTTGATGGCAGCGATTCGATCCGTATCTTTAGCGATTTCTGCGGCTTCCAACTCACGCAATGATGGATGTCGCGCATACATCAACATTGTAACGCGCGGACCAATCACAAACTGATTCAGCACATTCAATACCAATGCAATCCATAAAGTATGGAGTGAAGATTGAGAGGATAGTAATGTGGCGGAGGTTTTCACGTCCGATAAGAGTAACCAAAATGTGAGGAGTTGACTCGCGTGCGAGGCAGTCAACACTCGAAAGTACCTTTCCAAAACAGAAAAGACAAACGGAAGACCGATCACAACACAGCCGTACAGCCGATGACGGGGAGAGCAATGAGTGGTGCAGCACCATGGAAACAGAGCGGCTTGAGTTGTGCCAAAATCAATTCGTTTCATGTGCTTGAACATAACGGGACCACTCACAAACGAATGCCACGCAATGGTACCCGCGCTGATCACAGTCGCGAACAAATGAGCGAACAGCAGCCAATTTTGGGGAAGGAATGACATTTTCAGAGAGTGTCTGCACGACGTTGGGAATGAGGAACGAAGAAAGTATGAGGTCGTCGAACTGATTAATGTTCATTTTCTCTGCCACTATTATCGTCACCGCTCTCACCGCTGCGCTTCGGCACAACAAAAAACTGTGATTCACGATTCGGAGCGTTGGATAGCACGGCTTCTGCATTGTCACCATCCGTCACTTCATCCGAACGCAATCTCAGTGTTACCCCGCGACCGGCATCGACCGGATTGATGATAGCGTCGTGCGGGGAGCGAAGAGGAGTCAGATTGGGCGGAATGTTGGCTTCTTTAATCTGATCAAACCATTGAACGACCGAAGACAGATCCTTCTGTACAGCCTCCATATCGGCGGGTGGTATCGTCAGTGCAGACAGTGAGGCGATATGAGTTACTTCGGCAGTGGACAGAAGGGCGGGTGCGGCAGTGGAAGAGCGATACGAATTGAGGGACCACGTGGGTTTGTGTTTCTGACAAAGACATAAGGGTTAACACATTTTCGCGAACCGCAATGGAATCTGAGTGACGCATACCTTTGGATCGAATGGCTCGAACTTACTTCTGGCTGAGAGGCAACGCACGCTGCCCAAACGAAGACCCGATACCGCACGCGTTTGTGCGGGCTTCAATACAGCACAGAGCCGCAACATATGCTGAATTAATCGATGGGATGGAATCAGTTGAGGGCACAGATTGACAGTTTATTACGAGAACGAAATGAAGTGAGAGAAGGAAGAGCAAATCTGAATGATAAATATCTTAAATTTATAAACACTGAACAGATAAACATATCGAGGTTTATTGTCTCATTTCACAACACACATCATCACAGCACAGCGCGGGGGAGGGGCAACATTGATTATGTCCCAAATGTATGGAGTAAAGGTTCGTCAGTATTGGTTCGTATTTTCATTCCCAACATTTGTGGACCGATATTTACTTCAATCCTCCACTGTCTGTGCTGATGGTCCGAAGCGGTGGGTTTGGCGCTGTTCGGGGGTGGGGGTGGCGAGCCGGGGGGCGTGCGGGCAGTACCGCTTTGATAGGATATCTTTCCGCGCATAAAATGTAATAACGCGGCTTCTGTGACGACGGGTGAATCCACTTCATCCGTATTGATAACTGCGAGTGGATTCAATGCAAATAATCTTCCGTTTTGCCAAACGAATTGAAATTTTGAGAATTCGTGATCCAAATCAGAGACCTGACACCAAATCAATAGCCAATTCAAACATTGTTCCTGATGTAACGATTCGGGTAAATGCAATTCATCATAATATGTCTCATACACATCCGATATTTTGATTTCCATCTCTTCGTGTCGACGCCAAAATCGTTGATTCACCTCATTATTCTTGAAGATTGCCAACTGACCGGCCAATCGAATCCACTGCAGCACACAAGCATGGATAGAGGAGTAAGCGAACAGAAATATGTTGGATCACACACAAGCCGCAAGCTGCATACCGGTAAATCATGACTGACAGCACTGATAATATCATAGCGTTCCAACTCATCGATCAATACAAACCGTCTGAGATCGCCATAAACAACGTCGGTATCACCGAATCCGAAATGTGTATAATTGCGCGTCCATTCAGCAAACACCTCCCCGAAAGCGGGCTTCAAATCTTTGATATGCATTGAATTGATGGGTATCCTCTTACCATTCTTCAATTTCATTTTGGAATCAAACAATTCTTCCCAACTCCCGTACCCTCCCGTGCCAGTGTGTGGGTCGCGTCTTGTGATGTCAATAAAATGCACATTCGATGGGGCGGCGGTTGGACGGATCACTGAATGCGGAGTGAATAGCATCCATTCAAAGAGTGGAGCATTAATACGACAACTCTCTAACCAAAAATCGAACCAGGGCAAATCAGTTGGACTTCGTTGAACCCACGGTACCAATATTACGATACGCGGCAGTGGCAGCGGCAGCGGCAGCGGTGCTCTCGTATGATGAGCCACCACAGAGTGGGTTGACGTCTCCCAAATCGCAGGCAAACGATGGAATCCCAAACGCTGTCTCAAATGTAATTGTGCATCGCCGCGGGCACAACCATTGCGAGAGTTGGTAATGGATGTGGCGGAGGCAAATGCAATCGGTCGGTAGTGTTCGCCGCTCTCTTTATTCTTCACTCCACGCGTAACAGTGGTGGGCTGTAACTCAATATCGAAATTTGTGGGAACCGCAAACCCAATTTTATTTCGATGCTGATCGCCGTCCTGTGTTAGTATTGCCTGAAACGGGGAATTCCAATATCGCCGTCGATACGCGTCGTCACCAAATAAGGAGGCGTGTCGGGTGCGGACAACGGAGGGCAGCGTTCGCGTCAAAAGAGACAATTCGCTGAATTCGTTTGGAGGCGGTCGTTGTGGAGTGGAATACATTGCCAGGGGTGAAGGGAGTAGTGGAGAAGGGAGGTGGGGGCAGTCTGAACATTTACACGTCAGCTGTGGTGGACAGTTCGGGGGAGGACATTGGCATCCCTCCTGTGAGGCGACTGTGACCGCCGCGATGGGAACGACGGCTGAGCCAGAGTCGGGTGTACGCTGTGTTGAGGGCGTTGGGTCGTGAGGAGAGTTGAGTGTGATCAAATTGAGTGCCATCATTACACAGACCGTTGCCCAGGCGCCCGCTACGAACACCATTACATCGCGCACCCGCAGGCATCGCATACACCCGAGCATTCACCGATCTGCAAGACGAAGGCCCAGGACGCGGTTGAGCACTGAAACACGCAGAGTGTTGCTTATTTCTTGACATCAAAAGGACTGCGGAGTAACACGAAATCTGGAATGTGCACTGATCGAAACGATGACGACATTGCAGCTGAACGATAATGAGACAAATTAAACCGGAGTGTGGGTTCGGCACGAAAGCGCTCCGCAATCGCATTCACCTCACCGCTGGCGTCAGAGGCAAATGCAGTTGAGGATGCAGATGGCGATGTGGCTGTGTAAACGGGATTCTTGAAAATGTTTTGAACGCGATTGACAGTAACAACGGAACACACCGGTGACGCTGGGCAAGCTGCGTGTGGATGGTCCGACAGAAGTGAAAGCGATGCCGATATCAGAGGACGAAAATTTTCACAGCACAGCAGCGGTGCTGCTGCATTGGAGGATGCGGCATTTGCCGATGAGATTTGCGGTGATGCAATGTATTTTGATAGCAAAGCAGAGACTGAGGCTGCAGTTGGATCACTCGTTTTGCCATCCGTTTTCGATTGTGATTGCGCAATGAGGTTCATGAAACCGCTCATCTTTGATTTGGAATCCGTCGACGACAGTAACGAAGTGGGATTATTGAGATCGCCCGCCAACAATCGATTACCATACAATTCGAATCGATTCGGATGTGAGCACGCCCATCGACCATCGACGTGAGCGGTGGAGGACGTCGGTTTGCTCAGCCTTTTGGCAGTGACAGCGGTGTGATGGGTGTGCGATAACGAAGCAAACAATTGCCTGACATGCGATGCGTTGTACACGGACGCGCACAACGAAAATGGATAATTGAAATCGTGTGAACCTTTGGATCGTTCAAAAAACATATGACCGAGCGGCTCACCGCCATTCTGCTTCGCGTCCGCCGCTAGGGATTTGGATGAGACCGATGACGACGACGACGCAGCCAATGCTGCCGCGGAAGTGAGCGGTAAGAGCGGTGGTTTCGTGATCACTTTATTTGCCGTATGACAATACGAGATGGATGGATGCAAACATAAATGATAGGCAAACAGTCGAGCGGAGGATGAGAGGGACCACGGCGCCGACGCGGACTGCGGTGAAGCGGAAATTGAGATGGTTTGATGTTCGGAAAGTAATGTCAAAATTGTATCGAAATGAAAACAGCGATAAAATACCATATCATCCACACCTGAAACACACGCAGCGAGATATGAATAACCACAACACAGAGACAGACGTCTGAAAAGAAGCATACCAAACAGAACAAACTGTGCGTCCGCCGCCGGACCGGTCATAAATTCGCATAACCGATCGTAAAAGGGCAAGCCTGCCGGTGGATCGGATTCGCAAAGAAATCGAACAGACGGATATCCATCAATCACAGGCCGATACGCCTGCATATGCAATGCTGATGAGTACGCATAAATCACTGTCACGTTTAAGAGGACGTTGGATGGCGCCGAGAGAGATGATGGTTGCTGCGATGAGGTAAACGGACAGTCGCATTCACATCGACAACATTGTTGCTGTTTGTTGCAGGTCGAGGAATGATCCGATGCCTGACCACTGCGATGGGGATGATTCAATCCGCACAGAAACAGTGTTCGTAAACATTCATTCAATTGAAATGCCCGATCTTTGGATACGATCAGACATGCAATGGTTTGCGGCTTCGTTGGAGTGAGCGGTGTGGTAGTCTTGAGTTGTATGGTTCGTTCTTTTTCTTTTCTCATTATACGATTCAATTCGCCATTCCCAATTTCTGCTGCAACGGTGGCTGCAGCGTCAAATGCTTCAATTGCGTCATTGAATCGGTTGAGTGCGCGAAAACAGTTCGCCAATTCGGACCACACAGTTACGAGCTGAACAGAATGTGTGGGAGTCTTCTGGTAATGATTCCGCGCGCTCACAAACAGATCGATAGCAGCGCAATGATTGTTGGTCGCCACGTGAATCGCTGCAAGATTGAGATCAGTTCGTGCGAGTGCTTCCGGATCGCCGGTGTGTGAACGCTTGAGTAAAGCCGCGCGATTGCGGGCGAAGTAATTGAGTGATGCATCGAATTGTTTCAATTCAAAAGTGAGCGTACCCAATGTATTCACGGTTGTCACAGCGTTTCGATCGTCACCGAGCTTATCATAAATCTCCAACGCTGAAGTCAGACACGTTATTGCGGTGAGATAGGAAGTGGCGGATGACGCGGCGTGAATGCGTCCGATCGAAGATAATACAGACGCCAACTCTCGTATTGCACCCGCCTTATCCAAACGTTGACGAGCATTCTCAAAATGCTGTAAAGCCTTCGGAACGGTTGATTTGTTGGCTGATAGAATGGTGGCGATTGCGACCTCAGTGCCTGCGGTCACTATTGCCGGTCCGTTCAATGCGGTTGACATTGCGAGACTGCGTTCGTACGCATTGAGCGCAGCGGAGGTACTATTTCCCGTCTTTAACAGCGCTGCAGCGATCTGATTATTCGATTGAATAAAATCCACAAAATCGGCGTTCATCCATCGGATGTCTGCAGCTTTCTTGAAATGTTCGATGGGTGCCGGGGTGGTGCTCGCCGAAGAGTGACCCCACGCATTGAGAATCATTGCAAAATCGTGATGAAGAGTGGCGGCCAATGCAGAATTGGGTCGCAGTTTATCAATCGATGTTATGGCATTCGAAAGATATATATTCGCTGTCGTCATCCCTGTCGATGATACGGCTCCTCCGTCACTGTGTGATTGGAAATTACATAATCCAAGCATATGCAAAGATCGGAGATACGCAATCTCCAAGAAATAGGAATCAATTGGCTGAACGATGACGGAAGATGCTGTCGTTGTCTGTTGTTTGTACGCGGCACCGGCGGCCTCGAAATATGTGATAGCCTGTTTGTGGTCATTTCGATATTTCCATTCGATCACTCCCATCTCTGTTAAAGCTTCGATGAGGAGCGTCGCGACACTCACAGCGTTGTCTGTGGTCGTGATATCGAGTTTTGAATTGAATCGTTCATAGCAAGCGGCGGCCCGATCGAATTGGGACATTCGCATGTAAGATCGTCCCAACAAATGAATCATACGATTCATCGTGAGCATCGATGACGCCGACACAGCTATTGACGCGGCAGCGGATTTGTCTTTTGAATCATTGTTAGGATGCGGTACAACAAAGGATTCAATTTGAGATGCTTCGTCATACAATCCTTTAGTGATGCGATGCAATAACGATAACGGCCATCGCAGCGCAATAATGCGAGTTGAGATACGGTTAAATCCAATCAATTCGGTAAACACTGAGGGTGCCCGACGCGCGGATTTGACGGTCGCAGCGGCAGAGGGGTGCTTCTCGCGATGTCGTGCCACAGCTCGAATGTTGTGGGATTCGCGATCATACAGACGTAAACAATCCTCGAGTGCGGTAAGAGTATCGATATCACTGCAAACAGTGTGTTGGAAATATTGCAAATAATATTGACACCACCGCTGCTGTGACGCCGGAAACGTGGACGCGGAAGCAGCGTTCGAACGAATGGATTTACTGAAACGGCGCACCGCATTACACACAAAATAATATCGGCCGGCAACGTCCCTGTCATGATCGATGTCGATCAATGCGAGCGATGCTAACTCGTCGATCACTGATTGCGCATCTTTGAGTGTGCCGAATCTACAAATCGATTGAAATGCTGCCACGTTAAACGCACACCCGCCACCAAACAGTGACAATACAGGAATCGCACTCATCGCCGGCGCGGACAACAGATCCGTCGCACGAGCGATGAAAGACAATATCGTAAACACTGAATCCTCCGCAACCGTCAATTGATCTGCAACTTTCGCGTCTTCCACTGCAGCCGTGGCTTTGGAATCAGTCGTGTGCTTTGCCGGTGTAATGAGAGAAAAAATTTTATGTCGCGACAACTCAATTCGATCGATCAATCCGTTGAGTTTCTCAGCGGAAGTGAGAATGGAGTTCGCATCGAGTTTGCTTATATCGTGACCGCTCATTGAATGCGCGAGCAATGAACTGACCAATCGGGTTGCAAACACCAAACCTCCACACACTCCCAACACCCGTCGTGCATCGGATAGACTGACCTCTGCTTTGATTGAGCGGAGCGAAAAGGTGTGTTGAATGACACGGAGAGTCTGTTTATCCGCATCCGCGGTGGTGGCCATGGCTGCTGGAGGCGGTGAGATCGACGACGAAAGTGATGAGAGTGCTGCTGCAGTGGTGGTTACGAGTGAATCGGAAATAATCGGTTCAATCTTTACCGCCATTATTCTGGGATGTGAGGTGAGTACGCGTGAATGACTTACAAATATCACAAACGATCGTTCAGTGGCCGGACACGAGCGGGGAAGTAACTCAGATAATTCGGATTCTGCAATACCATTGCAGTCACTGAAGATGAGGGTACGCGTCGCTCTGGCGGGGGCAGCCGTTGTGGGGTCGCTGGGATCCGCCACATCCACAAAAAGTGAATAATAACGTTGCTTCACTTCGCTGGCGTTGAGCGGTAAAAATAACGATCGTTGTTTTGGATCCGCTCTCCTCAATTCGCAGGATGTCAATACATCCGTCATAATTGAATGCGCATCGCTCGATAGAGAGGTGGCGGTTGGAGGATTGATGCGGTGGCGAACACATACAATCGATCCAAATCTGTCCGGAATGGCGGACTGCAATGCACGAATCAGTTCGCGAACGAATTCCACTTTCCCGACACCGCTCACACCGAACACCGACAATCCGGTCACACACTCCAATCCGGGAAGCGATGTGAAACTGAGTTGCAACGCTCGAACGACATCATCGATGGTGGCGGATCGAAGTCCACTCACCACATGTGTGGGCTGTGTTGACACGGTGAATTGCAGAGCGTTCACCAACGAATACAGCGGCGGAACTCCCATTCCGACCGGAGCAGTGTCGGCAGCGATCTTTAATGGTGCGGTGGAAGGAGAGCCGCCCCAACTGTACGCCGACGACGGGGTTGTATTGACGGACGTGGTAGTGACGGTGGCGGGGGCTGAGGAGGTTTTGCATCGTGGTTTATGAACATTCCAATCATCGCTTTGGCATTCCTTCGAACAGTACGCAACCGCTTTGCACTGACCACATCGCCGCAACTTCAGATTCGACTTACCACAAGCCGCACACCGATTCCCTGACACGGAAGGTGAAGAAGATGACATTTGACGTGTTCTGAGCGGAGGGAGGACAGGGGAGAGACAGGCAAATGTCATTCTCAGAACGATAAGCGCCGAGAAAACAGAGCTCCGGAAAGGGATGCAAGTAAGTAAATCAGCGACGTGATAAGTGATACTGCGATGAGTGCGCATGAGAATCGATACAAACAGCAAATGAGTGAACAAAATGGTCAAATACGCGTGAATATAGTTGAAATGATAAAAGCTCCGATACAGGAGAGAGAGGGCTAAGTTCGTGCGATTGAAGGCAGCAGCACAAGGCGGGAGAAGCGTACGAGCGAGCAACACACCAAACTTGAGAAAGAAAGGAGAAAAAAAGCAGAGAGAACGAAGACAAATCAATAACCGATCGAACCGATGAGAAAGCAGAGAAAGTTGAATGCAAGAGAGCGAAGATACTGACGATCGACACAAGCAAATCAGAGAGAGCGCGAAAGGGAACAAGGGCGACAGCCGTCGCATCAATTGATCGGGCGTAATCACTATCACCGAATTTACCCGAAAATCCAAGATTTCTTTCAGAATTGTATTGTGTCGGTCGATTTTTTTCTCTCTGTTTGCGTGGTTTCGTTCATATCATATCTTATCGGATCGGATCGGTTCGGATCGGATCGGATCATATCATCTGAGCTCGTGAGCCTAATGTTAAGTGAGAGCGGAGGTGGGAGTGAATCTAATCAATGGTGACGATGCGGTTGACGATGAAGTGGAGGCTGCTGATGATGCCACTGAAGTTGCAGGAGATGAGGCCGCAATATTACTAATGCCTGCCTGCGAATCGAGTTGCTTTTCGCCGCCACTCATTAGATTGACCATCGCAGGGGTTACACGGGTTTTGAGTGCCGCAGAGTTGGGAGAAGCGATCGGGTTAATCAACGGAGGTGGTACCATCCATGACGACGATGACGATAGCGTTGGTGGTGGCCGCGTCGTCCCTTCGAGTGGTGGTGGTTCATCGGAAGCGATGGAGGGATCACTCATTCCAGCTAACGCGGCACGTGGCAGGTTAGGATCGGTGAAAACGGTGGTGGTGGCTGCGTTCGTATCAGGCGGGGGAGGAACGGCGGCCACGTGTGGATCACCCATTGCCTCAGAGGATGAAGAAGACGAGGCTGGCGGTGGGTCAGGGTCTGAGAGGGTCGCCGCTCTCACTGCTGGGGTGATACCAGTCATCGCATCGAGCAGGTCGTCGGGAGGCTCGTCGTTGATTTGCTCGATGGCGTTGAGCACAGGCGAAGAAGCAGCAGAGAGCGTGGGAATGGGGGCAGCGGGGACGGGGGAGGATGCAGAGAGTGCCGGGATGAGTGGCGCGGGTATCACTGCGGTGGCCATCAACGATGGATTCATCGCAGCAGCTGTGGTGATGGGAAGAGGAACTCCTGTGGGCAACGCACTGATCGGAAAGGGTCGACTCACTGCGGGCGTCATGCGAGCGTATTGCGTGCTGACGGTCGGAGCGATCACACTAACCGGTGGATAGGCGCCCGGTCGAGTCACATACAGGTGCGTGGGATTGGCTTTTGGAATGGGCAGTCCCGCTTTAGCCGCTTGCACAGCCTGCTCTGCGCGCTGAGCCAATAATGCGATTTGCTGAGCGTGTTTCTGCTGTACGAGTGGATTGGGCGGGGGCGTGGGCGGTGGTGCAGCGAGAACAGTGAGTGTGGTTGCTGCAGTGGGGGGGATTACAGGAAGAGTTGTGTTAGCGAGAACAGTGCTGTAGTATTGAACCTGTTGTGAGGGAGTGCGCTGATAATACTGTTGTGGCGGTGTGGCGGTTGCCACTCGTGGAATGGGCAGCCGATAGATATGTTGCGTTACCCCTCCGGAGGTGGGAGCCGCACCCGCAACGACGATCTGTGGTTTGTGCGGTGTCGTCGAAGTGGTAACAATCGTCCCGCCGATCATCGTCGTTCCCGGGGGCAGTGCAGCGGCCACCGCAGTGGCCATCGATCGGGCTGGCGGTGGGGGCGGCTGGCTCGGAAGGGGTAACGATAATAATGATG
>JADMIO011331862.1_pt1 | contig 23122 bp, 25 predicted proteins | sample 8958161 | NCBI WGS metagenome assembly JADMIO01 (sample SAMN16585339, study PRJNA669376) | soil metagenome | isolation source: Crop rotation soil | place: USA: Cullars Rotation, Alabama | collected 2011 | reverse complement strand
GCCGCGACTTCAAGTCACGTGAATTCCAAGCTTCGGATCCCACTGTGCTGGAAAGCATAAGTAAGCATACCCTGGAAGAATTTTATGCCTTGTGTAATGGAAGGATCACTATACTGGTGGTGCACTCCTACAGGTATTGAAAACAACAGGAACAGGAACAAAGCGATCCTTCCTGCCATATCGGAATATAATTTTCCACCGGCAACTTTTGGAAGTATGGTATAGAACATTATATAAGCTGGCAACAACCAGAAATAAACCAGTGCATGACCAAAGAACCAGAAAAGTGTTCTTGCGAGTGTAACATTTACAGTTTTGGTCCAACCCATTGACCAGGGAATCAGCAGCACCAGTACTTCGTAGGCTACGGCAAAAGTACACACAAACCAGACGATGAAATTGATCAGCGTTCCTAAAACTGCAAGCGGTGTTTTTGTTTCAGGATTTTCTTTTTTCCACCTGCGATACATCCTTACCCAGTCATAAAGAGGAATCCACGAACCTACTATCAATAAAGCAGCTCCGAGATAAAATAACGGGTGCGCTTTAAGCGGAGGATAGAATGTATACAGTACAGAAGCCTTTCCAGCAAGCATGGCCCAGGCTGCCATCAATGTTCCGATGATCATCAGCGACATACTGACGAGCATTAATTTTCTATTGGGCTCTCTCTTCATGTAAAAAGCCATGGTCACATGCCCGAAAGCAACTGCAAAAAAAGTGGTGAGGACGATAGCATTGATCACTCCGTGCAGTGTCAGCCCCTGGTAATAATCAAGCTTAAGGGCACTGGTTTGCTGGATTACACCTGCGCGATAAACCGTCTGCATCAGTCCATGATAGATGCCAATGATCAGCAGCGCAACCGGAATTGCGAGTTCGAGAAAAATAATTCGTTTAAATAGCCTGGATACTTGCATTTAATTAAGGTTTATCGGGCTTCGGGATAATTGACGATGACTTTGGAATGCATATTCTGGTGACCGGTTCCGCAGTATTCATGACATACGATATCGTATACACCCGGTTTATCAAACTTCACAGTTGTTTTATTGATCGATCCGTAGATCGCAGTCATATTTATATTCTTCTTCGCTATATTAAACCCATGCACCACATCTTTTGAAGTAAGAAAAAAATCCACTTCAGATCCTACAGGGATATAGATCTCTGAAGGCTGGAACAACCACATCTGGGCTACAGCAAAAACCTGGTAGGTGTGATCATCCAGCTTATTAATTTTTGGTTCTGTATAGGCCTTATCGTAGGGCAGGCATCCGGGCAGGTCGCTTTTGTATTTTGACTTTGCATAAAGTATCGAGAATACAAACAGGCCCATCAGCAGCATGGAAGCAATGATGATCCGTTTTTCAGTTTTATCAATTGACATAACCTTAAGCTCTGTTGATCATTAAAAAATAGATACCGTACCAGAAAGCTAGTGTCAGTATCACTAACAGTACAAAAAAGGCGATGGCGCCTTTGGGGAAAAATTTTTGCGATTCTTTTGATTCCATAAATGAGTTTGTTATTAATCCGGGACAAAACTATCCTGCGTATAACGCCCTATGAATGAACTAAACAAGGGATCGAACTGATTTTAATCATGAAATGGATGATTAAGATCATCGGCTACAGAATTCGCGAAGATTTAATTTGCCTGTATTGTGTCTATGTACTTACTACCATTTGAAATATCGGCCAGTTCAGCAGTTTCAGATATTGTGAGCCGCGATTACCGTACAGCTGACGTATTCAGAAGGTATGGCATACCCTATTGTTGTGGCGCGAAATGGCCTTTGGATATGGCCTGTGAAATGCATGGTGTGGAATATGACCAGGTGCGTAATTCACTGGAACGATCTATTCTTAATATAAGAATAGCCGGGCCGATCAATTTCGATAAATGGGAAACGGCTTTCCTGATGGATTACATTATCAATATACATCACCATTATTTAAATGAAACCTTACCCCAAACAAGAATTGCTATTCACGATTTTGTAAAAGAACACCGGAAAAAATACCCCTGGCTGGATGAACTTGAAAAAGAAATCGAATTGCTGGCCGATAAACTACTGGCCACGATACGTACAGAAGAGGAGGTAGTGTTTCCTTATATCCGTCAGCTGATCCATGTGCATAAGCATAAAGAACCGTTTGCTGCAATTTTGATCAGAACATTAAGAAAGCCAATAGAAGAAATGCTTTTAAAAAGTCATTCTAAAAATATAGATATCATATTGTCAATCCGTAAACTAACCAACCTCTACACCACCCCGGAAAATGCCTGCATCAGTCATAAAGTGGTACTGGCCAAGTTAAAAGAGCTGGACGACGACCTGATGCAGCATTTTTTCCTGGAAAAAGATGTGCTGTTTCCACGAGCTTTAAAAATGGAAAAAGAGGTGCTTAACCTGAATGTATAGCAGTTTTTTTCATTTAAATTGTCAATGAAAATAAATGGCTATGCTTGATTCGGTTCACATGAATTCTCTTTTCGAGAATGCAACTGAAGGAATTATTCTGACAGATAAACAGGCGCGGATCGTAATGGCCAACCCGGCAGCAGAAAGAATGTTTGGATATGATAAAAATGAACTGACGGGCAAAACCATTGAAACGCTGATCCCGGATAAATTAAAACCACATCATCACGAGTTAAGAGAGGGCTTCTATAAACATCCTTCAAACAGGGTAATGGGACATGGCCGTGATCTCTACGGCCGGAAAAAAAATGGCTCCAATATGCCCGTTGAAGTAAGTCTCAGCCACTACCGCCGTGATAATGATTTGTACGTAATCGCTTTTATAGTTGATATCACACAACGAAAAGAAATAGAAAATAATATGCTCAGGCAAAAGGCTGAACTGGAGAAGATAACAGAACAGATAAGGCAGCTGAACGCAGAACTTGAGATTAAAGTAGAAGAAAGAACTCAGATACTCAAAGAAGCACTTCAGAAACTGGAAGAATCTCAAATGGAGTTGAGCGAAGCACTGGATAAGGAAAAGCAGCTGAACGAGATCAAAAGCCGGTTTGTTTCGATGGCATCCCACGAATTCCGCACCCCGCTTACAACTGTCCTTTCATCTGCTTCTCTTTTATCAAAATACCATTCGGAAAAAGACCAGGACAAAAGGGAAAAACATATCCAGCGGATAAAAAATTCGGTCAATAACCTCAATGATATTCTCGAAGATTTTCTCTCACTTGGTAAACTGAATGAAGGAAAAATTGAGGCAAAGCCTGAATCTTTTGAGCTTAAAGAACTGATCTGTGACGTTACGGATGAAATGAAAGCGTTATTAAAACCAGGTCAGCATTTTGATATAGTTTGCCAGCCGGAAGGCACGATCAGTACCGATAAAAAATTACTTCGGAACATCCTGATCAACCTTTTTAGCAATGCGATAAAATTTTCAGATGAAGGAAAATCGATTCATATTGAAGCCCAGACAGATCATGGCAAACTGACCGTTTCAATCAGGGATGAAGGAATTGGTATTTCAGATGAAGATCAGCAGCACCTGTTTTCAAGTTTTTTCCGGGCTGCCAACGCTTTAAATATACAGGGAACCGGTCTTGGACTTCATATTGTTAAAAGATATGCAGACCTGCTGGGTGGCACCGTGTCATTGAAAAGTGAACTACAAAAAGGTTCGACATTTACATTCACCATCCCCATAAACAACTGATATGAAATCAATACTTGTAATAGATGATAATGCTGATATCCGCGATAATACTGCGGAGATCCTGGAACTGGCCGGGTATAAAACATTTACTGCAGAAAATGGAAAGATTGGAGTTGAACGGGCGCAAAAAGAAAAACCTGATCTGATCGTTTGTGATATCATGATGCCTGAGCTCGATGGGTATGGGTTACTTCACCTGCTTCGGAAGAATGAACAAACCGAAAGCATCCCTTTTGTATTTCTTACCGCAAAGACCGAACGCAGCGATTTCAGAAAAGGAATGGAAATGGGAGCTGATGATTATATCACCAAACCATTTGAGGACATTGAGTTGCTGAATGCAATTGAAACCAGGCTGAAAAAAGCTGCCGTACTTGAGACGAAATATCCCGCATCAGGAGAAGGTATCAACCAGTTCATCAAAGACGTAAAAGATTCCGGCCTGGTAAAACACCTTTCAGATCAGTACGATGTGGAGAGTTATTCCAAAAAACAAATGCTGTACCAGGAAACTAAGCGTCCACGGCATCTCTTCTATCTTGTAAAAGGAAAAGTAAAGGCTTTTAAAACTCATGAAGATGGCAAAGAATATATTACCGACCTGTTCAGTGACGGAGATTTTATTGGTTACCCTTCTCTGATCGCCGAAAAATCTTACGATGATTCTGCGATAGCTCTCGAGGATTCCGAAATCATGCAGATCCCCAAAGAAGATTTCCTGGAAATGATTTATGGAAATATGGATGTTGCGGCAAAATTTATCCGGATCATTACCCAGAATGTAAAGGAAAAAGAAGACCGTCTGCTTAGTCTTGCCTATAGTTCGCTCAGAAAAAGAGTTGCCAAAGCTTTGGTTGATATACATGCCAAATTCAACCAGGAAAATATGGATAAATCACTGGAGATCTCAAGAGATGTTTTCGCGCAATATGTTGGAACCGCAACGGAATCCCTGATCCGGACATTAAGTGATTTTAAGTCTGAAAAGCTGATCTCTGTTAAAGACGGAAAGATCTCCATTCTCAACCTGGAAAAGCTAAAGCATCTCCTTTACTGATCAGGATCAGTTCAGGCGCTACCCGGCATCAGATTGCAGGAAATTTCAGGAGGGTATTTTTACTTCATGACAGACATCAGACCTATCAAAAGAACCGTGGAACTCCAGCCACTGAGCCGCGAGCATCACGATGGCCTCCTCTTCGTCTGGAAGATCAGGCAGGGTTTAAACAACCATACTTCAAATGAAACCCTCAAGTCATTTGCGCTCTGGTATTTTAAGAACCATATAAAACACCATTTCTTCCAGGAAGAAAAATTACTGCTACCCTATTTTTCACCCGGCGATCCGCTTGCAGTCAGGATGAAAGAGGAGCACGATCACATCCGTGAATTGCTTCTTGCAATCGGACAGGATCCTGTAAAACAGGATTTCATTCAACTGGCCAACCTTATCGAGTCGCACATCCGCTTTGAAGAAAGAGAATTTTTTGCACAGGTTGAACTTCAGTTGTCTGAACAGGAATTACGCAATGTTTCATTTTTGCTCGAAGAAAAACCACTTTCCTGCAATGATGATTGGACCGACGAATTCTGGAAAACACCCCCAGAGAGTGTCATGCATTAAATTCTTTTATCCTGATAAATCTTAATCAATCCTAATTAATCCGCGTTCCGACTATAGAACGCGGATTCAAGCGGATCGATCAGGATTTTTGGGATTCTTTTTAATAAATCAATTTTAGTTGATGCTGGTTTCCAGCTCAAGACGATGCAAACAGACCTTTAGACTTTCTTTCCAGTATTTTGGCAGGATTTGATAGTGCTCAAAAATTTTAGAATTATCAAGTACCGACCATGCAGGCCTTTTCGCAGGTGTTGGATACTGACTGGTTGTTATTGGATGGATGATGCAGGAACTGCCTGTGAGGTTTTTGATCTGGGAAGCGAATTCAAACCAGGTGATCTCTCCTTTATTACTATAGTTATAAATCCCCGGGATCCATTTATTTCCTGAAATAACTGTAAGTATTGCTTCTGCAAGATCGGCAGCATATGTGGGGCAACCTTTCTGATCATTCACGACATTGATCTCTTTTTTTTCCGACATCAGCCTGATCATCGTTTTTACGAAATTGTTCCCGAATTCAGAATATACCCATGAACTCCTGATGATAATAACATCTGCATTTCCCCCCATTGCCAATTGTTCCCCTTTCAATTTTGATTCTCCATAAACCGATACCGGATTTACGTTATCCGTTTCCAGATAGGGTGCCCGGGAATTGCCATCAAAAACATAATCGGAAGAAATATGGATCATCCGGCAACCGATTTCATCACAAATTGAAGCAAGGTTGCCGACCGCAGTAGCATTGATCAGGAATGCCAGCTCTTTTTCCTGTTCGGCTTTATCAACCGCTGTATAAGCTGCAGCATTGACCAGGTATTGAGGTTTTTCTGTAAGGAAAAAATTTTTCAGCTGCTCTTCCTTTTCAATCGAAAGTTCTGCCCTGTTTCGAAGGCAGAATTCAAACTGAGGATATAATGAGGCAATCTGTCTCAGCTCTTTTCCAAGCTGGCCATTGGCACCTGTTACTGCTATTTTCTGACGGATGATCATTGACCTTCAAAAACAAAATTATTCCTGCAATTTTCAAACAGGGGGAATGCGAGATCTTTTTCAGATACGATCTCATTATCCTTTGGTATCTGCCAGTCAATATTCAATGCCGGATCGTTATAAATAATACCTGCTTCATTGTCTTTATTATAAAAATGATCGCATTTATAAAGTACATCTGCTTTCTCACTCAAAACAGAAAATCCATGAGCCAAACCAGCAGGTATATAAAGCTGCCGTTTATTTTTTGCCGATAATTTCTTGGAAAATGTTTTTCCAAAGGTTGGCGAATTCTTCCTGATATCAACTACAACATCCAGGATCTTACCCTTTAATACACGGATAAGTTTCGCCTGCGCAAAAGGACTGAGCTGGTAGTGCAACCCCCTGATCACTCCATAAGCAGATGAAGACTGATTATCCTGTACCCATTTATTATTCAGCCCTGCTTCTGCAAATTTTCTTTCGTTGTACGACTCAAAAAAATACCCGCGGCTGTCTTCAAAAACATCTGGTTCATAGATCAGCAATCCGGGAATGTTAGTTGTTTCAAAACCCATTCAGATCACATTTTATTCTTGAATTGTCATTCCGATCCCGACCTAAGTCGGGAGAGGAACCTTTTTACAGACTCCAATAGCTTCTATTAATTATCTTATTTCTATAAATCCCTTTCAGATCCGCAACAAGCCCATGACTTTTAGTAATTCCTGAAAAATAATCATCATCAAGATCTTTGTATTCATTATGCGGAACAGTCACGATCACTGCGTCATAGTCTGATGCAATATTATTAGTAAGACCAAAACCATATTCGTGTTTCAATTCATCCGAATCGGCATAGGGATCCTCTACATCTACATTTACATAATAGGATTTCAGTGCTTTTACCACTTCACAAACTTTTGAATTTCGGATATCACTCACATTTTCTTTGAACGTTGCACCTTTCACCAGTACTTTTGCCGATTTAACATCAGCGGAATTTTTAATGATATGCTGTATTACTTTTTTCGCAACATATTTCGCCATGTTATCATTAATATTCCTTCCTGCCAGGATTACTTCCGCGTCATAACCCAATTCATTGGCTTTATAGGTCAGGTAATAAGGGTCTACTCCTATGCAATGTCCGCCCACAAGACCCGGTTGAAACTTCAGAAAATTCCATTTCGTACCGGCGGCTTCCAGCACTTCATAAGTATTGATGTTCATCATTCCGAAAATGATGCTTAATTCATTCATTAAAGCAATGTTCAGATCACGCTGGGTATTTTCAATGATCTTGGCAGCTTCGGCCACTTTTATGGAAGAAGCACGATGTACACCCGCTTTAACCACCAGTTCATAGGTTTTTGCGATCTGTTCAAGCGAATCAGCATCACAACCTGACACCACTTTAACGATGCTGGCAAGTGTATGATTTTTATCTCCCGGGTTAATGCGTTCGGGAGAATAACCCAGTTTGAATTCTTCAATATTTTTTAACCCTGAAATTTTCTCGATGATGGGCAAGCAATCTTCTTCGGTACAACCGGGGTATACGGTAGATTCGAAAACTACATAATCGCCTTTTTTTATCACTTTACCGATCGTCTCGGAAGCTTTTTGTACTGGCACTAAATCTGGTACATTATGTTCATCAACAGGAGTAGGTACCGCAACAATAAAAAAGCGGGCTTCTCTTAATACATCAAGCGAGTTGGTGAATTCAATATCTGTATTTTCAAAATCCTCTTTCACTAATTCGTTGCTGGGGTCAATGCCCTGTTTCATCAGTTCTATTCTCTTCGCATTGATATCAAACCCAATCACTGATATCTTCCTGGCGAATTCCAATGCAATCGGTAAACCAACATAACCGAGACCGATTACTGCAAGCTTGCTCTTTTTATTTACTAATTCCTGGTACATCTTTTAGTGGTTTAATGTGGTTTAATTTTGTTTAAAGTTGTTTAATCTCTTTCGAACTAAACAATTTTAAAACATGTTAAACCATTTTAAACAGTTTTATCTGTGACTCTTAAACTCTTTTGGTTGCCTGCTCAATTCTTCTTTCGGCAATGATTTGAAATATTCATAGGTTACCCTGAGCCCTTCGCTTCTTTCTACTTTAGGTTCCCACCCCAGTAATGTCTTTGCTTTAGTAATATCCGGCTGCCGTTGCTTTGGATCATCCACCGGTAATGGCTTATAAACGATCGTCACTTTGTTGCCTGTCAGCTGAAGTATCTCTTCAGCAAAATCCTTAAGTGAAATTTCTTTCGGGTTACCGATGTTCACCGGCATGTTATAATCGCTTAACAGTAACCGGTAGATCCCTTCCACCTGGTCATCCACAAAACAAAAACTCCGGGTCTGCGAACCATCTCCAAACACGGTAAGATCCTCTCCTCTCAGTGCCTGGCCGATAAATGCGGGCAGCGCTCTTCCATCGTTCAACCGCATCCGGGGACCATAAGTGTTGAATATCCTTATGATCCTTGTATCAACTTTATGGAAAGTATGATAAGCCATTGTTATCGATTCCATATAACGTTTCGCTTCATCATAAACGCCACGCGGACCAACCGGATTGACATTGCCCCAATACTCTTCCGTTTGCGGATGTTCCAGCGGGTCTCCATAGACTTCGCTGGTTGACGCAACGAGTATCCTTGCGTTTTTTTGTTTTGCCAGGCCCAGGCAATTATGAGTACCCATCGCTCCCACTTTTAAAGTCTGAATGGGAATCTTCAGATAATCAATCGGGCTTGCAGGTGAAGCAAAATGAAGTATGTAGTCCAGGTTTCCGGGGATATGAATGAACTTGGTGATGTCGTGATGGTAAAATTCAAAATTTTCAAGTGGAAATAAATGGGAAATGTTTTTCATAGAGCCTGTGATCAGGTTATCCATTGCGATCACGTGGTAGTCCTCTTTAATAAAACGATCGCAGAGATGAGAACCTAAAAAACCGGCGCCTCCTGTAATTAATATTCTTTTACGTTCCATATTAAATTAATTAATAACCGCCCTTCCCACACTCTCATAGTGAAAACCAAGGTTTTCCATTGCTCCCAGATCAAACAAATTTCTTCCGTCGAAAATAGCTTTGTTTTTCAGCCCTTTTGCAATCTTTCTGAAATCCGGCGTCCTGAATTCATTCCATTCAGTTGCAATGATCAGTGCATCGGCATTATTCAAAGCATCATACTGGCCTTCGCCATAACTCATGCGGTCGCCCATCAGATGTTTTACATTTTTCATGGCTTCGGGATCAAATGCACAGACAGTAGCACCTTCTTTCAGCAAAGCTTCAATCAGATACAATGAAGGAGCTTCCCGGATATCATCTGTAGCAGGTTTGAACGACAGTCCCCAGATGGCAAAATGTTTACCTTTTAAATCTCCTCCGAAATATTTTTTTATACCCGGCAATAAATGAAGCTTCTGCAATTCATTTACTTTCATAACGGCCTTGAGTATCTGAAAATCATAATCCACTTCGCTGGCGGAATGAACCAATGCTCTTACATCTTTTGGGAAACAGCTTCCACCATACCCGATCCCCGGAAATAAAAACCTTTTCCCGATCCTTTCATCACTGCCCAGGCCTCTTCTCACGAGATCAACATCAGCATTAAACATTTCACATAGATTCGCGATCTCGTTCATAAACGAGATCTTGGTAGCGAGAAAGGAATTGGCTGCATATTTTGTAAGTTCAGCTGAGCGCTCATCCATATAGATCACCGGGTTTCCCTGTCTTACAAATGGTGCATAAAGATCGCCGATCACTTTTCTCGCTTTCTCAGAATTCGTACCTATCACAACGCGATCGGGTTTCATAAAATCTTCGACAGCCAACCCTTCACGAAGAAACTCGGGATTGGAAACGACATCAAAACTTCCTTCCAGTTTACTGCCACCGGATTCCAATACTTTATTTTTTACTTTTTCTGCTGTACCAACAGGCACGGTACTCTTGTCGACGATTACTTTATAGTCACCAGGTTGTATGATCCTTCCCAGGTCACCTGCTACCTTTAATATATACTGAAGGTCTGCTGAGCCATCTTCACCTGGAGGAGTTGGCAATGCAAGCAGGATGAGTAATGCATCTTTTACCGCCTCTTCCAGGTTCTTAGTAAAAAAAAGTCTTTCTTCTTTCAGATTCCGTAAAAATAATTTCTCAAGTCCCGGTTCATAGATTGTGATCTCGCCTTTTTTCAGTTTGCTGACCTTGTTTTCGTCAATATCAACACAAATCACTTCGTTACCGGTTTCAGCAAAACAGGTTCCGGTAACCAATCCTACATAGCCGGTTCCGACTACTGCGATTTTCATAAGCGGTTTATTTGTTTACGTATTCGAGTACTTTACCTGTAATATACTTCAATTGCTCTTCATCCATTTCCGTATGGATCGGCAATGAGATCACCCTGTCAGTCAACCAGTCGGTGATCCTGAATTCTTTCGACTCCGCAACCAAATGTTCAAACATTTTCTGCTTATGCCCGGGTACAGGATAATAGATCATCGAGGGCACCTGGTTATCAGCCAGAAATTGCTTTAAACCATGCCGAAATGTTGCTGCATTATCTTTTATATCGAGAATGAGTGTGTATTGATGAAAGACGTGATCAGAATAAGAAACGCGTACCGGCGTTTTTATTACCGGGTGGTTGGCGAAACGCTTATCATAAAATGAAGCCACTTCCCTTCTCGCCGCAGCATATTGATCCAGGTGCTTTAATTTAACGGAGAGTATTGCAGCCTGAACAGAATCGAGCCGGCTGTTACACCCCACCACATCATGATAATATTGCTTTGACTGCCCGTGGTTAGCGATCATTTTTAATTTGTACGCCAGCAGATCGTCGCTGGTAAATATCGCTCCCCCATCACCGTAAGCTCCGAGATTTTTGGATGGATAAAAAGAGGTAGTTCCGATTGTACCAATCGTGCCCGTTTTTTTCACGGTACCATCTGAAAAATGGTAATCTGCACCAATGGCCTGTGCATTATCTTCAATAACAAACAGGTTGTGTTTTTTCGCGATCGTCATAATCTTTTCCATATCGCATGACTGACCATAAAGATGAACCGGCACGATTGCTTTGGTGTTTTTTGTGATCGCCCCTTCAATGGCTCCGGGATCTATGCAAAAAGTTTTTGGATCCACCTCAACAAATACAGGTGTCAGTTTCAGCAACGCGATCACTTCAGTTGTTGCGATATAAGTGAATGAAGGTGTGATAACCTCATCGCCTGGTTGTAACCCAAGGGCCATCATTGCAATTTGCAAAGCATCTGTTCCATTGGCGCAGGGAATCGTATGTGAAACTCCCAGGTAAGCAGAAAGCTGGTCTGCAAACTGTTTTACAGAAGGCCCATTGATGAATGCAGTACTTTCCAGCACATCGAGTACGGCCTGGTCAACTTCAGTTTTTATTTTGTGATACTGGCTACGGGTATCCACCATCTGGATCGAACGCATAGAAGATAACTTTAATAGTGAACGGTGCGCAAAAGTAACTATAATTGTAAGATTATTTATGAGTGTTATTCTCTATAATGTATTCCTGTTCTTTTTCAAAACTGGAATTTTTATTTCAAGCCTTTTCAATGAAAAAGCAGGTAAATGGCTGAAAGGCCGCCGTAATGCACTGGAAAGAATAAATGAGAAAATTGATCACGAATCAAAGATCATCTGGATGCATTGCGCATCGCTTGGCGAATTTGAACAGGGAAGACCTTTACTTGAAAAAATAAAAACAATTTACCCCGTATACAAGATCCTTTTAACTTTTTTCTCTCCCTCAGGCTTTGAAGCCCAGAAAAATTATAAAGGTGCAGACTGGATCTTTTACCTGCCTTTGGACGGACCCTCTACTGCAAGAAAATTCCTTGAAACTGTGAATCCCGTCCTGGTGATTTTTGTCAAGTATGAATTCTGGTATTATTATCTCAAAAAAATAAAATACAGGAACATTCCACTGATCCTTGTCTCGGCTTTGTTCCGGGATGACATGTCGTTTTTTAAATGGTATGGAGGATTACAGCGTAAAATGCTTTCGCGGTTCGATCATTTGTTTGTACAAAACCAGGAATCCATGGATCTCATGAATAAGATAGGCCTCGGGAAGATCAGTTCCATTTCAGGTGACACCAGGTTTGATCGGGTAATAGAAATTGCGCAGCAATTCGAACCGGTAAAACTTATTTCTGAATTTATTCAGGATGCTCCTGCGATAGTTGCAGGAAGTACCTGGCCGGATGACGAACAGGCATTGAGCAATGCCTTCAATCACCTCTCAACAAAAATAAAATTGATCATTGCTCCGCATGAAGTTGATGAAAAGCATATCCAGGAATTAAAAAAACTTTTTCCGGAAGCGGTATTGTATTCACAACTTAATTCAGAAAAACTGATTCTGAGCAATATTCTCATAATTGATAGTATAGGATTATTATCTAAAATTTATCGTTATGCAACTATATGTTATGTTGGTGGTGGATTAAGAAATATGGGAGTGCATAATGTGCTCGAAGCAGCTGTTTATTTCAAGCCGGTTTTATTTGGACCACATTATCATAAATACAAAGAAGCGGTGGGGCTGGTGCAATCAGGTGGTGCACTTTCATTCGATGATCCGAAAAAAAATGGAGCGATGCTTACAGGATTGATCAGCGGGTTACTGATAAGTAAAAATGAATATGACTATTGCAGCAAAGCCGCAGGGTCGTTTGTAGAATCCAACAGGGGAGCCACTCAAAAAATTATGGATTATGTTCAGGTAAAGCGTCTTCTTACCAGCTGATCAAACTGGTGTACAGCTTCGCTATCGTTATTCCATCCCAGTTTTACTTTTAACTCACGTGAAATCCAGTATTCAGCTTCGGCATAAATACTGAAACTATTGATGGTTTTAATACTGCGCTCATACATGTTCTCATCACCGCGAAACAGCTCATTGATAAAAATAAACCGGTCATTGATGCCGATAGCTTTGCGAAGATCTTTAACGGGAGTTTCCTTCAGCACTTCAAACAATTCAGTTTTTACCTGCTTAAGTTTATCATTCAGCGATTCACCAGGCTGATCCAGTTCATTAACTTCTTTTGACTTTACCTGCTGAGATAAAGTCGGTATTTCCATCATCGGGTCGAAGACCATATCGAGCTGGCCATTTTTCTGAACCACCGAAACTGAACCTTCATCAACCAGGACCGTTTCTTTCACTTCCTGTACAGCAGGTGCTTCAGATACCAAAGGTTCAGGCTCTTCAGCTACGGCAACTGCAGTTGTTTTAGGACCATACTTTTCATATAATGAATTTATTGTTGGGGCCGGGGCTGCAGGCAAAACGACTGCAACTTTCGAAGTTCCGAGACTTTGACGGCTGGCCGTCGTCAGCTTATTTAATTCGAAACTTAACAGTTGAACAGTACCCGCCAGGATATTGGGGTCGGCCTGCTGGTCAAATTGTTCTTTTAATTTTTTAATCAGGGCTTCGATCCGTTCCATTGTGTATTTTTGATCGTGATGATAAATTGTCCCCTTATTAAAACATAAGGACAGTGGATTTTTAATGAACGCATTAAGTCTTCTAAAATTACAAACAGTTTGCCAATAAACTCAGCCTCAGTGCTGTTTGCTTAAATCTTAACAATGTTTATTGAACCCAACACGAGCGGAGAGCGCCGCGGCAGTATCGAAGTGATTTGCGGATCCATGTTTAGCGGAAAGACGGAAGAACTGATCCGCAGACTGAAGAGGGTTAAGATCGCCAATTTGAAGGTAGAAATTTTCAAACCGGCAATTGATGTCAGGTACGATGAAGTTAAGATCGTATCACACGATTCATCGGCCATCCACTCCACTCCCATCGATAATTCTCAGAAAATCCTTCTGCTTGCAAATGACGTTGACGTGATCGGGATTGATGAAGCACAATTTTTTGATCCTGAAATCGCCAATGTTTGCGATGAACTTGCGTTTAAAGGGATCCGGGTAATTGTTGCCGGACTTGATATGGATTATCTCGGAAAACCGTTCGGCCAAATGCCATATATCATGGCCAAAGCCGATTATGTAACCAAGCTCCACGCCATTTGTATGCAGTGCGGAAATATGGCTAATTATTCATACAGGAAGATCCCTAATGATGACCAGGTAATGCTTGGTGCAAAAGATGTATATGAGCCCCGCTGCAGGAAATGCTACAATCTTTAAAGAGCCTTTCCTTTCACCTTCACAAGGCCATGAATTTCCATTGACATCCCTTCAGGAGATTTGACATTCATATTCATTTCCTGGTCTGAATTTACTACCAGGCCATTACGGCTATCAACTATAATGGTTCCGGTTACCTTACCGGTTACTTTTGCTTTATCATCATTTGCTTCAACAATTGATTTTTCGTTCAGGGTAACCATGTCGCCTTCAATTTCCTTTACAGTATAAGTTGAATTGTATTTTGCTGGAACCTGGCCCGAAACATTGGTATTCTTTTCCCAACTGTCTCCAACTTTTACTTCTTTATTGGGAAAAATATAGAGCACTCTTTCAAACTGTGAACGGATATCGTTTTCATTGAATTGTTTGTCAAAGGTTTTCTGCATTTCATCTTTTGCGTTTTCAGGTAATTCATCACCCATTGAATCGAGTATACCTGTGGCCATTTCCTTAACACCAGTTATTTCCTTCACTTTACCCTCGGCATCTACCTTCATATGGATCTGGCGACCCTTCATTGAGCTAAATAGTTTGGTTATCATTCCCAGTCCTTTACCAATTTCCGTGGTATCCTCCTTAACAACTGGTTTATCAGTATCAACATTAATGGTAAACCCCATAACGCCCATATTCATTTTCACCCTTTCATATGTAGCAGTTATGGATTTTAATCCTGACGTGTCGTCATCCACCGTCATTGAATAATAAACATTCATATCGTTGTTTACTTTCTGGCCCATTACCTCCATATCCATACTGGTAGTCATTTCATAATCGTATCCTTTACCTTTTTCAAGGTTGAACCGCAGCATTTTTGCCGTGGTGGCAGATTTGGTTGACTGACAGGACTGAAAAAATGCAAAACAAACAAACAGAAGAACGGGAAATAAGGCAGAGAGTTTTTTCATAACGGTGTTATTTGCGGGCAAATTAAAACTTTATTTTCGCAACAAATTCTCAACAGTGAGCCATATCTGGAAACTATTTAAAAAAGACCTGTTGCTTGAAATCAGGCAGCAATATAGTTTCTATGGCATCATCCTTTATATTGGCGCTACCATTTTTGTTTTATTTAACGCAATGGACCAGCCTGAGAGCCGTGTCTGGAACAGCCTGTTCTGGGTTATCCAGCTTTTTATCTGTATAAATGCAGTGGCAAAAAGTTTTCTACAGGAAAGCAGGGGCCGGATGTTATATTATTATACGATCGCAAGCCCTACCGGATTTGTGCTGGCAAAACTCCTGTTCAATTCACTGCTGATGCTGGTAATGTCATTGTTATGCCTGTTGCTTTTTGTAATGTTTTTAGGAAACCCTTTGCAAAAAGTATTGCCATTTATCGGCCTGGTATTATTGGGTGGCTGGAGCCTGAGCCTTGTATTTACTTTTTTAGCGGCAATAGCAGCCAAAGCCCAGCAAAATGCCGCAATCATGGCCGTACTGGGATTTCCGATCATGATCCCACAGATCCTTCTATTGGTAAGACTTTCCAACGCTGCCTTTGCCCCGCTTCTAACCATTCCCGTTACTACCGTATTATTATTAATAGCACTTGATCTGATGGTTGTGATTCTTGCGGTTATACTTTTTCCTTTCCTTTGGAAAGATTAATGGTCTGACGGTCCTCCGTCTGACCATTAACAATATCCAATTCAAAACATCCGTCAGACCGGGACGGTCAGATGAATGGTCTGACGGTCCTCCGTCTGACCATTAACAAGATCTCAATTCAAAACATCCGTCAGACCGGGACGGTCAGACGGATATTCCCTATTTTTGCGCCCGCTGGACTACAAACAGCTCAAATGGCTGAAAGTAAAAATTATATGTATAAATCATGGTGGAAGATCCTGTCTATTGGATTACTGCTTTATACATGTATCGGTGGCTTCCTGATCTCAGTTCCAAGGCTTCCCCAACTCCAGGAAACTATACGAAATCTGTATTTCCATGTTTGCATGTGGTTCGGGATGATGGTCCTTTTTACTATTTCGGTCGTTAATGCGATTCGTTATCTCCGTTCTTATAATATTAAATATGACATCTATGCCCGCCAATATGCGGTGGTAGGGATCGTGTTTGGTATCCTGGGCTACACGACAGGAGCCATCTGGGCCTCTTTTACCTGGGCTGATCCAAATAAACCAGCCTACGAATCGTTTGGCACGATAGCACGCGACCCGAAACTGATCGGGGCAGCCATTGCACTGCTGGTGTATTTCGCCTACCTTATATTGAGAGACTCGATCCAGGATATGGATAAAAAAGCTAGGATCAGTGCTGTTTACAACATATTCGCTTTTGCAATGCTTTTCCCATCAATATGGATCCTGCCGCGCATTTTGCCAAGTCTGCATCCGGGAAAAGAAGGAAACCCGGCGCTGGATGTACAGAACGATATCAGTTCAACAATGAGGATCGTGTTTTATCCAGCTGTCATTGGCTGGAGCCTGCTCGGCGTATGGATCACTACCCTGAAGATCCGCGTTAAATTATTAAGAGAAAAACAACTGCTTTCATGATACGTTTGAAAAAAGTTTTATTCACCGTTCTATTCATCTGTTTGTCCATTTTTGTAAATGCGCAGGAAAAAACAGAAATGGCGGATACGATGCACAGCAATGGAAAAATCTATGTGGTAGTGGCCGTTGTGGTAACCATTTTATTGGGATTGATTTTATATGTATTCAGATTAGACAGAAAAATTTCACGACTCGAAAAAGAAAACCGGAACTAGAAGATGGAATTGGGAATTAGGAATTGGGAATTGGGAATTGGAAATTTGAAAAACGATTGCAAATCAAAATAAGAACTCATGTCAGACTACAGTTTTTTTGGCGCCGTTGAAAAAAGTTTCGATAAGGCTGCCAGGTATACCAAATGGGACAAAGGAATTCTGGAACAGATCAAAGAATGTAACGCTGTTTACCAGATGCGTTTCCCCTTAAAAAGAGACGATGGTACTATTGAAGTAATAGAAGCCTATCGCGTACAGCATTCTCATCATAAAACTCCATGTAAAGGCGGTATTCGTTTTGCAGCGGAAGTTAACCAGGATGAGGTAATGGCGCTGGCCGCATTGATGACCTATAAATGCGCCATCGTAAACGTGCCTTTCGGTGGTGGTAAAGGGGGCATCAAGATCAATCCTAAAAAATATTCTCCTTACGAACTTGAAAAGATCACCCGTCGTTATACCGCCGAACTGATCAAAAAGAATTTTATCGGACCTGGTACTGATGTACCTGCGCCTGATTATGGAACAGGTGAAAGAGAAATGTCATGGATACTCGACACCTATTCTGCAATGCATCCGGGAGAAATTGACGCAGCAGGTTGTGTTACCGGCAAACCGGTTACCCAGGGCGGTGTTCGTGGAAGAAGAGAAGCAACCGGTCTCGGTGTATTTTTCGGGCTGCGCGAAGTATGTAATATGAAAGAAATTATGGACAGGCTCGGATTGAGCACTGGTGTGGAGGGCAAAAAAGTTTGTGTTCAGGGTTTAGGTAATGTTGGATATCATAGCGCTAAATTCTTTCAGAATGCCGGGGCAATTATTGTTGGCCTTGCTGAATATGAAGGAGCAATCTGGAGTGATAAAGGACTTGACGTGGATGAAGTATTCAATCACAGGAAAAATACGGGATCAATCCTGAATTTTCCGGGTGCGAGCAATTTTGAAAAAAATACGGATGCGCTTGAAATGGCCTGCGACATCCTGATCCCGGCTGCACTTGAAAATGTAATCAATGGAGATAACGCTCCCCACGTAAAAGCAAAACTGATCGGTGAAGCAGCAAACGGACCGTTAACGCCAGATGCTGATGATGTGTTGAATAAAAAAGGAGCGCTCGTCGTTCCAGATATGTATCTGAATGCCGGTGGTGTTACTGTTTCTTACTTCGAATGGTTGAAAAATTTAAGTCACGTTCGATATGGCCGTATGGAAAAGCGTTTTAATGAAAACATGAACGCACATATACTTGGCCAGATAGAATCACTTACGGGCAAAACGGTTTCAGAAAAAGAAAAAGAATATATCATGCACGGTGCAGATGAGGTTGACCTTGTCTATAGTGGCCTGGAAGAATCTATGATCACTGCAACTCATGAAATCATGAACACGTGGAAGGCAAACCCTGATATCCCGGATATGCGTACTGCTGCTTATGTTGTCGCGATCAACAAAGTAGGTACGAGCTACGCTGAACTGGGAATCTTCCCTTAATATTAATTGTCGAAAAGAGCCTGTCAAAGCCGTTCGACAGGCTCTTTTCGACAAGCTCCCGCGCTATTCTGCGGGGCATGCAGGATGACAAAAAAACTCTCTATGAAAAAAATCTTCTCCCTCCTTACCTTGGTCATTTGCTTATCGGTCAATGCTCAAACAGCTGACGAGATCATCAAGAGTTACACAAACGCCATGGGTGGTCTGAAGGCTTCTGATGAAATTGAAAGCATTAAGATCGATGGTACACTTATTTCACAGGGAAAATCATATCCATTAACGATCTATGTTGTTAACGGTAAGCAGATGCGTACAGATGTGGATGTAAGCGGACAGAAAGTGGTGAATGCATATGATAAAGGAAAAGGCTGGAAGATTAACCCCTTCGAAGGGCTTACAACTGCAACTGAAATCACTACTCCCGATGACCTTGCGCAACTGAAGGTACAGGCAAGTATCGCCAACAACCTGATGGACTATAAAAGCCGTGGCCACCAGGTAGAATATTTAGGTCAGCAAACTCTTGGCACGGTCAATACTTATAAAATAAAACTGGTAAGTAAAGACGATGGAAAAACAACCATCTATTATATCGCCGTGCTGGATTATATGCTGATAAGATCTGACTCCAAACAAAAGATCCAGAATAATGAGTACGACTCAGAGACCTGGTATACAAATGTGCAAACGATCAAGGGGGTAAAGTTTGCCACACATTTTATCAGGAAAATCCAGGGTACTGTTTTCCAGGAAGTGAACTATGACAAAATTGAACTGAATGTATCGATCGATGACAATATTTTCAAGATGCCTAAATAGTTTCAGTGTCAGAAGTTCCACCCGGGTATTTCATCCATTAGTTGAAGATCATTATTATTTCGAACCCAGCCGTAAGTAGAATCACCATTTGTGATAACCAGGTAATTAACCGGAGTGGAAATATTATAGCGTAGCACCTGCTGCAGAACAGTATCATTTAATACAATGGAAGGCGCTTTACATTCGATCATCATCAATGGCTGATGACCGCTGTTGTAAATAAGTACATCAAACCTTTTTTTCAATTCGCCGAGTTTGATTTCCTTTTCAAGAGCAATAAGTGAAGACGGGAAGTTTTGTTTCTGAATAAGGAATTGAATAAAATTTTGCCTCACCCATTCCTCCGGCGTAAGTACGATCCATTTTTTCCGGATCGGATCAAATAAATAACTGAGCCCGTTTTGCTTTTTTAGTTTAAAAGATGGTTCAGGATAGTCTATTTGAATCATAAGTCAAATTTAAGCTAAGAGGAAAAGAGGATGAAAGGGAAAAGGAGTGTAAAACCTCTTTTAACCTCTTTTCCTCTTAGCTCAGCTTCTTTGTTTAAATTTGTCTGATATGAAAACCAAAGAAGAAATCGTCCAGAACTGGCTTCCCCGTTATACCGGCGAGCAGCTGAAAAACTTTGGAGAGTACATCCTGCTGACCAATTTCAGTAACTACGTCAATTTATTTGCGGAATGGAATAATGTTGAGTTAATCGGCGAGGGCAAACCGATGCAATGCGCAACGGCTAACAATATTTCCATTATCAATTTTGGAATGGGCAGTCCCACTGCTGCAACCATTATGGACCTGCTTTCAGCGATCCATCCAAAAGCAGTTTTATTTCTTGGAAAATGCGGAGGATTGAAAAAAAGAAATAAGCTTGGTGACCTCATCCTTCCCATTGCTGCACTGAGGGGCGAAGGTACTTCTAACGACTATTTTCCGCCGGAAGTTCCTGCCTTGCCGGCTTTCGCTTTGCAAAAAGCAGTATCGAGTACCATCCGTGATTATGCAGTTGATTACTGGACAGGCACAGTTTACACAACGAACCGCCGTGTCTGGGAACACGATGAACCATTCAAAGAATACCTTCAAAAAATAAGAGCCTACGCGATCGACATGGAATCGGCAACGATCTTTACGGTCGGGTTTTATAACCGCATTCCAACCGGCGCCTTGTTGCTGGTTTCTGATCAGCCCATGATACCCGAAGGCGTTAAGACCGAAGAAAGTGATAAATCGATTACTTCACAATATGTAGAAAATCATCTTAAGATCGGTATCGATTCGCTCAAGTTACTGATGAATGACGGACTCGCGGTAAGACACCTTAAGTTTTGATTTATGAGTCCATTGCTGGAAATAAAACATCTTACACTCGATTTTATTTCTGAATCGGGAACGACTACAGCATTAAAAAACATTTCAGTTTCAGTAAAAAAAGGTGAGATTGTTGCATTGGTTGGTGAATCCGGATCCGGGAAGTCTGTTACTTCACTATCGATATTACGATTGTTGCCATCGCCACCTGCTCAATACCGGAAGGGTGAAATTATTTTTTCAGAAGATGGACAAACGAAGACCGATCTGCTGAAAATAAAAAAAGAAGATCTGCCATCAGTCAGAGGAAATAAGATTTCAATGATCTTCCAGGAACCGATGACTTCGTTGAATCCGGTGATCACCTGTGGCGAACAGATCATTGAAACGCTGTTGTTGCATAAAAACATTAACCGCACTGAAGCAAAGATCCGTGCCTTACAATGGTTTGAAAAAGTTAAGCTACCTGATCCGGCAGACATGCTTAAGAGATATCCTCACCAGTTAAGTGGTGGACAGAAACAGCGCGTAATGATCGCAATTGCGATGTGCTGTGAGCCTTCACTTCTGATATGTGACGAACCTACCACTGCGCTCGATGTAACGGTTCAAAAAACGATTCTGCAACTGATCAAAGAGTTACAGGCGCAATCTGATATGGGTGTCATCTTTATTACTCATGATCTTGGCGTGGTGGCGGAGATCGCCGATCGCGCGGTTGTAATGTATAAAGGTGAAATTGTTGAAGAGAATACCGTTGCAAACATTTTTAATCATCCGTCACATCCCTATACAAAGGCTTTAATCGCCTGCAGACCGGTAAATCATAAAAGAGGAGAAAGGTTGCCGGTAGTTGCAGACTTCCTTGAAACCAAACAGGAATTTGGAATGGGGAATCTGGAATTGGGGGCGTCTGAAACCTCGAAAGCTTCAATTAGACCTGAACCTAATTCCCAATTCCCAATTCCTAATTCCCAATTCCCAATTCCTAATTCCCAAATCCTAATCCCCGATCCTATTCTGAGAGTCAAAAATCTATTCGTTCATTTCCCCTCAAAGAGATCATTTTTAGGCAAACCTCTTTCATTTGTTCATGCTGTCGACGATGTAAGTTTTGAAGTTTTCAAAGGCGAAACACTTGGACTGGTTGGAGAAAGCGGATGTGGTAAAACAACGTTGGGTCGTACGCTCTTAAGATTGATCGAGCCTACATCAGGTACGGTCGAGTATGATGGGATCGAACTGAACGGTCTTAGCCGTAAACAAATGAATCCGCTCAGGAAAAATCTGCAGATCATTTTCCAGGACCCCTATTCATCTCTGAATCCAAGAATCACTGTCGGATCAGCTATACAGGAAACATTGAGTGTGCATTCGATAGTGGAAACCGAGAAAGACCGGAAATCTAAAACTCTTGAAATCCTCGAAAAGGTAAACCTGAGCCCGTCTTTTTACAACAGGTACCCGCATGAATTCAGTGGCGGTCAGCGCCAGCGGATCGTAATTGCAAGAGCCCTGGCTTTAAATCCTTCTTTTATTATTTGCGACGAATCGGTTTCAGCTCTTGATGTAAGCGTTCAGGCACAGGTATTGAACCTGCTGAATGATCTGAAAAAAGAATATGGTTTTACGATAATTTTTATCTCTCATGATCTTTCGGTAGTGAGGTATATCAGCGACAGGATCATGGTAATGCGAAGCGGAAAAATTATCGAAATGGGACCTTCTGATAAAGTATATTTTTCACCGCAATCAGACTATACAAAAAAACTGATCAGTTCCATACCAAAAGGGCTGTTGTCACCCTGAGCCTGTCGAAGGGTGTTATACTGTTTCCAAAGACTTCGACAAGCTCAGTCTGACAGTAAGCTGTAAGTTATTCCTGCACTTCCTGATCAAACTTAGACGCACTCTTTCTTTTAGAGTATAGTAATCTTTTCTGAAGCTTAAGCAACTGGGGCATCAGCTCCTGCTCTTCGTTATATTTAGTTTCAGTAAAACTGGTGAATGAATAACGGTTAGTGCCAAAGACTTCAGAATAGAAAAGCGGTAGTTTCATTTTATTCCTGTCTTCAAATTCAAACTCCTCATCCTTTTCAGGAACCAGTCCCACAACAGCTATCCTCCAGTTAAGGTCGTCTTTTTTATCCTTGTATTTGTAGTAATACACTTTCCAGCACATTGGGATCCTAAGCTTAGAATTCCACGTGGACAAGTTGTCGCG
>JADMIO010361669.1_pt1 | contig 23126 bp, 26 predicted proteins | sample 8958161 | NCBI WGS metagenome assembly JADMIO01 (sample SAMN16585339, study PRJNA669376) | soil metagenome | isolation source: Crop rotation soil | place: USA: Cullars Rotation, Alabama | collected 2011 | reverse complement strand
CGCGACAACTTGTCCACGTGGAATTCTAAGCTTAGGATCCCAATGTGCTGGAAAGTCGCGCATGTCGCGCAGCCCGTCCATGAGCGGGATGCCGGAGCGCACCATCTGCTCCATGTCGAAGCAGAAGTTGACGAGATCCTGGCGGGTGATCTTCCCGCCCGCGGCAAACGAGGCTGCCTGCCGGTCGATTTCCTTGAACGTGATGAGGTCGAGCCCCATACGCCGCAGCCGCAGCTCGAGATCGACCTCGTTTACCGCGTCGAGCCCGCCGCGCGCCGGGCGGCCGGTCTTGTCTATCGCCTTGTACTGATACGAAGCCATCAGAAGATACGAGGGACGAGGATACTCATGACTATCCGTAGCGCCCCGTGAGATCGATCGACCGCGAGACCTCGCCGAGGCTCGTCGTGCCGTCGATCACCCGCGCGAGGCCTTCGTCCGCCAGCGATCGGAAGCCCCTGGTGAGCGCGGCCGTGCGCAGCTCCTTGAGGGTGGCGCGCCGTGCGACCAGCTCGTCCAGGTCGCTGTCCATCACCAGCATTTCCATGATCGCCGTGCGGCCTTTGTAGCCCTTGTTCTCGCATTGCTTGCATCCCACCGGGCGGTAGACGTAGGAGAGCTTCTGCCCGGCGGGGCCGAGGAGCAGGCGCTCCTCCCGCGCGGGCGCGTACGCTTCCTTGCAATGCGGGCACAGCACGCGGACGAGCCGCTGGGCGATCACGCCGATGATGTTGCCGGCCATGATGTCCGGCTGTATGCCGATGTCGGTCAGGCGCGGGAAGGCGCCGAGCGCCGAGTTGGTGTGCAGCGTGGTGAACACCTGATGGCCGGTCATCGCGGCGCGAAAGGCCATCTCCGCCGTCTCCTTGTCGCGCACTTCACCCACCAGGATGATGTCCGGGTCCTGGCGCATGATCGAGCGGATGCCGTCCGCGAAGTCCATCCGCGCCACTTCGTTCACCGAGGTCTGGCGCATCAGCGTCAGGGGATACTCCACCGGGTCCTCGAGGGTCATGATGTTGACGGTCTCGTCGTTGACCTGGGCGAGCAGCGAGTAGAGCGTCGTCGTCTTGCCGCTGCCGGTGGGCCCGGTGACGATCAGGATGCCTTCGGGCCGGGACAGCATGACGTCGAGCTTGGCGAGCGTGTCCTTCGTCAGGTTCATCCGGTCCAGGCTGATGATGGATTTTTCCCGGTCCAGCACGCGCAGCACGATGTTCTCGCCATAGATCGTGGGCTGCGTGGAGACGCGGAAATCCACCGGGCGGCCGTTCAGGGTGAGCGAGAGCCGGCCGTCCTGCGGCGAGCGCGTCTCCGCGATATTCATGCTGCTCACGACTTTCACCCGGACGGTGATGCCCGGCAGGTAGGTCTTGTGGAGGGACCGCACGGTCTCGAGCACTCCGTCGATGCGGTAGCGGATGCGCAGGAACGCGTACTCGGGCTCGAAATGAATGTCGGAGGCGCCGCGCTTCACCGCGTCCACGAGCAGCGCGTTCACGAGCCGCACCATCGGCTGCGTGTACTCGTCACCGCCCGCCTGCAGGCTGTCGTAGTCGATTTCCCCGGTTTCGATCTCCGTCAGTATGCCGTCCACCGACAGCTCGTAGCCGTAGAACTGGTCGATGTAATCCTCGAGCTGCGCCTCGCTCGCGAGCGAGGTCTTGATCTCGATCTGCGGTCCTATGATCCCGCGCAGCTGGTCCATCGCGACCACGTTGAAGATCTGCGTCGTGGCGATCGTCAGCACGCTCTCCGCGGCATCGAAGGCTATGGGGAGCACGCGGTTCCGCCGCGCGAAATCCTGCGGCACGAGCCGGAGCGCCTCCGAATCGGCGACCACCTGGGCGAGGTCTATCGACTCCTGCCCTATGGTGCGCGCCATGATGTCGCGAATGGCGCTCTCGGTGACGAACCCCAGGCGCACCAGCAGGCGCCCGATCGGAACGTTGTTGTGGCGCTGCTCGGCGAGCGCGATGGAGAGCTGATCGGTCGTGATCAGCCCCTGTTGTACCAGCAGCTCCCCCAGGCGGAGTTTTTTCCGTGTTTCGGCCATGGATCAAAACGGAATCCCAGAAGGGACCCGACATGGGAACCCAATATGGAAACGATATGGAAACCGGGGGGGACCTGTCCAGACGGGTCCCCGGCTGCCCTATTCTACCTGCGAGGCGAGCTTGGTGATGCGCTGTTGTGCCTGTGCCACGTTGAAGCGGGCGCGGCCGGTGGTGCCGGCGAGCTCGATCGCGCGGCGATAGAAGCCGAGGGCCAGCTTCCACTGGCTCACGTGCTCCAGCCCCACGGCGAGGTTGTAGGCGTAGTCGGGATTGTTCGGCTCCAGGTGATGGGCCTGGAAATACGCCTGCTGCGCCGCCGCCCACTGCGACTGGTCGGCGTAGAGATTGCCCAGCGTGTAATGGAGGTACGCCGAAGGCTCGCGCGCGATCAACTGCTTCAGCCGCGACTCCGCCGCCAGCGGATCGGCCCGGCCGAGCAGCGAGATCAACCCGCTTTGTGCCAGCGTGTGGCGCGGGTCGAGTTCCAGGATCTGCAGGTAGCGGCGCGTCGCCTCCTCGCTCCGCCCTTCGTTGGTGGCGATCGCCGCCACTCCCAGCAGCGCATCGATGTTGCGCGGCTCGGCGCGGAGCAGCTGCTCGTAGCTGCGCTGGGCGTCGTCGCGGCGGTCGGCCTGGAGCGCCGAGTAGGCGTCAGTCAGGAGCGGGCTGACCGCGGTTACCGCGCTGCCGCGGCTCACCTTGATGGTGTCGCGCGGCGCCGGTGGCGGCGACGGCGGCGGAGGTGCTTCAACCGACGCTACCGGCTTTTCCGGGGCGCGCGGGGGCGCGGGTGCGGGCGGCGGCGGAGCGAAGACCGGCGCTTCGGCCTGAACTACGGCTGCCGACGGCAGAGGCGCTCCCGGTGTCCCCGGCGCCGCTGGTGCTGCACCCGGAACCGGGCCTGCCGCGATGCCCGGGACCGTGGCAGGCACTGTGCCGGTTTCCGGGGCTGGCGAAGGCGCCTGCCCCACCGGCGAGGGCGGCGGTGTCGCGGGTGCGATGGGCGGTTGCTTCCGGAACACGGCCGGGTGGAAAAGCTGGAGATAAACGTATGCCCCGTACGCGATCCCGATCAATACAGCGAGGATCCCGATCAACCAGACCGGATTCTTGAGCCTGGCGGCAGCGCCGCCGACCGCTCCGGCACCGGCGGCCTTTACCACCGTTGCGGCCTTGGCCTGCTGCTCGCGCGCGGCTGCCGCCCTGCCGGCGCGCGGCGTAGCGGCGGGACGAGAAAGTGGTTCCGGCCGGGCGGGAGGCGGCGGCGGTGCCGACGGTTCCGTGGGCGTCGCGATCGGCTCGAGGCTCAGTTCGCTCCTGGGCCCCGGCGAAAAGGACACAGAAGTCGTCGGCGCCAGCGATGGCGCCGGCGGGATCGTAGAGGGCCCTGCAGGCGCGGCAGGCCCGCCGGGCAAAGTCGGATCTGCGGTCGGCATTACCTCCGCAGTCTCGGCACGGGCTTCGTCCCGGTCTTTGGCGGCCTTTTCCAAGGCCTTCATCAACAGGCTCATTGCGCGGCGCCAAACCTTTCAGCGGGTTGTGGCGGTGTGTAGGGCTGCGGCGGGCTGTCCGGCTGCGGCAGGAAGCGCTGGAAGAACCTCAACTCGTCGCTGTCCAGCGAGGGGTTGGTGATGACGGTGGGACGAAGAAACACCACCAGCTCGGTCTTGGTGACGCTTTCGTCGCGGAAACGGAAGAGCTCGCCCAGCGCGCCGATGAAGTCGGCACCGGGGATCTGGTCCCGGTTGCGCCGCACGCCGTCCTGCATCAGGCCGCCGAGGACGACCGTCTGGGCGCTGCCGACCTGCAGTACCGATTCCATCTCGCGTACCTGGATCTGCGGCACCGGGTTCGCGACCGTGAGCACCGGGTTGGGATCGTTCACGAACGGTTGTTCGGGCCGCAACCGCGTCACCGTGGGGCGCACGGTCAACAGGACCCGGCCGTCCTCGTTGATCTGCGGCGTGACGCTCATGACCACGCCCACCGCGACGGTCTTGGCGGTGGTGGCGATCGTCTGCAGCACACCGCCCGTCGTCGCCTGCGAGGCGGACGAGCTCACCTCGAAATACACGATGTTGTCGACGACTTTCAGCAGCGCGGTCTGGTTGTTGAGCGCCATCAGCTTGGGACTCGACAGTACCCGCGTCCTGCCGAATTGCTCGAGCAGGCTCAAGTTGAATCCGATCTGCCCCGGGCGCGCGTTGTCCCGGTTGTAGACCACGGCGGCAAACGGCGCCGTGGCGAGCCTCACACCCCTGAAGGCGGTCGCGAACTCGAGGCCGCCGCCGGATTGGGAAATTCGGCTCCAGTCGATGCCGGCCTGGTAGTTGTTGGAGAGCGTCACCTCGACGATGGTCGCCTCGATCATCACCTGCCGCTGCATGACATTGACGATGCTGTCGATGTGCTTCTGCACGAGCTGGTGCTGCTGATCGGTGGCGTTGACGGTGATCGTGCCGGCCACCGCGTTGACGACCACGTCGTCGGGCAGAAGCGCCGATTGCTGTGGCGCGCCGGCGGCCGTCGCGCCGGACAGGGACGTCGCGAGCGCCGGCGCCGCCTGGCCGGCGCGGCTTGCCGCTTCGAGCTGCTTCACTCGCAGCTCCTGTTCCTGCTTGACGAGCGCAAGGCGCTCGGCGCGCGCGTCGGCGGTCATGGTTTGCAGGCGCGTGGAATTGAGGATGGAGCGTATGTTGTCCCGCAGCTGCTCCCAGAAGTCGTTCCGCGATGTCGTGCGAACCACGGTATTGGATCCGCTCGTGCCCGATCCGGCGCCGGCGCCCCCACCGCCGGTTCCGCCGCTGCCTCCGCCGCCCCCGCTGCTGGTCACGGTAAGCTCGCCGGACACGCCTATGCTCGAAGTGGTGTCGCGCGTCATGTTGACGTAGTTGACCCGGTAGGTCTTCACGTAGGGCGTATCCGGCGACACGATGATCGTGTTGCCCTCCGTGCGGTAGCGCATGTTCACCTGCTTGGATACACGCTCGAGAATCGCCGGCAGCGTCTCGTTGATCGCATTGAGACTCACCAGTCCGCTGAGAGTGGGATGAATGTCGATGTTCTGCCTGGTATCGCGCGCAAGCGCGAGCAGCAGCTCCTTCACCGGCACTTCGTTCACCACCACGCTGTAGGTCTGCGGCGGCGCTGCCGGCTTGGGCGGCGGTACGAACGGCGCCACGCGCACCGGCGCCGGAATTTCCTGCGGGGCCTGCGGCTTCACCGTGCGCGTATCGATGTGACCTTCGGAGGTGGGGACGAATGGCAGAAACTCGGCGCAGCCGACAAGCGTCGCCGCGAACAACAGGGCCGCTTGCCGCGCGCCGACGGAAAATCCACCGGCAGCCGCTAACGTTCGCATCAGTGGTATCCCCTCCGGTTCACCTTCATTCGACTCGCCTTACGAATTCACGTTTCCCTGTTGCCGCTCGGCGCTCTCGTGCCGCTTGATCTCGCCCTGTATTCCCTGCACCGTGCGCAGAATCGGCTTGAACACCTTGAGCGACGCGGGCAGCGTTTGCAAAGCATTCTTCGCCGCACCGTGATCGTTGAAACTGCCGTACAAGACCGTGAGCGACGGTTTTTGCTTTGCGACTGTACGATAAACGAAAATCTTATTTATTTCAACGCTTTTTGATATAACCTTAAGGTGTCGCTTTAGCTGTTCCGGGTCTTCGGACCCCAGGAGCTGGATGCTGTAGGTGCCCGGGGGCTCGCTGGCGAGCCAGTCCCGGGTCGCGGTGATCCGTGCTTCCAGCGCGGTTTCCAGGGGTTTAGCGGCCGCCGTTTCGTTCTTCGCCTCGGCGTGAGCGGGAGCCGGGGTATTGCTCGTGGCGGAAAGCGCCGCCGCTGCTGACGGTGTGGCCGACGGAGCCACTGCGGGGGCGGCAGTCGGCGCCGCAGGCGGCGGAGGCGCGCTACCCGTGACAGCGGGGGTTTTGGGTGCCGGGGGGACCGCCGCCGCAGCAGGTTCCTTGGGCACCTCGGGGCGTGCGGGCGGGGCGGGTGCGATGGCCTTCAGAATTTCCTTTTCTGGATAAGAGCTTACCTCCGCCGCCGGTTGCCTAACGGCTCCCCTCCGCGGGTCAGCGTTGCGCTCAAACAACATGTAAGCGCCCACTCCCATCAAAGCCCCTGCCGCAACCAGTCCGGCACCCCAGGCATAGCGCAATTCAGCCCGGCGTGCGGGCCGGTGGCTGAATTCACTATCGCGCACGGCGGCCTCGACGTGCTTCGGCCGTATGGTATGGGTGTTCTCGGAAAACGCCACGAGCAGCGCCTTGTCCGCGATCAGATTGACGCGCCGGGATAATCCTTGCGAGGCGCCGGCAATCTGCTTCACCACGGGCGGCGAAAAGATGTCGGGCCCCCGGTATCCGGCCGCCCGCATGCGGAACATCAGGTACTCGTGGATCTCCCCCGGGTTGAGCGGCTCCAGGCGGAAGCTGTGGGTGATGCGTTCGCGCAACTGCCGGATGTTGGCCTGGCGCAGGTTCTCGTCGAGCTCGGGCTGGCCGAAGAGCACGATCTGCATCAGCTTGTCGTTGCTCGTCTCCAGGTTGGAGAGCAGCCGTATCTCCTCCAGCGTCGCGAGCGGCATGCTCTGCGACTCCTCCACGAAGACCACGACGCGCTTGCCCGCCGCGTAGCGCTTCAGCAGGAATTCCTGGATCAGCTGCATCACCTCGAGCCGGGGCGCATCGCGCGCGGCGGAGATCTGCAGCTCGAAGGCGATGGCACGCAGGATCTCCTCGGGCGTGACGCTGGGATTGGCGATGTAGACCGACTCGATGTGCGCCGGCAGCCGCGCCTGCAGCATGTGGCACAGCATGGTCTTGCCGCTGCCCACCTCGCCGGTCACCTTGACGATGCCTTCGCCGTGCGTGACCGCGTAGACGAGCGCCTCCAGCACCGGGCCGCGATTGCCGCCGGCGAAGAAGAATTCAGTGTTGGGCGTGATCTTGAACGGCGCCTGATTCAGTCCGAAGTGGCTGTAGTACATGACCTGCTCCAGTTGACGATGGTTGAACGGTTCGCGACGCACGCGCCTTCCCCTGCCGCGGGCGCGGCGGTGAAGCGGGAACTGCAGGGGGAGGGGTGGGGATGGCCCCGCTGCGTGCCATCACGCGCGGGGTAGTGGGGCGCCGGCAGCAGGCGCCTCGTTTTACTTGGAGGCCGGGCGTGGCGCCGCCTTGTTCGCTTCCGCTGCATCCCCGTAGTTCTGCATGCGGCTGTAAAGAGTGGTGCGATGGATGCCGAGCAGCTTCGCCGCCTGCGTGAGGTTGCCCTGTGTGATCATGAGCGCGGCCTCGACGTAGCCGCGCTCCCACTGGGCGAGTGTCTCGTCGAGATTGAAGCTCTTCTGGATCTGCAGGTGGCGCCGCGCCGCCTCCAGCACCGACTTGAAGTCCTGGCCCACGGCGAGACCCGGCAGGTCGATGTCGAGGTTCTCCATGTCGAGCTCGGTTCGCAACTGGTCCGGATTCACCGTCTTGCCGGAATGCTTGGTCGTCAGGCGAATCACGATGTTGCGCAGCTCGCGCGCGTTGCCCGGGAAGCCGTATTCCAGCCACAGTTGCATGGCCACGGCGTCCAGCTCGAAGGGGTCCAGGCGCGCCTGGCGAGCGTAGAACTCACGGTAGTGATCGAGCAGCAGCCGCTTGTCGTCGCCCAGTTCGCGCAGCGGCGGCACGTCGATGGTGAAGACCGACAGGCGATGGTAGAGATCCTGGCGGAAGCGGCTGGCACGCACCTCCTGGCGCAGGTCGCGGTTGGTGGCGGCGATGACGCGGGCGTTGGATACGCGGCTCTGGGTCTCGCCGACGCGCTGGTACTCGCCGTTTTCCAGCACGCGCAGGAGCTTCGCCTGCAGTTCGTGCGGCAACTCGCCGATCTCGTCCAGGAACAGGGTCGAATCCTTGGCATCCTCGAAATAACCCGCTCGCGAGCTGGTCGCGCCGGTAAATGCCCCCTTGGCGTAGCCGAAAAGAGTGGGCTCGACGAGGTTGGGCGAGATCGCCGCGCAATTCAGCGCGAGGAAGGGACGCGAGGCGCGCGCGCTCATCAGGTGGAGCGACTTCGCCACCAGCTCCTTGCCGCTGCCGGACTCGCCCTCGATCAGAACCGGGAACGGCGCGTCGGCGAACTGGGCTATCTGCTGGCGGAGCTTGTCGATCGGCGCGCTCTTGCCGACCATGCCGGCGTCGGAGGCCGCTCCCAGCTCCGCGTCACGGATCTCGAGCGAGCGCTTGAGAAGCGTCTTCAGCGTTTCGGGCTCCGCGGGCTTGGCGACGAACTCGATCGCGCCCAGCGTGCGCGCGTGACGCGCGTTGGCCTCATCGCTCTGGCCCGACAGCACGACGATTTTGATCCCCGCCGAGTAGGCGATCAGCTCGCTGATCAACTTGAAGCCCTCGTCGGGCCGGTGCGGCGTGGGCGGCAGTCCCAGGTCGATCAACGCCAGCTGCGGGGCGCGCTCGAGCTGCCGGAGCAGGCTCTTCACCTGGGTGCGCGAATCGGCGACGTAAACGGAGAAATCACGGCTCAGGACGAAATTGAGCGTGTCGGTGATGAGCGGATCGTCGTCGACGATCAGCAAATCGGGCTTGCTGTCAGCTTGCTTCACTTAAGACCCCCGGTGGTCCCGTAAACGTGCCGTGCCGGCGCGGTAGTTATTGTACAGGAAAGCCTTTCCGGTCAAGGAATTTGCGATAGCCGGTCGCGCAAAGTCCGCGGGAGCCCTAGGCCTCGATGCAGTTCAGAAAGGCCGCTTCCAGGTCCGCGCCCCCGTGGCGCCGGTTCAATTCGTCCGGCGTGCCGGCATAGCGGAGCCTGCCGCCGTGCAGTACCACCATGCGGTCGCACAGCTCGGCGACGTCGGCCAGCGAGTGGGAGGTGAAGAACACCGTGGATTCGTTGTTGCGCAGGGCGCGCAGCTCGTTCTTGAACATGGCGCGCGCCTTGGGATCCAGGCCCCCGGCGGGCTCGTCGAGGACGTACAGCGCCTTCCCGGAGAGCAGGCACGCCGCGATGCCGAGCTTCTGCGTCATGCCCTTCGAATAGGTCCGCGCGGAACGGGAGAGAGCGGCCGAGTCGAGATCGAGCGCGGCGAACATCGCGAGCGCGCGGGTTTCGTCGTACGGCTCGCCGTAGAGCCGGAGCATGTATTGCAGAAAGTCCCGCCCCGTCAGGAAGAACGGGGGATTGAACCGCTCGGGGAGGTACGCGAGCCGCGCGCGGGCCGCGGTCTCGCGGTGCCGGACCCCGAAGATCTCGATCGTGCCGCGATCGGCATCGCAGAAGTCGAGCAGGCACTTGAGGAGCGTCGTCTTGCCGGCGCCGTTCACCCCGACCAGGGCGATGAACTCCCCGCGCCGGACTTCCAGGGAGAACTCATCGAGGGCGCTCATCCCCGCGTAGGCCTTGCCGACCCGGTCGAAGCGCAGCGCGATGTCGCTCATGCGGCTATCTTAACGCCGGGCGCTACGGGCGCGCCGTTTCGCTTCCCGAATCCCGCGTCCCTGGCCTTGATCGCTGCTAAAATGAGCGCTTTTCCCGCCCCCGTCTTCATGGAGAACCTGGTCGAAATCCGGGACGTCAACTTCACGTACGACCGCCGACCGGTACTGAAGGGCATCGACATGACCGTGCCGCGCGGGTCTCTCGTGACGATCATGGGACTCTCGGGCTGCGGCAAGACCACGCTGCTGCGGCTGATAGGCGGGGCGTTGAGGGCGAAGAGCGGCCAAGTCCGGGTCGACGGGCGGCTGATGAACGACCTCGGCCAGGAAGAGCTCTACGCCATGCGCCGCCGGATGGGCATGCTGTTCCAGTTCGGCGCGCTCTACACCGATCTCACGGTGTTCGACAACGTCGCCTTCCCGATGCGCGAGAACACGAGCCTGCCCGAATCCATGATCCGGGACCTGGTGCTGATGAAGCTGAACGCGGTCGGGCTGCGCGGCGCCCAGGATCTGATGCCTTCGGAACTTTCGGGCGGCATGGCGCGGCGCGTGGCGCTCGCGCGGACCATTGCGCTCGATCCCATGCTCATCATGTACGACGAGCCCTTTACCGGGCTCGATCCGATCTCCATGGGCGTGATCAGCAACCTGATACGGCGGCTGAACGCGGCGCTCGGCGCAACCTCGATCATCGTCACGCACGACGTCCAGGAGACGCTGCGTATCGTGGACTACGTGTATTTCATGTCGGACGGCGTGGTGGTGGCAAAGGGCACGCCGGACGAAATCCGCAGGTCGGGAACGCCTTTCGTGCACCAGTTCGTGTGGGGCGAAATGGACGGCCCGATGCCCTTCCATTATCCGGGCGAGTCGTATCACCGGGACCTTGCATTCGAGCCGGCGCATGCTTAGCGCCATCGCCAGCGGCCTGCGCCTCGTCGGCAGCCGGGTCGTGAACGGCATGTGGCGGCTGGGCTACGCCACGCGGTTCTTCGTGCTCGCGCTCCTGCGCTCAGGCACGAGCTTCCGGCGCTTCCGGCTGACGATGCGGGAGATCTACTTCGCCGGCGTGCTGTCCCTCATCATCATCGGCGTGTCCGGCCTCTTCGTGGGCATGGTGCTGGGGCTGCAGGGTTACGAGACGCTCCAGAAATACGGCTCGGCGGAAGCGGTGGGCACGCTCGTCGCGCTATCGCTCACGCGCGAGCTGGGCCCGGTCGTGGCGGCGCTGCTCTTCGCGAGCCGTGCCGGCTCCGCCATGACCGCGGAGATCGGGCTCATGAAGGCGACCGAGCAGATCTCGGCGATGGAGATGATGGCGGTGGACCCGATCGCGCGCGTCATCGGGCCGCGCCTGTGGGGCGGCATCATCTCGATGCCGCTCCTCGCCGCGATGTTCAGCGCGGTCGGCGTGTTCGGCGGCTACCTGATCACGGTCGTGGTGATCGGCGTGGACGAAGGAGCGTTCTGGTCACAGATGCAGGGCGCGGTCGATTTCCGGCAGGATATCCTGAACGGCGTGATCAAGAGCGTGGTGTTCGGCATCGCCGTGACTGCGATCGCGCTCTTCGAGGGCTACGATGCGCCGCCGACGGCGGAGGGCGTTTCCGGCGCGACCACGCGCACCGTGGTCACCTCGTCGCTGGCGATACTGGGGCTCGATTTCGTGCTGACGGCATTCATGTTTACGGGGGTTTAGATGAACCGGACCGTGCTGGACCTGTGGGTCGGCGTTTTCGTAGTCGCGGGCATCCTGGCGCTCATGTTCCTGGCGCTGCGGGTCGGCAACGCGAGCGAGACCTACAACGTGGGCGAGACCTACGGCCTCGTCGCCAACTTCGAGAACATCGGCGGATTGAAGCGGCGCGCGCCCGTAAAGAGCGCCGGCGTCGTCGTCGGGCGTGTGGCCGACATCCAGTTCGACAACGAAAGATTCGTGGCGCGCGTCACCATGACCGTCGACCAGCGCTACAAGTTTCCGCGTGATACTTTCGCATCCATACTGACCTCGGGACTCCTCGGCGAGCAGTACATAGGGCTGAAGGGCGGCGGTGACGAGAAGACGCTGCAGAACGGCGAGGCGTTCAAGTTCACGCAGTCGGCGGTAGTGCTCGAGGAGCTGATCAGCAAGTTTCTCTACGACAAGGCCGCCGAAGGCGGGGCGTCCTCCAAATAACCATTTGCCGGCAACGGGAAGGTAAAGATGACAAGAGTCCTCGTGTTTCTGGTTGTTCTGGGGGCATGGACGGCGGGTGCGTGGACGGCGGCGCCCGCCCGCGCCGCGGAAATACTTGCTCCGGATGTGCTGGCGCGCAACGTCACCGACGATGTCCTCAAAATCCTGCGAACCGACAAGGAGCTCGCGGCCGGCAACCCGAAGAAGGTCGCGGAGATGATCGAGACCAAGGTGGCCCCGCATTTCGAATTCACCTCGATGGCGCGGCTCGCCATGGGGCGCAACTGGAAGCAGGCGACGCCCGACCAGCACAAGGCGCTCTCGCAGGAGTTCCGCACGCTGCTGGTGCGCACGTACACCACCGCGTTTACCCAGTACAAGGACCAGACGATCGAGTACCGCCCGGTCAAGCTCGCGCCCGGCGATAACGATGTCGTGGTGAGATCGCTCATCAAGCAGCCGAGCGGCCAGCCGGTGTCGGTCGACTACCGCATGGAGAAGACGGATGCGGGATGGAAGGTCTACGACGTCAAGATCGAGGGCATCAGCCTCGTCGAGAACTATCGCAACACCTTCACTGCCGAGGTGCAGCGGAGCGGCATCGACGGGCTGATCAAGTCGCTCGCGGACAAGAACAAGAATTTCCAGGCCCCGGCAAAATGATCTCGTGCTCGGGCGGCCGCTGCACCTTGCAGGGGCCGGTGACCATCGCCAGCGTCCAGTCCCTGCTCGAGGAAGGCACGCGCAGTATCACCACCGCGGAGGTCACGATCGATCTGGCGGGCGTCACCGAGGTCGATTCGACCGCGGTAAGCCTCCTCCTGGAGTGGCGTCGCCAGGCGGCGGCGGCAAGCCGCACCGTCCGCTACGTCAATCTGCCCGCGAATCTCCGCAGCCTGGCCGAGCTCTACGGCGTGACCGAACTGCTCGGCTGAATTGCATGTCCTAGCCTCCTGGAGCGCCCGCATGACTGACCCCCGGCAAATCGAGACGTGGATTAGAGAAAGCCTCCCGTGCGAGCACGTCGAAGTGGCCGGCGACGGCCAGCATTTCGAGGCGGTGATCGTGAGCCCCGCGTTCCGCGGCAAGTCGCGGGTGCAGCAGCACCAGCTGGTATTCGGGGCGCTCGGGGAGCGCATGCGCGCGGAGATACACGCGCTCTCGATGAAGACGCTGACGCCCGAGGACTGGGCGGTGCAGAAACCATGAGCGCTGCGTGGACAAGCTGCTGATCGAAGGCGGCGTACCGCTCGCGGGCGAGGTCGAGGTTTCGGGGGCGAAGAACGCTGCGTTGCCGATCCTTGCGGCCGCGCTCCTGACGGAAGACCCGCTCACCGTCACCAACGTCCCGCACCTGCGCGACGTGACGACGATGTTGAACCTGCTCGCGCAGATGGGCGTCGCCGTCGCGATGGACGAAAGGCTCGGCGTGGAGCTGACCGCCGCCCGCATCTCGAGCCCTGTCGCGCCCTACGACATGGTCAAGACCATGCGCGCATCGGTGCTCGCGCTGGGGCCGCTCGCCTCGCGCTGCGGCGAGGCGCGCGTCTCGCTTCCGGGCGGGTGTGCCATCGGGCTGCGGCCGGTCGACCAGCACGTGAAGGGCCTCCAGGCGATGGGCGCGGAGATCGTGACCGAGCGCGGCTACATGATCGTGCGCGCACCGCGTCTGACCGGCGCGCGGATCCGCATGGACCTCGTGACGGTCACCGGCACCGAGAACATCATGATGGCCGCGACGCTGGCGCGCGGGACGACGGTGATCGAGAACGCGGCGCGGGAGCCGGAAGTGACGGACCTGGCGCTGTGCCTCACGGCGATGGGGGCGAAGATCGAAGGCGCGGGCACCAACACCGTGACCATCGAAGGCGTCGACCGGCTGCACGGAGCGCGGCACGCGGTGATGCCCGACCGCATCGAGACCGGGACCTTCCTGGCGGCCGCGGCGGCAACCGGGGGGAAAGTGACGTTGCGCAACGTCCGGCCGCAGATACTGGACGCCGTGCTCGACAAGCTGCGCGAGGCCGGCGCGCGCGTGACCACGGGGGCCGACTGGATCAGCCTCGCCTCGAACGGCGCGTTGAATTCGGTCAACGTGCGCACCGCGCCCTATCCGGCGTTTCCCACCGACATGCAGGCGCAGTTCGTGGCGCTGGACACCATCGCCCGCGGCACGGGCATCGTCATGGAAACGATATTCGAGAACCGCTTCATGCACGTGCAGGAGCTCAGGCGTCTGGGCGCGGACATCGAGGTCGAGGGCAACATCGCGATAGTGAAGGGCGTCGCCCACCTCGACGGCGCCACCGTCATGGCGACCGACCTGCGCGCCTCGGCGAGTCTTGTCATCGCGGGGCTGGTCGCGCGCGGGACGACGACGGTGGACCGGGTGTACCACCTCGACCGCGGCTACGAGCGGATCGAGGAAAAGCTCTCGCGCCTGGGGGCTCGTATCAGGCGCTCCCGCTAGGTCGCGACGGCCAATTGGGTCGATGCGGTAAAATCCTGTTTTTGCAAGAATTCCGGCCGTGATCACCATCGCCCTGTCGAAGGGCCGCATCTACGACGAGACCGCCCCGCTCCTGAAGAGCGCGGGCATCATCGCGCGCGGCGATCCGGAGACCTCGCGCAAGCTGATCCTCGGGACCAACCGCCGCGACGTGCGGCTCGTCATCGTGCGCGCGACCGACGTGCCGACCTACGTGCAGTACGGCGCGGCCGACCTCGGGGTCGCGGGCAAGGACGTGCTCGACGAGCACGGCGGGCAGGGGCTCTACCAGCCGCTCGATCTCCGGATCGCGCGCTGCCGGATGATGGTCGCCGTGCGCGCGGGATTCGACTACCGGAGCGCCGTGAAGCAGGGCGCCCGCCTGAAGGTCGCGACCAAGTACGTCCAGACGGCGCGCGAGCATTTCGCCGCGAAAGGCGTGCACGTCGATCTCATCAAGCTCTACGGCTCGATGGAGCTCGCGCCGCTGACCGGGCTGGCCGATGCGATCGTCGACCTGGTGAGCAGCGGCAACACGCTGCGCGCCAATGATCTGACGCCCGTGGAAGAAATTGCCCCGATCAGCGCCCGGCTGATCGTGAACCAGGCCGGCCTGAAGGTGAAGCGCGTCGAGATCCAGCCGCTCCTCGAGGCTTTCGCGGCCGCCGTCCGATGATCGCGATCCGGCGCCTCGATACCGCCCAGGCCGATTTCGACGCCAGGCTCGCCGAGCTGCTCGCGTTCGAGACCGCGCAGGATCCGCAGGTCGACGCGGTGGTGACGCAGATCATCGCCGACGTGAGAGCGCGCGGCGATGCGGCGCTCATCGAGTACACCCGGCGTTTCGACCGGCTGGAAGCGCCGTCGGCGGCGGCGCTGGAGATCCCGCGGCACGACCTCGAGGCGGCTCTGTCGCGCATGGCCCCGGAGCGCCGCACGGCGCTCGAAGCGGCGGCGGCGCGCGTGCGCTCCTTCCACGAAAGGCAGCGCGCCTCCTCGTGGACCTACGTCGACGCGGACGGCACCGAGCTCGGCCAGCGCGTTACCGCCATCGATCGCGTCGGCATCTATGTCCCCGGCGGCAAAGCCGCCTATCCTTCGTCGGTGATCATGAACGCCGTTCCGGCCAGGGTAGCGGGCGTGCGCGAGCTCGTCATGGCGGTCCCCACGCCGGGCGGCGAGAGAAACGACCTCGTGCTGGCCGCGGCGGCGATCTGCGAGGTCGACCGCGTGTTTACCGTCGGCGGCGCCCAGGCGATAGCCGGACTGGCCTTCGGCACGGCGACGATACCCGCGGTGGACAAGATCGTCGGCCCGGGCAATGCGTACGTCGCGGCCGCCAAGCGGCAGGTGTTCGGCGTGGTCGGCATCGACATGGTGGCCGGGCCGTCGGAGATCGTCGTGGTGTGCGACGGCGGCACCGCGCCGGACTGGGTGGCGATGGATCTCTTCTCGCAGGCCGAGCACGACGAGATCGCGCAGGCGATACTCATCTCGCCCGACGCGGCGTACCTGGCTGCTGTCGCGGCCAGCATGGAACGACAGCTAGTCGACATGCCGCGCCGGACGGTCATCGCCGCATCCCTCGCGGCGCGCGGCGCGCTGATCAGGGCGCGCGATCTCGACGACGCCTGCCGGCTCGTCAATCGCATCGCGCCGGAGCACCTGGAGCTCTCGGTGGCGGACGCTGCGCAGCTCCTCCCGAAGATCGAGAACGCCGGCGCGATCTTTCTCGGGCGCTACGCGTCGGAGGCGCTGGGCGACTACTGCGCCGGCCCCAATCACGTGCTGCCGACCTCGCGCACCGCGCGCTTTGCCTCGCCGCTCGGTGTGTACGATTTCCAGAAGCGCTCGAGCGTGATACGCGTGTCGCAGGAGGGCGCCCGCCGGCTGGGGGCTGTCGCCGTCGAGCTCGCGCTCGGGGAAGGGCTGCAGGCGCATGCAAAGTCGGCTGAATATCGCATGAAGTGAACATGCCAAAGACACCCGACGAGATCATCCGCCGCGAGATTCTCGCGCTGAAGGGCTACCACGTTCCCGACAGCTCGGGGATGGTGAAGCTCGACGCGATGGAGAACCCGTACCGGCTACCGGAGCCGCTCCGCGCCAGCATCGCCCGCATTGCCGAGGGGGCGGCGATCAACCGGTATCCCGACTGGATGGGGACCGGGGTGAAGGCCGAGTTGCGTGCGGCGTTCGACGTTCCCGCCGGCATGGATCTGCTGCTCGGCAATGGCTCCGACGAGTTGATCCAGGTGCTCGCCCTCGCCGTGGCGCGACCGGGGGCGGTGGTGCTGGGGCTGGAGCCCTCGTTCGTGATGTTCCGGATGATCTCGGCTTTGGCCGGGGCGCGTTACGTCGGCGTGGACCTGCGGGAGGACTTTCAGCTCGACGGCGAGCGCATGCTGGCCGCGATAGAGGAGCATCAGCCGGCGCTCGTTTTCATCGCCTATCCCAACAATCCTACCGGTAACCTGTTCGACGAGACGCTCGTCACGCGGATCATCGAGGCGGCGCCTGGCATCGTCGTGCTGGACGAGGCCTACCATGCCTTTGCCGGAAAGAGCTTCATGGGCGCCCTGCCGCGCCACCCCAACCTGCTCGTCATGCGGACCGTATCCAAGCTGGGACTCGCCGGATTGAGGCTGGGCGCGCTGATCGGGCCTGCGGCGTGGCTCGGGGAGCTCGCCAAGGTATGTTTACCGTATAATATCAATACGCTTACGCAGCTCGTGGCGCGCGAGGTGCTGCGGCACGGCGACGTGTTGACAGATCAGGCCTCCGCTATCAAGCTTGAGCGTGGACGGCTGGCCCGCGAGCTGGGACGGCTGCCCGGGGTAACGGCCTATCCGAGCGACGCCAATTTTCTCTTGTTCAGAACCACCAGCAACGCGGAGCGCGTTTTTGACGGACTGAAAAAGCGCGGAGTGCTCATCAAGAGTCTCCACGGATCTCATCGCCTGCTCGACAACTGCCTGCGGGTCACCGTCGGCACGCCGGATGAGAACGCCACATTCCTCGCCGCACTGGCCCAGACCATCCCCGCCTGATCGTCCCGTCCGATATCGCCTCATTCCCGCCTCACGGCCGTCCAGAGAACTTCTCCGGGCCATGCGCAAAGCCCAAGTAACCCGCAATACGAACGAGACGCAGATCAGCGTCAAGCTCGATCTCGACGGGACCGGCAAGTCGACGATAGCGACGGGCGTGCCGTTTCTCGATCACATGCTGGAGCAGGTCGCGCGGCACGGCGCGTTCGACATGGAGGCCACCGCGAAAGGCGACCTCCACATCGACGGCCATCACACGGTGGAAGACGTGGGGATTACGCTGGGCCAGGTGTTCGCGAAGGCGGTCGGCGACAAGAAGGGCGTGCGCCGCTACGGCCACGCCTACGTGCCGCTCGACGAGGCGCTGTCGCGCGCCGTCGTGGACCTGTCCGGCCGGCCCGGCCTCGAATTCCATATCGAGTTCGCGCGCGCGCGCATCGGCGAGTTCGACGTCGACCTGGTGCACGAGTTCTTCCAGGGCTTCGTCAACCACGCGCAGATCACGCTGCACGTGGACAACCTGAAGGGCGTGAACGCTCACCACCAGGCGGAGACCGCGTTCAAGGCGTTCGGCCGCGCGCTGCGCATGGCGGTGGAGGTCGACCCGCGGGTGACCGACGTCCCCTCGACCAAGGGGACTTTGTGACTGTGACCGACGTCGCCGTCGTCGACTACGGAATGGGCAACCTGCGCTCGGTGGCGAAAGCGATCGAGCACGTCGCACCGCGTCTTGTCGTGGCGATAACGAGCGATCCGGGCGAGATACTGGGCGCCGCCCGCGTCGTTTTCCCCGGGCAGGGCGCCATGCCCGATTGCATGCGCGAGATGGACGGCCGCGGCCTGCGCGCGGCGGTGCTTGCGGCCGCGCGGGAGAAGCCGTTCCTTGGGATCTGTATCGGCCTGCAGATGCTGTTCGAGAAAAGCGAGGAGGGCGACACCCCGGGCCTGGGGCTCTTCCCGGGCAGGGTCCGGCGGTTCCCGGCGGAGAGGATGGCCACCTCCGACGGCAGGCTTAAAGTGCCTCACATGGGCTGGAACGAGGTAGAGCAGGCGGGGGACCATCCACTGTGGCAGGGTATACCGCAAGGAAGCCGGTTCTACTTCGTGCACAGCTACTACGTCGATCCCGGCGCCCGCGACGTCGTGACCGGAGTAAGCACTTACGGCCTGCAATTCACCTGCGCCGTGGCGCGTGAAAACGTGTTCGCGGTGCAGTTTCATCCCGAGAAGAGCCAGGCCGCAGGGCTGCGCCTGCTCTCCAACTTCATCGCCTGGCAGCCCGCTCTCAGTCGCGCACCACGCACGGTCGCGACGGCCTAGGCAAACGACACGACCATGCTGATCATCCCGGCCATCGACTTGAAGGACGGCAAGTGCGTGCGCCTGAAGCAGGGCGCCATGGACAAATCGACGGTGTTTTCCGACGACCCGGGCGCGACTGCCGAGAGTTGGGTGAAACAGGGGGCGCGGCGATTGCACGTAATCGATTTGAACGGCGCCGCCGCCGGCCGGCCCAAGAACGAGAAGGCGATACGCGCCATCACCGACGCGGTGGGCGGCCGCATCCCCGTCCAGCTCGGCGGTGGACTGCGCGACCTCGATACCATCGAGCAATTCCTCGACAACGGCGTCACCTACGTCATCATCGGCACGGCCGCGGTCAAAAACCCCGGTTTCCTGCACGAGGCATGCGCCGCCTTCCCGGGCCACGTGCTGGTGTCGCTCGATGCGAAGGACGGCAAGATCGCCGTCGATGGGTGGTCCAAGATGACCGGCCACGAGGTGCTCGACCTGGGCCGGAAATTCCAGGACTACGGCGTGGAGGCGATCATTTACACCGATATCGGCCGCGACGGCATGCTGACCGGGGTCAACGTCGACGCGACCGTCGCGCTCGCGCACGAGCTGGCGGTGCCGGTGATCGCGAGCGGCGGCTTGAACAGCCTCGACGACGTCAGGCGGCTTTGCGGCGTGGCCCACGAGGGCATCAGTGCCGCCATCACCGGGCGCGCGGTGTACGAAGGCAAGATCGATTTTGCGGAAGCACAGAAGCTCGCGGACGAGCTGTCTGAAAAGAAGGATGAAGGATGAGGGATGAGGGATGAAGGATGAATTGATCCTTCCGCTTTCATCCTTCAGGCGATGAGCCTGGCCAAGCGCGTCATCCCCTGCCTCGACGTCACCGCCGGGCGCGTCGTCAAGGGCGTGAATTTCGTCGGATTGCGCGATGCGGGCGATCCCGTGGAAGTCGCGCGGCGCTACGACGAACAGGGGGCCGACGAGCTCACTTTCCTGGACATCACTGCGAGCAGCGACGGGCGCGACCTCATCGTGGGCGTCGTTCAAGCCGTCGCGGAGCAGGTATTCATCCCGCTGACCGTCGGCGGCGGCGTACGCTCGATCGAGGACGTTCAACGGCTGCTCAACGCCGGCGCTGACAAGGTGAGCATCAATACCGCCGCGGTACAGAATCCCCGCCTGGTCGAAGAGGCAACCCGCCGCTACGGTTCACAATGCATAGTCGTCGCCGTGGACGCGAAGCGCGTTGCCGGGGCCGCGGCGCCGCGCTGGGAGGTATACACCCATGGCGGGCGCAACGCGACCGGTCTCGACGCGGTTGAATGGGGCCGGCGCATGGAGGCCGCCGGCGCCGGAGAGATTCTCCTGACCAGCATGGACCGCGACGGCACGCGCAGCGGATTCGATCTCGAGCTGACGCGCGCGTTCTCTGACGCACTGTCCATTCCCCTCATAGCGAGCGGCGGCGTGGGATCGCTCGATGACCTCGCCGACGGAATACTGCGGGGGCGCGCCGACGCGGTGCTGGCCGCGAGCGTGTTTCACTATGGTGACTACACGGTGCGACAGGCGAAGGAGCACATGGCCGGGCGCGGCATCGAGGTCAGGATCTAGGATTCAGGATTCGGGATTCGATGCCCGGACCGCCGCGTAGCAAGCTTGTTACAACCCTGACTCCTGAATCCTGATTCCCGAATCCTGTATCCTGCCCGTCATGGACGACAGCTGGCTCGATACGGTGAACTGGACGCAGGACGGCCTCGTGCCCGCGGTGACGCAGGAGGCCGCCAGCGGCAGGGTGCTTACCGTCGCGTGGATGAACCGTGAGGCGCTCGGCAGGACGGTTGAGACCGGCGAGGTGCATTACTGGTCGCGCTCGCGCAAGAAGCTGTGGCGCAAGGGCGAAGAGTCCGGGCACGTGCAGAAGGTGCGGGCGATCCGGCTCGATTGCGACAAGGACGTGGTGCTGCTGGAAGTCGAGCAGGTGGGCGGCATCGCGTGCCACACCGGGCGCCACTCCTGCTTCTACCGGAAACTCGACGGCGGCAAGTGGGTCGCCGTGGATCCCGTCCTCAAGGATCCCGCGGAAATATATGGGGCCGGAAGATGACCGACGCGGACATACTGCAGCGTCTCGGGCGGGTGATAGCCGAGCGGCGAAACGCCGATCCCGCGAGCTCCTACGTGGCGGGCCTCTTCGCGAAGGGCGGCGACGCCATCATGAAGAAGGTGGCGGAGGAGGCGGCGGAGACCCTGCTGGCGGCAAAAGACGGTGATAAACTGCATGTCGTGCGTGAAACCGCCGATCTCTGGTTTCACAGTCTGGTGCTGCTCGCATGGTATGGGCTCGGTCCCGACGACGTGCTCGCCGAATTGCAGCGGCGTGAGGGCGTCTCGGGAATCGACGAGAAGAACTCTCGCGCGAAATGACGCCGCTGTGAACGCAGCGACCGGGCGATTCGAGGAGGTACGACATGGGCTCTCTTAGCATCTGGCACTGGCTGATCGTGCTGCTGGTGGTGGTGCTGGTTTTCGGCACCAAGAAGCTGCGCAACCTGGGTACGGACCTGGGCAGCGCGGTGAAGGGTTTCAAGGACGGCATGAAGTCCGAGGAAGACAAGACCGCGCAGGCAAAGGCGGAAATCCCGCCCACTACCGGCCAGACGATCGAAGGCGAGGCGAAGAAGGAAGCCCCCAAGGTGTGAAGCGTCAAGCGTCAGGCGTCAGGCGGAGAGGATTGTTCACGGTTCGACTCGCCTGACCCCTTCATCCTTCACGCTTTACCCCATTATGTTCGACATTGGATTCTCCGAGCTCCTCGTCATTGCGGTCGTCGCCCTGATCGTGATCGGACCGGAGCGGCTGCCCAAGGTGGCGCGCACGCTCGGGCACCTGTTCGGGCGCATGCAGCGCTACGTGAACGACGTCAAGGCCGACATTTCACGGGAAATGGAGCTGGAGGAGCTGCGCAAGCTCCAGTCGAACGTCGAGGACGCGGCGCGCGCCATCCAGGGCTCGGTAGAGAAAGAGGTAAACGAGACGCGGAGCGAGCTGGACAAGGTGGCTCAGGCGGCAAATCCGAATCCTGCGCCCGACCTTCCGGAACTGCCGGCGCCTCCCGCGCCGGCGCAGGCTGGACAGGAAGCGGCGGCCGCCGATCCGGCCACGCAGCAGCTCGACCTCGCGCTCGAAGGAAGCGCCCCGCCCCCGCCGCAGAAACAGACGTAACGTCGCGCGCGCTGCCTTGAGAGCCGTGTCACGAGTCACGAGTTCCTGCTTCATCTACCCCTCTTCGGGGCACGAGTTACCAGTCACGCCTTCGTGACCATGAGCGAAGACACTTTTATCTCTCACCTGGTCGAGCTGCGCGACCGCCTGCTCCGCTCGCTCGTGGCGATCGGCGTCGTGATGGCGGTGCTCGCAGTCTGGCCCGGCATCGGCGCGGTCTACGATCTGCTGGCCCGGCCCATGATGCAGTCGCTGCCGGAGGGCACTAAGATGATCGCGACCGGTGTCATATCGCCGATACTCGTTCCGCTGAAGGTGACGCTGCTCGCCGCGTTCCTGGTGGCACTGCCGTACGTCCTCTACCAGGCGTGGGCCTTCGTCGCGCCCGGCCTCTATTCCCACGAAAAACGCATCGCGCTGCCGATCGTCGTGAGCAGCACCGTTCTCTTCCTGCTGGGCGTGGCCTATTGCTACTTCGTGGTATTCGGGATGATCTTCCACGCCATCCACAGCTACGCGCCGAGCGCGATCACGCCCGCCCCGGACATCGAGGCGTATCTCAATTTCGTGATGACGATGTTTCTCGCGTTCGGGATCACGTTCGAGATACCGCTTGCCCAGATCGTGCTCGTGCGCGCCGGGGTCGTGACGCCGGAGAAGCTGAAGGAGGTACGCCCGTACGTGGTCGTCGGCGCTTTCGTCATCGCGGCCGTCGTGACCCCCCCCGACGTGCTATCGCAACTGCTGCTGGCGATACCGATGTGCCTGCTCTACGAGCTGGGCCTGATCGCCACGCGCTACGTGGGAAAGCCCCGGCCGGCGGAAGACGATGACGGGTTGCCCGCGGTTCCGGCCGACAAGGACAACGCGTAGAGGTCACTCGCGTTTGGTCATCCTCGGCCTGCGCCCGATGGTCACGGTAAGGTCGGTGTCCGCATTCTCGCGCTGCAGTTTGAGCTTCGCCTGGTCACCGGGCTTGAGCGCTGCCACAAGACTGAGCACGGTGCCCCAGTCGCCGACCTGAGCGCTGTTTACCCCGATGAGCACGTCACCCGGCCTGACGCCCGCCTGATCGGCAGGTCCTCCCCGCACCACCTGTGTGATGAGCGCTCCCCGGCTCGCCTTGATCTGCAAGGTCTCGGCGAGCTCCCTGGTAATGTCGCGTCCTCCCACCCCTATCCAGCCGCGGGTGACCGATCCGTCCCGGACGATCTGCTCCATGACCTCCCGCGCGATGGAAACCGGGATGGCAAAACCGATACCCATGGACTCGCCCTGCGGTGATCTCGAATAGATCGCTGTATTGATGCCCTTTCCAGCACAGTGGGATCCGAAGCTTGGAATTCACGTGACTTGAAGTCGCGG
>JADMIO011602903.1_pt1 | contig 23128 bp, 23 predicted proteins | sample 8958161 | NCBI WGS metagenome assembly JADMIO01 (sample SAMN16585339, study PRJNA669376) | soil metagenome | isolation source: Crop rotation soil | place: USA: Cullars Rotation, Alabama | collected 2011 | reverse complement strand
GTGTTCAACCCCATTCCGGGCGTGAACGCGGACAATCTGGTGTCGGTACGGTGGCGGTCTCCACAGGGCGGCGGGCGGAGTTTCTCCTGGCCGGATTTCGTCGAGGTGCGCAAACGCAATCAGTCGCTCTCGGGACTGGCGGCGGGGAGGATGGCGGCGTGGAGTCTGGGGTCGAACGAATCGCCGCAGCGGGTGTGGGGGATGCTGGTCTCGGCGAACTATTTCGACGTGCTGGGAATCCGGCCGGTGCGCGGCCGCGGGTTCACGGCGGATGAGGATTCGGGGCCGGGGACACATCCGGTCGCGATCATCAGTTATGAGCTTTGGAAGACAAACTTTTCGGGGGACGAGGGGATTATCGGGCGGCAGATTTCGCTGAACCGGAATCCGTTCACGGTGGTCGGCGTAACCCCCGAAGGATTCCACGGGTCGACTCCGGCTCTGCGAATGGATCTGTGGGCGCCTGCGATGATGCAGCCGGTAGTTCTCGGGGGCGTGGGGTCGCTGGACCAGAGAGGGCAGCGGTGGCTGGAATCGGTGGCGCGGCTGAAGCCTGGGGTTCCGGCGGCACAGGCGGAAGCGGAGTTGACGGCAGTGGAGGCGCAGCTTGCGAGCGAGTTTCCGGACGGCGAGGTGATGCGCGCGGTGATCACGCCGGTGTGGAAGGAAGGCGGCGGCCGCGTACTTGCACCGGTGATGATGCTGATGATGACGGTAGTTGGGGTGGTGATGCTGATCGCCTGCGCGAATCTATCGAACCTTCTGCTGGCGCGGTCGGCGGCGCGCAGCCGTGAGATCGCGATCCGGCTGGCGATGGGGGTGACGCGGGGACGGCTGGTGCGGCTGCTGCTAGTGGAAAATTCGCTGATCGCGGCGATCGGATGCGCGGCGGCGTTGGCTGCGGTGCCGGCCGCCAGCGGGCTGTTGGACCTGTTCGTGCCGGCGACGGACATGCCGGTGCGGCTAACGGCGCGGCCGGACGCGACGGTGATGCTGTTCGGGCTGGGCGTCACGGGATTGGCGACGCTATTGTTCGGGCTGCTGCCCGCGTTGAGGGCATCGAAACCGCAGATTGTCGACACGCTGAAGGACGATAGTGCCGGGGCCACGGGCTCGCGACGGACGTGGCTGCGCAGTTCGCTGGTGGTGGTGCAGGTGGCGCTGTCGCTGGTTCTGCTGATCGCAGCGGGGTTGCTGCTGAAAAGTCTCGATCGTGCGAGGAATGCGGACCCGGGGTTCGATCCCCGCAACGTTCTGGTGTCGGGGATCGAACTGGTTCCCAACGGGTACGACGAGGCGCGCGGCAAGGTGGCGCTGCGGCAGATGCTGGCTAAGATCGCAGGACTGCCGGGTGTCGCCGCAGTGAGCACGATCCGCCGGCTCCCTCTGGGACTGGGCGGAACCAGCTCTGGCAACTTCGAAGTGGAGGGGTACACCCCATCGAAAGGCGAGGAGCTGATGATGTACACCAACCGTGTGGGCGCGGATTACTTTCACACCATGAACACTCCTCTGGTGGCGGGGCGCGACTTCACGCCCGCGGACACCGCGCAGACCCAGAAGGTGATGGTGGTCAACCAAACATTCGCCAACCGGTATCTGGCGAAGGGGAATCCGATCGGGCAGCGGGTGCGCACGAACGGCGAGTGGGTAACCGTGGTGGGAGTGGCGAAGGATTCGAAGTTCCAGCGGCTGGACGAGCCGGCGGCGCCGGCAGGATATTTTCCTGTGGAGCAGGCGTTTGCTTCAGAGGTCAATTTCCTGGTGCGCACCAGCGGCGATCCGATGACAATGGCGCGCCCGGTGGAGGCGGCGATTCACGAGATCGACTCTTCGCTGCCGATTTTTGCGGTCCGAGCGCTCGAGGATTCGATTTCGGTATCGTTCTTCGGCCAGCGCATGGGAGGCTCGCTGCTGAGTTTCTTCGCCGCGCTCGCGCTGGGTCTCGCGGCGGTGGGGATGTATGCGGTGTTGGCGTACTCCGTGGCGCAGCGGTCGCGTGAAATGGGCATCCGGATGGCACTGGGCGCGAGCCGGGCCGGCGTGCTCGCGATGGTGCTGGCAAACGGGCTGAAGTTGGCAGGTATCGGAATCCTGGTGGGGCTGGGATTAGCGCTGGCGGTGACGCGGCTGATGACGGCGCTGCTGTTCGACGTTTCGCCGATGGATGCGCCGACGATTGCCGCGGTATCGGGGCTGCTGCTGGCCGTGACCGGCGCGGCAAGCCTGCTGCCGGCGCGAAGAGCGACACGGATCGACCCGATCTCCGCGATCCGTCGGTCGTAGGCGGGTTATGGCCGATCGAGATCGATCCAGCCTTCCCGCTTCATGTCTCCGCCCAGGCGGGGATGATGCATGCGCGAGAGACTTCCCATCATAGGGTGAGGCTTCCGAGCGCGCTACACTTCCCACATGGACACAATCGGGCAAATCTTCGAACAATTTAAAGTCCAGGGCCGCGACCTGGCGGATAAAGTCCGCGAGCTGATCAAAGAAGGCAACGTCCGGCGAATCATTATCAAAGACGAGAGCGGCAACACGTTCATGGAGATTCCGCTGACGGTGGCGACCATCGGAATCGTGCTGGCGCCGCTGCTCGCCGCGCTGGGAGCGATCGCGACGATGGTGGCAAAGTTCACAGTGGTGGTGGAACGGCACGCGACGCCGCCGGTTCCGCAGACTTCCGAGGAGAAGCAGGATGTCTGAGTATACGGCCCCGCCGGTAGGGCACATAGGATGGATCGACCTCACGGTGGGGGACGCTACGGCAGTGCGCGACTTCTATCAGGATGTGACGGGGTGGAAGGCGTGCGGGCTCGAGATGGGCGGGTATGAAGACTTCAACATGACGCCGCCCGGATCGGATTCGCCGATAGCGGGGGTGTGTCACGCCCGCGGATCGAATGCCGATATGCCGCCGGTGTGGATGATCTACATTATGGTGGCGGACATCGAAGAGAGCGTACGGCGCTGCGAAACCCGCGGCGGAAAGGTCCGCAAGGGGATCACGAAGATGGGAGGGATGGGACGGTTCTGCGTGATCGAGGATCCGGCGGGAGCGGTCGCGGCGCTATTCGAGTCGGCGAAGAAGTGAAGGCGGAGCGGCCGGGCGGGCACTTCCCTGCCCTGACCGGACTGCGATTCGTGCTGGCGCTTTGGGTGATTCTTTTTCACCTGACAAGGCCAGGCCAGATGCTCGAATGGGCGATGGCGTGGCTGCCGGCGATGGTCGCCGCGCTAATCAACGGCGGGTACCTGGCGGTCACCACGTTCTTCGTACTCTCGGGGTTTGTGCTGGCGCGCAGTTACCGCGCAGAGCGATGGAGCAGGCGCGATCTGGCGCTGTACGGGGCGGGGCGAGTGGCGCGCGCGTATCCTTTATACCTGCTGAGCCTGATGGTCGTGGCGCCGATCATCGCGGCGGACCGTGTGGCATCGAAGGGAGCGTATCTGGCGGCGCACCTTGCGCTGGTGCAAGGATGGCTGGGCACGATTCCCGTGAATTGGAACACGCCGGCGTGGGCGCTTTCCTGCGAGATGTTCTTTTACGTAATTTTTCCGGTAGCGGGAGTGGTTCTAGCGCGGACGGGATGGCGCGGAACGCTGGCGTGGTCGGCGGCGGCGATCGCGCTGACACGAGTGCTTTGGGCTGTAGGAGTGCCGGATTGGATCAAGCCGGTGATTCATCTCTCCGACTTCCTGATGGGGATGGCCGCGTCGCGAGTATTCGACTTGATGGGCGCATGGCGATGGCGGCCGGCAGGTACGTGGATCTACGCGCCGGCGCTGGCAGTCTACGTGGCGCTGATCGCGTATCCGGGGATGCTGCCCGCGCGGATCGACCTGAATACGGCGTTCCGGCCGCTGAATGCGGCGCTGATGATCGGCCTGGCCCTGGGCGGCGGAACGGTGGCGCGGGTGCTTGGGCTGCAGCCTATGCTGTTTCTGGGCAAGACGAGTTATGCCATGTACATCCTGCATGTGCCGTTGCTTTGGTGGTACCCGCACACCGGCTCGGCTGCGGTGTTTATGGTGGGATTGATCGCTATTTCAGCGGTAATGTATCAGGCAGTCGAGGAGCCTGCGAACCGGTACTTACGCGATCGCGCCCGCGCTGCCCTTCAGGCCTAGCTCTTCAGCACGTGCCTGCATGGCTTTGACGCAGAAGTCGATGTGCTCATCGAGCGGGACGCCGAGCTCCTGCGCGCCTTCGACGATGTCCTGGCGATTGACGGATCGCGCAAAGGCTTTGTCCTTCATCTTCTTTTTCACGGACGCGACATCGACCTCGAAGACGCTTCGGCCGGGCTTCACGTAAGAGATAGCGGTGATGAATCCGGCGAGCTCATCGCAGGCGTAGAGGGTCTTCTGAAGCGGGGTCTCGCGCGGGACGCCGCAGTGGTTCGCGTGGGAGAGGATGGCGCGCCGGATCTCCTCGTCGACTCCGCGGGCGGCGAGGATGGGCTCGCCCTTCTGGGGATGCTCTTCGAGGGTCGGGTGGATCTCCCAATCGAAATCGTGGAGCAGCGCGGTGAGCGACCAGTTGTGCTCGTCCTCGCCGAGCTTGCGGGCGTAAGCGGCGACGCAGGTCTCGACGGCGAGCGCGTGCTTGCGGAGGCCGTCGGACTTGGTGAACTCACAGAGAAGGTCCCAGGCCTGGTCGCGATTCATCATCGAGTCCATGATATATCGCGGCGCCCCAATGGGTCCGGCGGGCTTCGCGGTAACGGCCGGCATCGCGCTTGCGGATGCTGTCGGAGCGGAGGCCGGAGGGTGTACAGGTGTCGAGCTGGATGAGTCCGGGCTGATGCCGGGGGCGCCGGACGACGCGGGCGGGCGGGAGCGCGGCGGGGTGGCGGGAGAGGGCGATGTAGCTGAACTTTTCGTCTTCGAAGCCGAGGTCGCCGTCTTTGAGCCGGCGATGGGTGGAGGAGCGTTCGACGCGGGCGGCAAAGTGGCACCAATCGGGGTCGTGCATCGGGCACCCGGCGGCAAAGGGGCATGGAGCGAGCATGTGCGCACCGCCGGCGAGAAGCTGGTTGCGCGCGGCGAGGATGGCGGCAAATCCGCGAGGAGTTCCGGGCTCGATGATGGCAAGCGCGGATTGTGCGGCGTGCCAGAGTTTCGGGGCGATGGCGGAGGCGAATTCGCCCAGGGAGTAACTGGCGATGACCAGATCGTGCGGAGGAAGGGTGGGGATCTGGGTGGCGTCGGCAGTGAGGATGCGGGCATCGGGCAGCCACGAGCGCGCGGCCTCGAGCATGGCAGGGTCGCGCTCGAGAAGGGTGATGGAAGCGGAGGGAAAGAGCTCGCGGGCGGCGAGGGAAGCGGCGCCCGATCCCGCGCCGACGTCGAGGATATTGGCGATGGAAGGGCTGGCGGAGCGGATCTCGGTAAGTACGGCGTGGGCGGCCGAATAAGTCGCCGGCATGCGAGTTACTAAGTAGGCGGTGAGACGCGCGGGAGTCGCGATGCGTGCGGGGCGGCCCTCGCGATACTCGGCGGATAGCGCGGTGTGGGCCTGTTTGAGGGCCGGCAAGCCGATAGTGTGGGCACGCTGATCGATGGCAAGCCGGATGTGAGGGGGAAGCTGCACTGGTTCCATTCTCGCAACTTTGGCGGGAACTTAGCGCGGCTCGCGGGTGTCTTAGTTTATGAACGCGGGCTCTTCCGCGGAATTCAAAAAACTCCACTTCCGACTGGCCAGGGAGAAGTGTGCGAAACGAGGGATGCGCATGTTCGAGCAATCGACACTTCCGAAAGGTCCGGCCGGGAAACAGGTTTGGACAACGGTTTTGGGTATCGGCTTCCAAGTGGTCGTGGTGGTCGGGATGGTTCTTGTGCCACTGATCTGGCCGGATGTTCTGCCGCAGGCAAGAGCGCTGGTAATCACGATCGGACCGCCGATGGCCCCACCAAAGGCTCCCGTGGGGACAAAGGCGGTGCGTCCTAAGTCGGCGGTCTCGACACGCCGGGCGGCGTTGGCGTATCGGCCATTAACGGCGCCGGTGAGTGTGCCGACCGGTGTGGTGAGGATCGAGGATGCGCCCGAAGTGTCGTTTGCGCCGGCGGGTAGCGGGCTAAAAGGGGGGGACGGTCTTCCCGGTATCGAGGGTGGAATTCCAGGCGGCATTCCGGGCGGCGTTGTTACGCCTCCACCGCCGCCCGCAAAGAATCCTGCTTCGGTGGCCGTCTCGCCGCCCGCAATCATACGTATCAGGACCAGCCAGCTCGATATGGCGCGGATTGTGCATCGGGTTGAGCCTGTGTATCCGAGGATCGCGGTGACCGCACGGATTTCCGGGACAGTGGAACTGCGCGGAGTGATCGGCACCGATGGGAAGATTCGGGAGCTGAAAGTGCTCCGCGGACATCCGATGCTGGTGAATGCGGCTGTCGAGGCGGTGCGGCAGTGGATCTACGAGCCGACGCGGCTGAGCGGGCAGGCGGTGGAAGTCGACGCGCCGATCATCGTGACCTTCCGACTGAACTAGCGGGCGGCCGGACGACTCTACTCTTTCAGCTTGGGAAAGAACACGCGGTCGAGGACGCGCTTGGTGAGCTCTTCCATGGTCAGATACTGATCGAGCGCAAGATCGCGGTAGAAGATGCGGTCGCCCGGGAGCATGCCGACTTCGATCTGGATGGGTTCGGTGTCGGCACGCTCGACGATGAATCCGGGTAGCTTAGGATCGCCGCTGATCTCGACTTTGCCGCGGAGCTGCCAACGGTCGTCCTGCTCCTCACGCATGACTACGCGTATCTTCAGACTGGTGAGAGTCGCCTCGGCCGACTGGTGTCCGAACTCCGCGGTGTAGCTGTCGACGCACTTGGCGAGCTCGGCATGCAGCTCCTCAAGCGCGCGCGGCAGCCGCAGGTTGATCACACGCTCGCGCTCACGGCGGTCCTTTTCTTCGGTGATCCGCATCTGCAGCCACTGAAAGCTCATTGAGGGATATGGTAACAGGGCGTCGCGAATCCGCGGCGCGGTCAGGCAGTGCGGGCGTTGGCAGCGACCTGCCAGGCCGGGGTGGGGGCGATGGGCTGAGTTACGGGCTCGAAATCGAACCACTGCGCGAGTTCGGAATCACTCACACGACGGCGGGACATGATGGCGCGGCGCCGGGCGAGGACCCGGGGCAGGCAGCGCGCGACGTGCCAGAAGGCGGGGAGCGACGAAGGCTCTGTGAGGATCGCGCCGCCGATGACGGCGATGTCGCGCAAAAGCATCGGCAGCCAGTAGCGGCGAAACACGCCTCCGGTGGTGTTCTTGATGCGCATCAGGAAACGGTTTTTCACCGAATGCATGTTGATGACGGGGGGCAAGGCGCGACGATTAAAAGGGGTAACGGTCCGGACGTGATGGCCGACAGCCAGCGGCGTGTAGATTGCGCGCCAGCCGAGAAGCTGGGCGCGCCACGCGAGATCGGCATCCTCGCGATAGATGAAGAAATCGGGGTCGAAGAATTCGCCGGAGAAGGAGATATCGGCGATCATCTCCCGGCGGAAGAGGGCGGCGGCGGCGCTCGCTCCAAAAACGTACTGCATGTCCGAAAACTGCTGACCATCCGGCTCATGCCAGCCCCGGTCAAAGTGGCGCATGGCGGGGGTGAAGAACATGCCGGTGGAATCGATGCGGCGTTCGGCCAGAGGCTCGAACCCGGGTCCGATGGAGAGGAGTTTGCCACATACGGCGCCGGCGCGGTGATCGGACTCCCCGGCTTCGAGCAGGTTGCGAATGAAGCCGGGCTCTACCAGAACATCCGGATTCAGGGTGAGGACCCAGGCCGTCCGCGAGCGGCGGATCAAGCGGTTCTGGGCTTCGGCAAAACCCAGGTTGCGGGTGCTAGCTTCGAACGTAATTCTACTTTGAAATTCCTTTAGAATCTTACAGGTATCGTCATGCGAAGCGTTGTCGAGAACGGCTACTTCAAGCCAGGGGCCGGAGTCGGCGAGGACGGCCTCCAGGCACTTCCGAATGTAGACGGCGCTGTTGTGGGTGACGATGGCAACGCAGACGATGGGGTCGGGCACCACCTCAAAGACCCGGTCGGTGACAAATCCACTACACTTCGGTAGTAGAAAAAAGTTCCAGAAATATTGTTCGAAATCTTCTAGAGGGTGTAGTTGGACTAGAGGCTACAGCGGTCTTAGGTCCAGCCGCGTACCATGTTGGTGTCTTTGGTGAACGAAAAACTCGTGGGGATTCTCCGGCAGGAACGGACTGCGACGGCGCTGCAGGAAAACGTCAGCCGGTTGTACGAAGAAGCCCGCGACGACGTTTATCGTTACCTGCTGACGCTGGGGCTGCACCCGCCGCAGGCGCAGGAGGCGGTGCAGGAAGTATTCCTCCGGCTGTACGCGTCGCTCAAGAAGGGCGACCAGATCGAGAATCCGCGCGGATGGGTGTTCCGGGTCGCGCACAATTACGGGCTCAAGGTGCGAGAGCGCCAAATAGCCGAGCAACCCTTCGACCCGGCGCTCGAAATTAATCTGGCATCGGCTGAGGGGTCGGCCGAACACCAGATGATCGAGCGGGAGCGAATGGCGCGGTTTCACCAGGCGGTGGAAGGGCTCTCGGACCGGCAAAAGCGCTGCCTGCTGTTGCGCATGGAAGGGCTGCGTTATCCGGAGATCGGATCGGTGCTGGGGATCAGCGCGTCGGCGGTGGGCGAGTTTCTACGACGCGCCATGCTGCGGCTGAAGCAGGTGCGCGATGAGTAATCCGCAGGCGCATCCCGAAGAGAGCGTGCTGCTGCGCTACTTCGACGGCGAACTTGCGCCGCGCAAGGCCCGGCAGGTGGCACGGCATCTGGAAGCGTGCTGGCAGTGCCGAACGTTGCTCGACGAGATGCAGCAGTCGGTCGCGGATTGTATGCACTACCGGAAGAACGTGCTTGAAGCGCAGCTGCTTCCGGCTCCGGGACCGTGGGGCGACCTGACGGGCGGGTTCGCGCGGATCGACGCGGAGCTGGCAAGCGAATCGCTAGGCGAGCGGTTGAAACGTTGGGTAACTCCGTTGGCGCGCCCGTGGGCGGTCTCGGCGGCCCTGGCTTTGGGGCTGGCGGCGGGAATCTTCTATCAGCTTCGGGAAACACCTTCCGTGGAGGCGGCGGCGCTGTTAAAGCGTGCGGTGGCGGTGGCTGAGAGCCGGCCGGCGGCGAGGCGCCCGATACGGGTGCGCACCCGCACGCGGCAGTTTACCGTGGCGGCGGGCTCGGCTGCGGCGGATGTCCGGGCAATTTTCGCCGGGTCGAATTACAACGCGGCCGAACCCTTGAGCGCCCGATCGTACCAGGAATGGCGCGAGGGGTTGGCGCGGAAGTCGGACGAAGTGGAGACGCAGGCATCGGTCTACCGGATTCGCACGGTCGCCGAAGAGGGTGTCCTGGAATCGGCGGCGTTGACGCTGCGCGCCACGGATCTGCATCCGATCGATGGACGGTTCGAATTTCGTAACAAGGAGTGGGTGGAATTCAGTGAGGTTCCGGAGGCTTCGACTCGAGACGATGGTCTGTCCGTCGAGACGAACGTTGGAGCTCCGATGCGGCGGGCCGTACCAAGCCGGCCCGATTCCGCGCCGACCGCAGGATCGGCTTCGATTTCTACTGAGCTGCAAGTGATTGCGGCACTGCATGGAATCGGGGCCGACCTCGGCGATCCTCTGGAAATTAGCCGGGCAGACGGCCGCGTGGTGGTTGCGGGCACGGGAATCCCAGATGCCCGGCAACGGGAAATTCGGCGGGCGCTCGAAGGAGTGGCGCCGGTCACGGTCCGTTTCGCGGAGGCGCCGGAAGCCCCGGCAGTGGCGGCGGCCGAGGTGCCGGCGGCGTCGGTTCGTCCAGGGGTGCTGCAATTCCGTTTCGAACAGCAGTTGGGCGGCCGCGCCGAATTCGCGCGCTTCAGCGCGAGGGTTCTGGATTGGAACGAATCGGCCATGTCGCGGGCTTACGCGCTGCGCACTTTGGCGCAGCGTTTCCCGCAAACCGAAGCCATGGGCCCTGAGGATCGCGAAACGCTGCGCGATCTGGCCCGGGCGCACCTGGAAGTTCTCACCGCAAACGTCATCGATATCCAACGCACGTTGGCTCCCGTACTGGTCTCCCTGGGCGGCACGACCGTCCAGGGACGGCCCGTAACCCAGGCCGGCGCGTGGCAGGATTCCGCCGCTGCGGTGCTCGAATCGGCGCGGAGGATGGACCGACTTCTGACCGCGGTCCTGGGCGCGACGCCGGAAAGCGGCAATAGCGGCAGGCTTCCAACCGATCTGATGGCCGCGATCTCCGAGCTGCGCGGCGCGCTCGAACAGTCGGCGCGGCTGGCCGGCGGGCGACCGTAACAGGTTCAACGTACTTCTGTTTTTGGGACTGATGGTACATCGGAGCCCTTTTCTGATTCCCCAAGACATCGTATTCTGTGGGCTTGCAAGCCACATTGGCGAGCCGATTGGAACACGGGCCGCTTGCGCCCGATCTCGCGCTGAAGTACGCCGCGCAGGTCGCGGGTATGATTCGGGAGCTGCATCGCGACCGCCGGGTCCATGGCGGATTGCATGTATCCAGCATCCGGCTCGCAGTGTCGGGGCTCGCGCTGGCGGCTCCGCCGGAGGGAGTGCGAGGGCTGCGGCCGGTGGACGATATCGTGGCGCTCGGGGGGCTGCTGTTCGAGATGCTCGCGCCGCGGAAGGCGGGCGCATCGGGAGAACAGGCGGTTGCGGGATCGTCAGGATTGCAGGCAGCGATTCTGCAATTGGCGCAGCGATGTATGGCGGCCACAACGGAGGCAGGGCCCGATATTCAGAAAGTAAGCCTGGAGATCCGTCTGCTGCTGCTGCTGGCGCGGCAGCCCCGCCCCGAGCCCCTACAGGTGCCCCCTCCGGCGGCGGCGCCGATGCCGGAGCCGCGGGCCGATCCGCAACCGGCGCCGCTACCCGCGGTAGCCCTGGAGACGCCGGTATTGCGAATGCCGCTGGCCGAAGATCTGCCTCCGACCGGGTCGCGGTGCCCCCGCTGCCAGGGCTATCACGTGTATCATTCGCATGCGCGCGGAGTGATTGAAGAGCTGCTCGAAAAAATCGGCTGCCCGCCATCGCGCTGTCATCGGTGCTTCTACCGGTTCGTGGATATTTTCGGGATGCGCGCTTCGCTGCCCAGCCCGGCGCAACATCGTACTTGACAGGCTCCAAGTGTCGCCAGCGGGAATTGAGTGCCGGAAGCCGCGGCCGGTCCGGCAACTGGCGGCCGAATAGGCGGTAAACCTGAACACCATCGTCGCAGCTTATCGGGCGCTGGAGGCCGAGTAATCGGTGAAGGCGGGTCGGGAGGGCTGACTTCGGAGCCCTGACGCATTTGCGGCGGCTGTGAAGGCGTTACCTATTCGGCTCGAGACGCTCGAGCGAACTTCGCAGTGCGGCTTGAACGAAATAAGTCACAACAGTAAAGCCTGCGCCGGCGGTGAGGATGGTCTTCGAGTACGCGGGTATCACGAGGAGCAGGAGCACGATCGCCAGTGCGCATCCGGCAAGGTGGGCGAGATCGGGCAGATACTCAGACCAGGCGGCTGGACGCTCGTCCATCCCGGCTCGAAGCGAGCGGCGGAACCCGGAGCTTAGGGCAGCGGACGGTACAGCCGCGGTGAGACGCACGTCGAGGCTTCGTTGGAACTGCGCGAATTGGCGGCAGGCCTCACAACCGGCGATGTGATTCTCCGCGAGCGCATCCACGTCGACGGCAATGGGCAAGGTCAACGAATCGAGCAGGATTTCGCGAGCTTGTTCGCAATTCATCGGCTTTCCTTCATTATCTCGAAGAGCACGGATCGGGCGCGGTGCAAGTGGCTCTTTACCGTTCCTTCAGGCATTCCCAACATGCGCGCGACCTCGTCGATCCGCTTCTCCTGCAAGTAGAAGAGCGTGATCACATTCCTCTGGATTTCGGACAATTGATCGAGGCATCGCGCCAACTCGGTATCGGCGAATAGGGCCGGTGCGGGCACGGCGGGCTCGTCGATGGTGTCGAGCGGACGGCTCTTGCGGTAGGAATCGGATCGGAGGGCGGACAGGCAGGTATTTCGGGCGATGGTGTATAGCCAGGTTCCCGGGGAGGCGCGCCGATCGTAATCGGGCAGTGCGCGCCAGAGTTTCAGAAAGATTTCCTGGGTCACGTCCTCGGCCCGGGCCGGGTCTTTCATGTACGCGAGCGCCATGCGGAATACCTTGGCTTGGTACCGGTTCAACAACTGCTCAAAAGCATCCTTGTAACGCCGCCCCTGCAGCAGATGTTGAGCATCTTCGTCCATTCTCCGGTATTGATACTCGCGAGCGAAGCCCGGGGTTGCGGACTCCCGGCGCAAACATTTTCGTCGATTTGCAACCGGGCCGGGCGTCACGAGTATAAAACGACGGAGGATCCATGAGCATCACGCCGGATATGGAACTTGCGGCGATCGCGATCGCGCTGATTGGATATGCAGGATATCGCGAGTGGCTGCGTCACCAGAGGCGAACGTTGATTCACCGCGAGCGCCTGGCCGCTATTGAGAAGGGCGTCGAACTCGGGCCGCTCGATCAAGAGGTGAAACGGAGCTCGTGGAACGTACAACGGACACTGCTGCTGGCGGGATTGATCTGGCTCTCCGTGGGGATTTGCGTGTTCGTTACGCTCTCCGCAGTGCTCGCTTCGCCGGAGCGCGCCAAGGAGATGGACGTACCGTACGGCGTGCAATGGATCGGGCTGGGTCTGGCGGCGATCGGAGTCTCGCACCTGGTGGTGTATATGGCCGGCAAGGGGAAGGAACGGTGACGAAGTCGTTGTGGAAGGCTATCGGCTTTCTGCCCGCCGCGATGCTTGCTAATGCACAATCGGGGACCAGACCCGCCGTACCCGTGGAGCCGATTGCCGCAATTGTAGCCGCCTTTCGATCGCACTCGATCGTCGCACTGGGCAATGTGGAGGGCGGGAATGAACAGAGCGCCGCGTTCCGGCTGTCGCTGATTCGCGACCCGCGCTTTGCGGCTTTGGCGAACGACATTCTTGTCGAATTCGGAAGTGCACGGTTTCAGGGTGTAGTGGACCGGTTCGTGCGCGGCGAGGATGTGCCCGAGGAATCGCTGCGCAGGGTCTGGCGGGATACGACGCAGGTGGAATATGAGTGGGATCTGCCGATCTACGAAGAGTTTTTTCGGGCGGTGCGCGCAGTAAACAAATCGCTTCCGGCCGGGCGGCAGTTGCGGATTCTGCTGGGTGATCCTCCGATGGACTGGGAGAAGGTCCACAACTCGCAGGAACTGATCGAAGGCATGGGCGACCGCGACGGGCACGCAGTGGAGGTTCTACGGCGCGAGGTTCTAGAGAAAGGCCGGCGGGCGCTGGTGATTTATGGCGGCCAGCACTTGCTCCGCAAGAATACGGTCCCGGGCGCGGCGGACGAGTCGGCAAGGGGGGTCGTGGCGCGACTGGAGCGTGATCATGCCACCCGAACGTTTACGATTCTTCCGGAGACGCGGCGGAGCTTGAGCGCGATCGAAGCGCAGGTAGCTTCGTGGCCGATTCCAAGCTTGGCGATACTTTCGGGCACGATCCTCGGCGCGTCGATTTTGGAGCCGGGTTCGCAGCGGCGTCCCGTACGCATGGAAGAGCAGTTCGACGCGGTGCTCTACCTCGGGCCGCCTTCGTCGATGACGAGATCGAAGCCGAGTGCGGCGCTCTGCTCGGATCGGGTGTACATGGATATGCGACTGGGGAGGCTCAACCTGATTCCTCCGCCCCCGGGCGCGAGATTCAGCCCCGCTGAGCAATTGAAGGATGACTGCGCGCATCCGAATGGCTACCGGGAGATCGCGGACCGCGAGCCTGCCATTACGGAACTGGTTCGCCGGATCTTGACGGAAGCCGCGAAGGGAAAGGTGAGTGCCAAGGGGATCGCGGAGGAATCGCGCGGCCGGCTGGTGCCGTTTCTGGAACGGGACGGTCCACGGTTTCTCGGGCCGGCAGGCGAGATCCAGTCGCTCGTGCTGCTCGAAGACAGCGAGTCGGGCGGAAGGCGATCGAGGCGCTATCGCAGCGTGTTCGCAAGCGGCCTCAGGATGATATGGGCGGTCGGGCTATCACCATCAGGCGAGATTGTCTCGTTCGATCCGCGCCCGGAATAAGACAGGCAGCGGGTGCTTCCTTGTCAGGCGATCCGAAGCGCCGCCTTGATTTTCGCAAGGTGGTGCCAACTGTGGCGGACGGCGTGGTCTTCAACCAGGAATTGCGCAGTGAGCGGTGCATCCGCGTTAAGGGAGACCGGAGCAGCGCGATCCAGTTGTTCGTCGGTGAAGGCCCGGACCGCTGCCGAAGCAGCACGACTGCTGCGGCGCAGGTGATCGATAGCCTCCGCCTTTTCCACCATGGCGTATTGGAGAGCATGTTTGGCATTCATGTCGGCCACTACGCCCCAGGTTACGCCCGACACGGGCTTTCCGCCCGCTACCTCGGTCGCAAGGTGGATTTCGATCGCGTAAACGTCGGCCACGTGATGAATGATAACGCCGGCCTGCCGGCCATCCGGCGGAACTACCGTCCGCCATTGGGTATCGGTCAGGGTCTGGGCAAAGCCGGCTAAAGCGTCGGCGCCTTGCTCGATTCGTTGGGCCAGGAGTTCTGCTCGTTTGCTCATGATTGCTCCTTGTGATTCTTAAACCAACAATGCTGCCAGTCCGGTGATCACCAATGCGATGGCCCACACCAGGTCGAGATTGAACCAGGAGCGCCGGAGCATCGCCAGGCCAAGTTTTTCGTATACCAGCAACGCGATTGCCGCGGTAACCGTGAAGTAGCCGAGAGTGTGAATCAGGGTTGCCCAAATGCCGGTAACGTCCTGGGACGCGGCATGGTGATGGGCGTGAGGCGATCCGGCGAGCACCACGGGGAGCACCATCAAGCCGGCGCCGTGGGCGGAGGCCATCAGGAACGACCAGATCGTGAGGTCGCGAAAGCCGACTTGCATGCCGCCCCAGCGAGGGTGCCGATGGCGGATCATTTTGAAGATTCCCAGTCCGACCAGCACCACGGCCACGAAGATCCGGATGTACGTGAGCGGCAAAGCGACCTGCGCCAGGCGGGCGATGAGGACGACGACGCCAACCGCAAACGCATGGCCGAGAGCGATGGGCGGCAGCGACCACGCCACCGCCCGGGTTCGATGCTCCTGCATGCCGCGAGCCACAGCGAACAGCCAACCCATTCCAGGGTTGATGCCATGCCAGGCTCCCAGCAGAAAGAGTGTGGAGAGGACCGCCATGGATTCGCTCATGAGTAGCAGTACGAGTCGGACGAGGCGTCGCCGCCTTCCAGACGGACCTGGTGACTGCGCATGTCGCCGAAATCGACGAAGAACGCGGGGTCGAACTGCATGCCGCCATCCGGCCGCGTATCGAGTTTGACCATGCAGCCCTGGATTCCTTCCGGATAGAACTGGGCGTCCCACGGAGTGTAGAGCGAGTTGGTGAAGTACGCTCGCTTTCCATCCCGGCTGAGCTCCACCATTTGCGGCGCGCCGGTCACCGGAACTCCGGGACGGCTGGGATGGGGAGCCTTACGAACGATGCCGCCGAGGTGGACGGATCCCGTTTTGCGCGGATTAAACGGGTCGGAGACATCGTACTGGATGAACTCGCCGGTGCCAAAACAGGAGACGTAGAGGAAACGGTCGTCGAGCGAGAGGTTGATATCGGTGATCAACGGGGGTACGGCTTTGAATCCTTGCAGCAGCGGCGGCAAGAGCGCGGGGTCGGCCGGCTCGGCAGGGATATCGATCACTTTGCGGATCGCCCACTGGTCGCCCTCACGATGCCAGACCCAGATCGACGAGGAGAGATCCTTCAGGGAGACGACGACACCGAGGAAGCCGTAAGCTTTCGCGGGGTTGTGCGCGGGCCGCAGCTCGAGCGTCATCTGGTATTCGCTACCGAGATCGAGCTCCTGGATGTGGCGCCGCCTGGTCAGGTCCCAGATATGCAGCTTGTGCCCGTAGCCGCCGGAGAGCAGAATCTCAGGGTTCACTCCCTTGGAGACCATGTTGGGGGTGCCCCATTCGCTGGTGACGATGGTGTCGAACCCGAGGTGCCACCAGAAGTCGTAGGCGAGTTTCTGCGGACCGCGGTCGAGCTCCCACTTGCCTCGGATGTCGAAACTTTCGTGATCCATGGCAAAGATGCCGCCGGGGCCGCCGCCATCGGGGGCTCCGAGAGCGCTCATGAGAATTCCATCCGGGCCGCAATGGACGGTGTGCGGGGAGGCGTAGCCGGTGCGTGCGGCGAGGGTTTCGGGCTCAATCACCTTGACGATTTTCGGGTTGCGCGGATCGGGCTTGGTATCGACCACGTGAATCCGCGAGGAATGGATGCCCGGCACGACCAGGTAGCGGCGCTCCACGTGGGGATGGGGAGCGTGCGGACACAGGCATGCACTGCAGGCGTTCCAGCCGAAGTGATGCAGCTCATCGCCGGCGTGGGGCATATCGACCTGGCCGACCAGCCGGCTGTAGCCGGAGGATGCGGGATCGACATCGATCACGCCGATGGCGTCGTGGCGGCGATTGCCGTTGCCGTTCGCGTTTGCGTCGATCAGGGCGACGTACGCCAGTTTCTCCGGAGGGGCCTCGCTGGCCATTGCCGGCGAAGGATAGAAGGTGGGATCGGGGCGCCAAATGGACATATGCGTTCTCCTTTCGCATTAGACGGAAGCAGTTACCCGCATGAAGGTGGCGGGGATGAAGGTGCCGGCGTCGTTGCTTTTATTCTGGGCAGCGGCGAGGTTCAGGAGCTGGTGGTGGAGTTCGTGGTAGCGGCCGTTCTTGTGGGCCGCTTCCACGGCGTTCATGGTGGGGCCGTAGGTGGTTTCAAATAACTGGATGAACTCCGCCGGGTTCTTGTCGGGAGAGGCGAAGTAGTAAGTGTCCGGGACCATGGTGATGCGGCGGCGTGGAACGCCCGCGGCTTCGAAACGCTCGACGATGTGGCTTTCGACACCCCACGTCATCGGGCTGATGAAGCCTTCAGGAGGCGGGGGCGTGAAGGCCGAGCTGATCTTGAGCAATTGCGAGACGAAGGTGGGGTCGTTGGGGATCCAGTTGCCCATGACGATGCGGCCACCGGGTATGGTGACGCGGACCATCTCGCGAGCGACATCGAAGGGCGACGGCGCGAACATGGCGCCGAACATCGAGACGGTGAGGTCGAACGCCTGGGAGGGAATGCCTTCAAGGTTGCGCGCATCGCCCTGCTGAAACTTCAGCCTGCGAAGTCCGGCGGCGGCTGCCCGCTTATTTGCGGCAGCGACGAGGTTGGCGGCGATATCGATGCCGGTCACGTCGGCCCCGGCGCGGGCCAGCGGAAGCGCGGTGGTGCCGTCTCCGCAGCCGAGGTCGAGTACCTGGATCGGGGGGGCTATGGCGAGGGATTCGACGATGGCTTCGCCGGATTGGCGCATGAAGGCGGCGATTTGGGTGAAATCGCCCTTCTCCCAGAGTGCTTGATTCGGATTCATAGATGCTCCTTTTGCCAACGCCTTATGAGGCGTTTTATTGATGCCGGCGATATCATTGTGCGATGCAACTGTTTTCTCAACCATGCCCGGGCGTCGCGATGATTTGCTCGAACGTCCGGATCAAGCAGATGGCTTTGCAGGAAGGCGCGAGAACTTTGCAGCAGGTCCGAAAAATCGAATGGATGCATTCTCCGAAATCTTGAGCGGGCTCAAACTGCGAGGGGCCGTATTCTTCAACGCGGAGTTCTCAGCCCCATGGGGATTCACGGCGCCGTCGGCGAACAAGGCCGCGCAGAAACTCGCTCCGGGCGGCGAGCATCTGGTGCTTTATCACCTGCTGATGGAAGGCGCCGGCATCGTGAAGATGATCGACGGCGAAGCGATCGACCTCAAAGCAGGAGAAGTCGTAATCTTCCCGCGCGCGGATGGCCATGACATGTCCAGCAGCGGAGCGGCCGGGCCGTTCCCCAACTACGGGATCAACAACAAGATTCAGGCGCGCGATCTGAGTCCGTTGCGGGCGGGAGGCGGCGGAGAGACTTCGAAGTTCGTATGTGGTTACATGACGTGCGATCCGTATCTCTGCCGGCCGGTATTGGATGGTCTGCCACAGGTATTCAAGGTGGACATCCGCACGGATCATTCCGGGCACTGGCTTGAAAGCTCGATTGTGCACCTTGTGGAAGAGGCGGCGTCGGGACGGGCAGGCAGCGAGGCGATGCTGGCGAAACTCTCCGAGGCACTGTTCGTAGACACGCTGCGCCGGTACGTGGGGAGTCTGCCGGAGCATCAGACGGGGTGGCTGGCGGGAACACGCGATCCGATCGTGGGGAAGAGCCTGGGCCTGATGCATGGTCGGGTCGCCCATGCATGGACGATCGCGAATCTGGCGGAGGAGGTCGGGATTTCGCGATCCGCTCTGGTCGAGCGTTTCACGAGATATCTAGCGGAGCCTCCGATGACCTATCTGACGCGCTGGAGGCTTCGGCTGGCGGCGCGGTCGCTGGCGGGAACGTCGCGCGGGGTCTCGGAAATTGCGGCGGATATCGGCTATGAGTCGGAGGCCGCATTCAATCGGGCGTTTAAACGCGAATTCGGGCAGCCGCCCGGTAGGTATAGGATCGATTGCCGGGCGAGTGCCAAAGGAGCGGGACTGTAGAAGTCGGCGAGGGGTCCGGTCGCGAGGTTCTCTGGACAGTCTTTTGCCGCGCCGCGCCTTGCATTTGCACGGCTGATTCACGCGGTCCCCGAAACTCCTGCTTGCTAAACTGAAGGCGGTGGCGACCACCTCGCAGCAACCGCCTGCCGCGTCGCGGTATGAAGGGCTGGGTTCCGACGAGCTTATCCACGCTTTTCGCCTGATGCATACCGCGCGGCGGCTCGACGATCGCGAGGTGACCCTCAAGCGGCAAAATCGCATCTTCTTCCAGATCAGCGGGGCGGGTCACGAAGCCGTGCAGGTGGCGGCAGGAATGTCATTGCGTGCGGGCGTGGACTGGATCTATCCGTATTATCGAGATCGCGCGCTATGCCTAACGCTTGGGGTGACGCCGCGCGAGATGCTGCAACAAGCCGTGGGCGCAGCCGCGGACCCCGCGTCGGGCGGACGGCAGATGCCGTCGCACTGGGGACATCGAGAGAAGAATATCGTCAGTTCGTCGTCGCCCACCGGGACGCAGTTCGCACAGGCCGTCGGATGCGCGGAAGCGTCGCTGTACCGCGGCACCGCAGGCGCGGAGATCACCCTCGTGACGTCGGGCGAGGGGGCGACGAGCGAAGGTGAGTTCTGGGAATCGCTAAACGTGGCGTGCCTGCGACGCCTGCCGGTGCTGTTTCTGATCGAAGACAACGGGTATGCGATCTCGGTACCGATCGAGTGCCAGACGGCGGGAGGGAGCATCTCGCGGCTGGTGTCAGGCTTCCCGGGCTTGTGGCGCGGGGAGGTGGACGGTACGGACTTTCTGGCGTCCTACCGGATGATGCGTGAAGCTGTGGCCTATTGCCGTGAGGGCAATGGCCCGGCGCTCGTCCATGCCCACGTGGTCCGGCCGTATTCGCACTCGCTTTCCGACGACGAGAAGCTGTACAAAACGACGGCGGAACGGGCGGCCGAGGCGTCGCGCGATCCGGTAATCGTGTTCCCGCGGTTTCTGGCGGAACACGGGATCGTGGATCGGCACATGCTCCAGCGGATCACACACGAGATCGACGAAGAAGTGGAGACGGCGGTGCGGGAAGCCATGCGGGACGCTCCGCCCGAGCCATCGACGGCGCTGCGTCATTTGTATTCGGAACGCGTAGATCCGGCGAGCGATCGGTTTCTGGCGGTTGCGCGTCCGCAGGGTGCGCCATTGACGATGGTCGACCTGATCAATACCACGCTGCGTGAAGAGATGCGCCGCAACCCGGAGATAGTTGTGTTCGGGGAGGACATCGCGGATTGCAGCCGTGCGGAGAATCTCGCGGAGGTGAAGGGCAAGGGCGGCGTGTTCAAGGTCACAGCAGGCCTGCAAGGCGAGTTCGGCGCGGAGCGAGTATTCAATTCGACACTCGCGGAGGCATCGATCGCGGGTCGCGCGATCGGGATGGCAACGCGGGGGTTGAAGCCGGTGCCGGAGATCCAGTTCTTCGATTACATCTGGCCCGCGATGATGCAGATCCGCGACGAGATGGCGACGCTGCGCTGGCGGTCGAACGGCGCGTTCTCGTGTCCGCTGGTGATGCGCGTTCCGATCGGCGGATATCTGAACGGCGGGGCGATCTATCACAGCCAGTGCGGCGAGGTGGCGTTCACACACATTCCGGGGCTTCGCGTGGCGATGCCGTCGAACGCGCAGGATGCATGCGGGTTGCTGCGGACGGCGCTGCGATCGGACGATCCGGTGCTGTTTCTGGAGCACAAGAAGCTGTACCGGGAGCCGTACAACCGGGCGCCGCATCCGGGGGAGGATTTCACGATTCCGTTCGGGCGGGCGCGGGTGGTCAAGAGCGGAAAGAGCCTCACGGTGGTGACGTACGGAGCGCTCGTGCAGAAAGCGCTGCAGGCGGCGGCGCAGGTGGAGCGCAAGGACTCGGGCGTGGCGATCGAGATCTTGGACCTGAGGACGCTCGCGCCATACGATTGGGCAGCAATCCGGGTGTCGGTGCAGAAAACCAGCCGGGTACTGGTAGCGCACGAAGATTGCGTGTCGTGGGGGTACGGCGCCGAGATCGCGGCGCGTATCGCCGACGAGCTGTTCGACAAGCTCGACGCGCCTGTGCGGAGGGTGGGAGCTCTGGATACGTGGGTGGGCTACCATCCGGGGCTCGAGGCGGCGATACTGCCGCAGACCGAGACGCTGGCCGCGGAGTTCACACGGCTGCTGGAATATTGAGGAGTATAATTCACGATATGCCCGACAACCTGGACCGGCGAACGGTGCTCCGCGGTGCGGCGGCGATGACGGCGCTGTCCTATTCCAAGATTTATGGCGCGAACGAGAAAGTGCAGGTCGGGCTGATCGGCGCCGGCGAGCGCGGGCGGGGCGATCTGGGCAATTTCGTCCGCCTGGGCGCTGAGGTGGCGGCGGCATGTGACGTGTACGCGGCGCAGCTCGATCGCGTGAAGCAGACGGCTCCCAACGCGCAGACGTTCACCGACCATCGGAAGCTGCTCGAGCTGAAGAACGTGGATGCCGTGCTGATCGGCGTGCCGGACCACTGGCACGCGGGAATCGCGCTGGATGCGCTGAACGCGGGCAAGGATGTGTATGTGGAGAAGCCGTTGACGCTGCGGATCGAAGAAGGTCCGCCGATCGTGAAGGCCGCACGCGTGAACAAGCGGGTCTGCCAGGTGGGCATGCAGCAGCGCAGCGGCAAACATTATCTACAGGCGAAGGCCGAATACCTGGACACCAACAAGCTCGGCAAAGTCACGCTGGCGCGGACCTGGTGGCACGGGAACACGTATCATCTGCGCAAGGCGCCGGCGACTCTCCAGACGCAGCCCGACAATCTCGACTGGGCGCATTTCCTGGGACCGGTGAAGTGGCGCGACTGGGATCCGCAGCAGTATTACAACTGGCGGGCGTACCTCGATTTCGGCGGCGGGCAGGTGACGGACCTGTTCACCCACTGGATTGATGTAGTGCACATGTTCATGGGGAGCGATATTCCGATCCGCGCGTCCGCGGCAGGCGGGATTTATGCCTACAAGGACGGACGCACGGCTCCGGACACGATCAACGTGCTACTCGAGTACCCGTCGCAGTTCACAGCGACGTTCGAGGCGACGCTGGTTCCAGGCATCACGGGCGAAGGCATCGAGTTCTGCGGCACGCAGGGCAAGCTGTTCATCGACCGGCGAAGGTACGAATTCCGTCCGCTGGGCCGCGATGCGCAGCCGGTGGAAGTGAAGGCGTCGAGCAATCTGGACCAGGACCACATTCAGAATTTTCTGGACTGCGTGAAGTCGCGGAAGCAGCCGAATGGAGATGTGCTGATCGGCCATCGCTCGGCGCAGGCGTCGCATCTGGGGAACATCGCGTACATGGAGAAGCGGCAGATCGACTTCGACCCGGTGCGCGAGGAGATCCTGCCGCGGTAGCTGGTATACTGGGCTTCACACCACAAATCAACTGAGGACTTAATGATTTCAGCAACACAAATGCGCCCGGGCATGGTGATCAAGTACAACAACGAGCTGTATTCTATTTTCAGCGTGTCCCACCGCACGCCGGGCAACCTGCGCGGGTTCGTGCAGGCGAAGATGCGCAGCCTGAAGAGCGGGACCATGACCGAGAATCGCTTCTCATCGGAAGACAAGGTGGAGAAGGCGATGCTCGAAGAGCAAAAGATGGAGTATTTGTACGACGACGGCGAATACTACTACTTCATGAACAGCGAGACCTTCGAGCAGATGCACCTGATGAAGGACCTGCTGGGCGACGCCACACAATACCTGATTCCGCAGCTCAAGGTGACGGTGGAGTTCTACGAAGGCAAGCCGCTGGGCGTGGAGCTGCCGGCCACGGTGGATCTCACGGTGGTGGAGACCGAGCCGGGATTGAAGGGCGCTACGGTATCGAACGTGACCAAGCCCGCCAAGCTCGAAACCGGCTTGGTGGTGCAGGTACCGCCGTTTATCACACAGGGCGAGAAGATTCGCGTCAACACGGCTGAGGGCACATACCAGGAACGCGCATAAGCGCGGCCCGCAACTCCCCTTCCTCGGAAACGAAAACAGTCCGCAAATCGAACAGGAGACGATTGTCTTCGATGCGCGCGATCACCGGCGGCCGATTGGCGCGCAACTGACGCTCGGCAGAGACGGGGTCGGAGCACTCGACAGCGATCAGGCAAGTGGGAATCGACTGCTCGGGCGTGGCGCCCCCTCCAATGACCGAAGCGCCGGGTACGAGTGTCGCCGTGGTTCCTTCGATGACGGCGGCGGCGCGCGCGCGGATCTGATCGGGCGTCTGGCGGATCATGGCGAGCGCGGGGATCTGGTCCCACTGTTCGAGCAGGAGCCGGCGGAGCGAAACTTCGAGCGCCTGAACGATCGCCTTATCGAGCCGCAGAGCACGAAACAGCGGGTTGCGGCGGAGGCGTTGGATGAGATC
>JADMIO010361668.1_pt1 | contig 23128 bp, 9 predicted proteins | sample 8958161 | NCBI WGS metagenome assembly JADMIO01 (sample SAMN16585339, study PRJNA669376) | soil metagenome | isolation source: Crop rotation soil | place: USA: Cullars Rotation, Alabama | collected 2011 | reverse complement strand
CGGGTGAGCGAATTGGCCACGACCATTCGGCCCGCCATTGGCGAAAACGATTCCTCCGCCACGAAAGCCTTTGACGACGCCGTCCGGCGTCTCAGTAACCACATGGCGCAACGCCTGAGCTTCCTGAACGAGCAACTCAAAACCGCGCCCACGAAGTAAAGTATGGATCTTTCGTCCCTGCGGGATTGGAAGGTTTAGACCCGATAGCCCAGCGATAAATCGCTGGGCTATTTTCAATGGGTCCTGGCGGGACGCTGAGAACCAATTCCACAGGCCGGCGGCAACAAGCGGTCCCAGGCAGAATACCAGGCTGCTCTAGCCGGTGAACGCGCAGGTCGCGGCTCAGGCGGTCTTGGACGCGGTCCCAGTGAAAAGACAATCTTGACCACGGATTTTGCGGATTTCACGGATGGGACGATTCTTATTCGTGAAATCCGTGCCATCCGCGGTCCTTCTTTTTTTTGTCATGCGGGGCTGAGTTTTTGGCGATTCAAATCGCGGCATGAAATAACGTGCAAATACGTGAGGTGGAACTCTTCGCGCCCGCGAAGAGTCGCGCCGCGAACCAGCGGCGCGCAGATCGTGTGTGGCGGCGCCTCACCCAATTCCTTCCGCCCGCTGATGCGCGGGCGGGTTCCTCGCCGGCGCGAGGAACGCCACCCCGTCAGACAGCCCGGATTACTCTCGCGCACGGTAGAAGATCACCGGCGGGGCCGGATCGGCCAAGGGCAGGCGTTCGGTGAGGTTTGTCATGGTCACCTCACGCCATGGCGTCCAGCCCTGGCCATCGAGATAATTGCTGATCGATTCTAGCGTGTAATGAACCCCAGGATGCCCGTAAAGGGTCATTTCCCGGGCGCCGCTGCCGCTGCGTTGCGCTTCGAGCAATGGTTGCGCACCAATGACCACCACCCGCCCGTCGTTCACCAAAGTTCCGGGCGGCAGGCCGGTGCCCTGGCGCACGGCGCTGATACCGCTTACGGTCAAGGGCACGAAGGCCGAGGCTCGTCCCGCCGCGATGTTGAAGTGCAGTTTGGCGAGGTGTTGTGTGCCTTGCAACGACTCGCCCTGCCCTGCTGAGAACAGAAGAGTGGCCTCGTTCGCATTGGTGTGCAGCAAGGTGACGGAGGCCTTTTCGGGCGCCAACGTTTCCACGGACAGATTTCCGAGGCGCGTTTCGTCGTAACGCATCGACATGGTTAATCCGCTCAACGGCGCCGTGGAATAGAAATCGATCGGCACACTGCCGTTTTCGCCGGCCAGCATGACCGCTTCGCCCACGGTCAGCTCGACGTAATCGTTGACCACCACCGTGAAGGTGCGGCTGTCGCTAAAAGGTGGCAGGCCGTTATCGGTCACTCGCAACGTAATGACATTGGTGCTGGGCGCCTGTTCGCGCGTCGGCACCCAGACGAACAGACCCGTCTCCGGCTGCACCCGCGCGTTCGGTGGCGCGCCCGGATCGAGCGACAGGGTCAGTTTGTTCCGCGGCAGATCCGCGTCGCTGGCCACGTTGGTGACGGCCAGGCGATTCATGACGTTGGCCACCAGATCCGGAATGGCAGCCAGGAACGGGGGCGTATTATCGGTCAACGCCACCGTCACGATGCCCGCACCGGAACCGCCTCGTCCATCGACCACGATATAAGTGAAGGTGTCTTCTTCATCCAATCCCGGCGGTGGTGTGTAGAAGATGTAACGGCCCGCCATTTCGACCGTGGCGCCGTGCGTGCTGAGAGGACTGACGCTGCTGAGCACCAGGCTATCGCCATCGACATCGTGATCGTTGGCCAGCAGATCGGCGATCTCCACCACCACATTCTCGCCGTGGAAACGGTAGACGGTATCGGCGCCGACCAAGGGCGGATTATTGACCACCAGGACGGCCACGCGGCTGGTCACCGAACCGAAATCGGTCGAGACCACCACATCGTAGGTGTCCTGCTGTTCCGGCTGCACGCCGACCAGAGTGAGAGTGGGTCCGGTTTCATTGGCGATCGGTTGGCCATGATGGCGCCATTGGTAGTAAAGGGGGTCATCGGCCAACGCCACTACGCTGAAGGTGGCGGTGCTGCCGAGCAGATTGGTGCGGCTTTGGGGATTTTCGACGATGGTCGGAGGAACGACCACAAACAGATAGGCCGGATTACTGGTCACGCGCGTGTGCGCATCGGTGACCTGAACAGTATAAGCTCCCTCATCCGAGAGACGGACATTTTCAATGACCAGGCTTTCATTGGTGGCACCAAAGATGGGAGTGCCACGGAAACGCCATTGATAAGTGACCGGCGCAACGCCTTCGTTGCCGGCGTGGAACGTCGCGGTCGCTCCGGCCTGAACCAGATCATTCTGCGGATGGGTGGAATCGGCCACCACCGCCGACGGGCCGGAACTGCCAGAGCCATTGGAGGCGTGCACGCGATAATAGTAAATGGTGGCCGAATCAAGATCTTCGTCGACATAACGCGTGGTATTCGGCCCCAAAGCCACCAACGGCGTGAACGCAACGCCATCGAGAGACCGCTCGATTTGGAACGCTTCTTCATTGGTGGCGTTATCGCGCCAAGCCAGGAAAATGCGACTGCGGAAAAAGTTGACGCCATCGTCCGCCGACGCCACCAGGTGCGAAGGAGCAGCGGGCAGAGGCGGAGGAACCGCCGTTGTCCGCACGCTGGCGGTGTTGGAATAGTCGGAGACGCCTTCCGAATTGAAGGCGCGCACGCGATAATAGTAAGTCACTCCAATGGCCAGGCCATCGTCCACCGCTGTAGTGGCATCGGGTCCGGTAGTCAGCCGGGTGCTGAAGGTTATCCCATCGAGCGAACGTTCGATGGTATAACCAAGTTCGTTGCAGGCCCGATCGGTCCAGGTCAACCCAACCGTGGTGGCACCCACCAATTGCGCAACCAAATTGCGCGGCGCAGCGAGGGGCGCGGCCACCTGCAAGGTGGTGGCATCGGCGACATTCGAGTAGTCGGAGGCGCCGACACTGTTGGTGGCCTGAACCCGGTAATAATAGGTGGTGCCCGGAAGCAGATCATCATCGAGGGCGCTGATAAAGTCGTCCGGCAGATGCAGACGCGGGGTGAAATGGATGCCGTCCAGGGAACGCTCGATGATATAGCCGGTTTCGTTATTGGCGGCATCGACCCAAAAGAGCGCGATGTTGTTCGAAGTGACGGCGGCCGCCACCAGGTTCAACGGCGCGGCCGGCGGCGAGACCACCGGCAGGGTGGTGGCGCTCGCAATATTGGAATAATCCGAAGCGCCCGCTTCGTTGGTGGCCACCACGCGATAATAGTAAGTCGTGCCCGGCAACAAATCGCCGTCCAGGGCGCTCTCCACGCCGGCCGCCAGAGTGAGGCGCGGGGCAAAGTTGGTGCCATCGCTCGAGCGTTCAACGACGAATCCATCTTCATTGGTCGAAACATCGGACCAAAAGAGGGCAATATTGTTGGCGGGCACCGCCGCCGCCACCAGGCCAACCGGGGCATCCGGGTGCAGGCCCGGCGCGCGCTTGAGCAAGGTGTAGTGATCGCGAGTGGCTCCGGTCGAATTGAGGAAGAGCGCATCGAGCCGGTTGCTCTCGACATCAATCACCACCGAACCCAACTCGTTCAGCGAAATGTAGTGGGCCGGATGATTGAGCGGACCGCCCAGGGCCTGACCCGAGCTTCCGGCAATGGTATAAACCACGCCACGCCCCTGTGCGTTCTTGCGATACGCGCCGGTGCCCTCCTCCCGTCCATCGCCACCATCCACCTTCATCGAATCGGTAAAAGTGCTGGAGAGGCCGTAATGTCCATCGAGGAGATAAGAACGTTCATAAACATGACTATGGCCGTTCAGGACAAGGTCCACGCCATTGGCTTCGAGAATCGGATTGATATTCTGGCGGAGCTCGACCAGGTCCCCTTCCGAGTCTGAATCATGAGTGCCCTTGGTATAAACCGAGTGATGGAAATAAACGATGACCCAATCCTGCGCCGTGGCCGCCAGGTCGGTCTCGAGCCATTGCGCCATGGGGGACGTGGCGGTCCGCCCGCTGGTCATTGAGTCGAGGCAAACAAAATGGATGTTGGCATAATCGAAGGAATAATATTTTTTGGTCCCTGACGGCACTCCACCCGCCTCGCCGTTTTGCGGCGGCGAAAACATATCCAGGTACGGGAAATCGGTGGCGGTGGTGGATTGAGAGGTTTCGTGATTGCCCAGGGCCGGCCAGAGGAAAAGATTGCGCAAGGTGGTGGGATACATGTCGAAGACGGCCGCCTGATATTCGGTGTCGAGTCCACGATCATAAGCGTTATCTCCGAGCATCAGCCACAAATCGGCCGGGCGATTGGTGGCCGCGAAATTGTAAAAGGCATCCCGCACGCTGGCCTGGCGGACTGGCGAACCGTTGCCCGCGGTGCCGGCGTCGCCCAATACCCAGACGCGCGTCGGTTTTTTCGTGCCCGCTTCCGGCGACGTGACAAACCAATAATTGGTCCCGCCGACCAGGGTTTGCCCCGAGCTGCCGATGGAATAGTAATAGCGCGTGTTCGGTTGCAGCCCGCTCACCTGAACGATGTGTTCGTTGGTGAGCATGGTCTGGATGGCGAAATTGCTAAGATTGGCCGGGTTGGTCCCGTAATGAACCAATGCATCGGAGAACAGATCGGTGCGCCAACGCACCAACCCGCTCGAAGGCGTGCCGCTCTGGAGATAAGGCCCGCGCACCAGCGTGATCGGCAAACTGGTCACCACCGTCACCAGGACCGGCGCCGAGGTGGCGATGATGCCGCTGTTATCGGTTGCCACGGCCCGGAGGATATAAGGACCTTCGAGCACGTTGGACCAGACGAGGGTATAAGGAGCGCTGAGGACTTCGCCCAATTTGTTGGCGCCTTCGTAAAACTCGACCCGTTCAATAACTCCATCGAGATCCGTGGCGGTGGCGCGCACCGTGATGGTGGCCGGGGCCAGCACAAATGAATTGTTGGTGGGGCTGGTCAGGATCACCGTCGGTACCGGATCCACCAGGGTGTAGTTCCATTGACCCCCAAAACGGGTCGGATCGAAGCTATTGGCCGGGCTCTCGAGATCCTGGATACCATGATTGGTGGCCCAGCGAATGGCCACATTGCCATTGGTCGGCTGGGTGACGGCAAACACATAGTCGGCCCCGCCGCCAGTAACCGCCGTGGCGGGGACGCCGTTGACCAGCAGATCCGCCGCGTCCACGTTGGTAACCGGTTCAGTGAAACTGACGCCGATGGACAGGAGATTGGTGATAATGGCGCCGGCCGCCGGGGTTTGTGAAGCGACGCGGGGATTGCTCGGGTTGATCAGGAAATAGCGAAGAATCGAACTCGCGGCCGTGCCATCAAACGGTTTGGGCGGACTGTCGAAATCAACGATGTCATCATTGGTCGCCCAGGTGACCACGACATTGCCGTAAGGGGGCTGTGCGAATTGGAAGGTGTAAATCGCATCGTTGGTGCTCACGACCGCACTGGCGGGGACCCCGTTGACCAGCAGGTCGGACGCCTCCACGCCGCTGACCGATTCGCTGAACGAGACGGTAAGATTGGTCAACGCCTGCACATCGCCGGGAGGAGGATCGGCCCGGGTCAACCGCGGCGCCGTCACGCCAACGTCGGACGGGAAGGTGTAGAGCTGGGCATTGAAACCGAAATCACTGCTGGCAGTGAGCGATTGGTTCAAGGCATGAATGGCCAGGACATTGGTGCCGCTGACGAGATGCGAAGCCGCATTATTGGTCAGGGTATAAACCACATAAGGCGCCCCCCCCTGGTTGCTTTCATTAGCTGCCACCGGAGCCACCCCGTTGTAGGGAACCTCACCGGACGGGGCATTGACCCGCAACACTTCGACGCCATTGAGCCAGGCGATAAATCCATCGTCGCTTTGGGCATTGAGCAGGAGATTGGTGATGGCGGTGCGATTGGCCACGGTGAACTCCTGGCGCAGATAAATGGTGGAGTAGTTGCTGAGCATGTCAAAAAGGTACGTATAGGCCGGCACGCCATTCGAGTAGGGATCGCCATAAAAGAAAGGAGCCGGAGCATTCGACCAGCTCGAGGCATCGAAATCCAAAAGCCGCCAGGCGTTGGTGGGCGAGGAAGCTTCGTTGGTGCCCTTGACGAAAAGCCAATAGCTGTTCGAGGCGATCAGCACCGTGCGGGCATCCAGGGTAAAACTCCAGGCCGCTCCCGCCGCCGTTCGGCTGAAAGCATTGGGCGTGGCCGCCAGATCGAAAATCCCATGGTTGGTCGCCCAACTCACATTGACCGTGCCGGAAGGCGGCTGCGACAAACTGAAAACGTAATTGGAACCGCTGCCCGTCACGCCAAAGGCAGGCGTGCCTCCCACCAACAAATCGGCCGCATCCACCCCGCTGACCGGCTCGGAAAAGGTCACGCTGATTTGCTGCAAGTTGGTAACCGTCGCACCGGCCGCCGGGGTTCTGGCAATGATGACCGGCGGCGTGCGATCAATCAGATCATAACTCCACCGCGCGCCCGAGCCGAGATCGTCGAAGGCTAAATCGGCCGGATAACCAAAGTCGGTGATGCCATGGCCGGCGGCCCAGGCAACCTCGACGCCCCCATAAGCCGGTTGCGGAAAGCGGAACACATAATTGGATCCGCTGCCCGTCACGCTGGTGGCCGGGACGCCATTGACCAGAAGATCCGCAGCATCCACGTTCTGCACCGGTTCGCTGAAGATGACTGTGATGTTGGTCAGGTTGGTCACGGTGGCGCCGTCCTGAGGAATTTGCCGAGCGATGGTCGGCGGTGTGGAATTGGAGAAGACAATCAAAGTCACCACCGCCGAGGTGCCGCGCGCGCCGGTCGTATCGATAGCCACTGCGGCCAGGAGGTTGGTGCCAAAAGGAGCATTCCAGACGGTGGCATAAGGACTGTTGGTCGCATCACCGATGACCACGCCATTGCCCAGGAACTGCACATTGGTCACTCCCCGCAACGCGCTGGCATAGGCCGTTAACAACACATTCGTGCCGCCTTCAATGCTGGCCCCATCCACCGGCGTCGTGATGCGCGCAAAGGGAGAACCGTTGGCGTCATAGACCGTAATGCCGACCTCGGCAGAAAGGCGGGTGCTCCCCTGGTCGTCCGTCGCGGCGGCCACCAGGAGATGCGGGCCAAGGGGCGGGTTGCTCCAATCAAAGGCAAACGGGGAATCGGCATCTTCGCCCAGTTTCACGCCATCGACATAGAACTCGACATTGGTGACCACCCCATCCTGGTCGCCGGCCTCGGCCTCGATGGCAATGCTCGAAGGTGCCAGGAACGTCATGGCATTGGACGGACTGGTCAGGGCAATGGTCGGCGGGATATTGCGAATGATCTCGGGCAGGCCGATGAGATTCAGATTGAAGCTGATGTCCGAACTGTCGGGCGCTTGTTGATGGATTTCGACCGCCATCAGATTTGTCCCTTCCACCAGGAAGGCCGTGCTCAGGATGACATTGTCGATGGGATCTTCCACCGCCGCCCCGAGAGCGTAGGTCGTGCTGGTGATGACTTGCGGAGCGGCTGGCAGGTTGGCCGTGCGGAATATTTCATGGCCATTCAGGTAAACCACCGCGGCATCGTCCCGTTCCAGGATCATGCCCAAGGCGGTGATTGCACTGATATTGCTCGCCACAAAGGAACGCCGGAAATAGGTCGTGATAAATTTGTTGTTGGGGTCGGGACCGAAGCTGAGCACGGTGGCCTCGTCGCCATCGCCATAACCCAGTTCTGCCGGGCCGTTGGTCCAACTGCTGTCATTGAAATTCACCGCCAGCCAATTGGTGCCCTGGTCGGAGCCGTTATCGAGATATTTCCAGACCGAGTTCGCCGGAATGAGGTTGAAGCCGACTCCAATGTCGACCGGCATCGCGCTGTAACTGTTCCCGGCATTGTCCAGCGCGATGGCCGTCAAGCGATGGGATCCGCCGGGCGCGTTGCTCAGCGATGCGGTGAAAGGCGGCGTGCTGTCCCGGCCAAAAAACTGGCGGTCGACAAAGAAATCGACGTTGGTAATGGATCCGGAAGGAAGAAGCGCGAACGCGGTGACCGGAATCGGGTTGGTATTGGCAATCAGCGCTCCGTCCAGGGGCGATATGATGGTGATGCCGATATTGGCCACCAAGACATTGACCACCGACGAGGTCGCGACCAGGCCGGCGCTGTCGGTCACCACCGCGGTGAACCGGTTGGTGCCGATCGGGGCGTCGGACACGGCAATGGCGTACGGTTCCGACTCCGCCGAACCGATCAGCGCGCCACTCGAATAGAAGTCAACGCGCGTCACCGCGCCATTGGGCGACGCGGCACTGGCGGCCAGAAGGATATTGCTGCCCGTGGCGAAGACAGTGCCATTGGTTGGGCCGGTGATGCTGATGGCGGGGGGCATGCGGAGATTGAGTTGGAACGAGCCCATGGCAATGACGAAATTGCCGCCACCCCCCGTCCGCGCTCCCGCCACCTGGATTTGATAGACCGTCCCTTGTTGGGCCGTGAAACTGACCAGGCTTTGTTCCGTTCCATTGGCGTTGTTATTCAACGCGACCTGGTTCAGGGCATTGACCGCGTTGCCGGTGTATACGCCCAGCACCGTATTCAGGACGCTGTCGAAAGTGTCCATGATGACCGTGCCGCTGGCCGGTGCGGTCCAACTCCACCAAAGCGTGGCGCCCCGATTGTTCCCACCGCCCCCCGTCGGTTCGCCCGACTCGGTCGTCGCGCCGGTGTTATTGCCGGTGACCGTGACGGCCGCGCCGTTTAGAGGGAAGCGATTGACGAAATTATCATTGGCCAACGGGTCGGCACTAAAAACGGCCAGGTTGGTGAGCGTCGTCGCCGTGCGTCCAAAATTATCGGTGGCTACGGCATAAATCAGGTGATTGCCCACGCCCAGGCCGGGCACCGAACGCGCAAAGGGCGTACTGGCATCCGCCCCGACCGAAACGCCATCGACGAAGAATTCGACGTTGGTGACAAGAATGGGCGCGCCGACCGTGGCGACGACGGTAATGAGAAGCGATTGACCGGCGATCCCGGACTGGCCATTGGTCGGCGTGGCCAGCGTGGCCACGAGCGGGTTGGGCAAAACCGTTATAACATTCGTGCTGGAGCCCGCTTGTTGAGCCGTGGGAAGGGTGCTGTCGCTGGCCTGGACAAAAACGCTATAGGCGCCGACGGGCAATAGGCCGAGGTTCGCCATATAGGGCGCCGAAGTCACGGAACCGGCTGCCTGGTCATTGGTATAAAACGTCACCCTATAGGGAGACGTTCCTCCACCCAACGTCGCCGCCAAAGTGACCGGTTCGCCATAGAGATAGCTGGCGCCATCCGCCGGCGATAAGTGCACCGCGAGCGGCCCGGAGATATGAATGGTGCTGACCAATGAATTGCTCACCCACCCGCGCGCATCGGTCACCACGGCCCGGATCGAATGATCGCCCACGGGCAGCGGGCCGAAGTTATATTCGAACGGACTCGCGACTACAGGAAGTCCCTGAATCGCATCATCGAGATAAAACTGCACCGAATAGGGCGCCGTCCCGCCGGCCACCAGAACGACGCCGGTCACGGAAGTGACGTTATCGAAGGTCGCGTTCTGGGCCGGTCCGGTCAGCGCAATGTTAATCGAGTCCGCCACGAAAATGGTATTGGTCGCCGAGTTCGTGGTGGCCGGTGTAGTTGCGCTGTCGGTGACCACTGCATAGAGGTTGTAGGTGCCGGCCGGCAAATCGCCGAGATTGACGATGTAGGGCGCCATGGTGGCCAAACCGGCCGGGACAAAGTTGGTGGAACCCACTCCGCTGCTGGTGAAATACTCGACCGTGAAAGGGGCGGTGCCATTAAGAATCGCCGCGGTGGCGGAAATGGGTGTGCCGGAAACAAAGACCGCATTGTTGGTGGGCGACGTCACCAGGCAGGCCAGATCTGTATTGAGCGACACTCCCGCCGTCACGCGCAGTGAAAAGTCATCAATCTGATTGGCCGCATCCGTGACGCCGGCGGGCGCACTGGCGTTGTCATCCACCCAGATCAAGTAAAGACTGGCGCCGATGTCCCATTTCAACGCGATGGCGGCTGTGACCGTTGCGCTTCCATTATTGGTTTCGATGGAATTCAGCGCGGGCACATCGGTCCAGCTTCCGGCCAGGCCGGTCAGGCTGAAATAGCCGCGCACTCCCTTGCCGGCATCTTCGGGGCTGGGACCGGCCGCTACGGTGTGAAGATACGACACGGTGATCTCGGTCGCATTCGTTCCGGAGTCGTTGACAAACTTTCCCATTAAGACTGTGTAACGATTTCCGGTCGGACGCGTTTGCAGATAGGCCCCGGCGGAACTCCAGGTGGCGGTGCCATTGGCGGCGGGCGGATCGGTGGCCACTAACATCGTCTGCGCGCTGACCCCAGCAGCGGTGACGTTCGCGTTCACATCGACATCCGAATCGTAATTGTCGCCCGCGGCGCCCGCGCGCGAGAAGGTGGCCCAGTCCGCGGCCAGCGGTTGCTCGGCGAAGGCGTTCGAGTAACCCGAAGGAGTCACGCTGGCTGCCCCCGCCTTTCCGGCCAGGATTAAAACCGTCAAGACAAGGGCACACGTCGTCAGGGTATTATTTTTCATGATTTGCATGGAACTGAACCTTGGTAAAGACCGTCGGACCGTCCGTTGGTTACACTCAATTTGGATGGCCAGCAGTGGCGAAAATCCGAAGGCGAAGGAAAAATCCGAAGACCGAAGGCCGAAATCCGAAAGAAATCCGAAGGCCGAATTCCGAAGGCCGAAAACAGGCCAGAGCCAAAACTTCCGCGCTTACCTGGAACGGGGTGTGGTTGCAACATCAAGCCGAAATGACAAATCTCGGATTTCGGTTCTCGGATTTCTTTCGGTCTCGGTCCTCGGATTTCGGATTTCTGGCTGGCTCACGCCAGTCCCGGGGCGCTCGGCAATTTCACCGTTCGCTTGCTTTTGGCGCTGCGCACGGCGGCTTCGACGATTTCCTGCCCAATCCGGCTGATGGGAATACTGACGGGCCCTTCCAACGGCCGGCCTTTGTCCAAACAGTGGAGCAGATATTGGACGGGGTTCTTATGCGGGGGTCGGGGCGGCGGGGCCGGAAGGGCGTGAGGCGCCGGCTTTCGCCGAGTCTGGACTGTCACGAAATCGTCATAATCATAACTGCTGATCGTTCCTTCCGTGCCGGCAATGACAAAGCCGCAGCGCGGTTGTGGCTGAATAGTCCACGGATCGGTGAATGTTCCCCAGCGCGTTTCAAATTTCGAAAGGCCATGCGCGTAACGCGCCACCACGATGCTGTGCTCGTCCACTTCGAGTCCCTTGGGCTCGTCCACCACGGCGGTCACCTCGAGTGGACGGCGTCCGCCTTGATACCAGGTTCCCAGCGTGGTGCCGTAACCGAGATAATCCAGCAGCGAACCGCCTCCATGCGCTTTTTTGTAAAACCAGGAATGACGTTTTTCCCTGGCCACCTGCGCGGCCGTTTTCTCCTCCTTGTCCGCCCCGTGCCAAAGTGGTCCGCGATTGCCGCCGAAATGCCAGACATTGATCACCTCGCCGATCGCGCCGGCTTCCACGAGTTCGTAGGCGCGGCGATGGGAACCGACCCATTGCAATGGCCAGTTCACCATCAAGGTCCGTCCCTTGGGCATCGCCCGGACCATGGCATCGGCCTCCTTCAACGAGGCGGCGAACGGTTTTTCCATCAGGATATGCGCGCCGTAGGGAGCGACTTTTTTCACCCACTCGGCATGCTTGGATGCGGCGGGGCAAAGGATCACCACATCGGGCCGGGTCTTTTCCAGGCAGGCGCGGTAATCGGTAAAAACGTGCTCGCGCGAAATCTTCAGCTTGCGGATCGCCTCCTCCATGCGGGGCGCGGTCTCATCACTGATGCCGACCAGTTCGGCGCCGGGATGTTCCGAGGCCATGCGCAAAAGATCGCCCATATGGAAATGATCGAAATTGATGCCGGCGATTCGCCATCGTTTCATAAGAATGCTCTCAGTTTTTTTGGAAAACGAGGCGAGGATAATGGGCTTCGCGCCGCGTTGGCCAGCGCAGAGTGAAACAGTCGAAACGGCTTCCCTCCCGGCTCTCTCCTCCCCTATCCTGCGCGGGTGTCCCACTGGAAGAAAGTTACCTTGGTCGGGGTTGGGCTGTTGGGCGGCTCGATTGGCCTGGCCCTTCGACAACACGGCCTCGCCCAACGGGTCGTTGGTTACGTCCGGCGCGCGGCCGCCATCGCCGAATGCGAAAAAGCCGGCGCCGTGGATCAAGCCGGCACCGACCTGCGGCGCGCGGTTGAAGGGGCTGACCTAATCATTCTTTGCACACCCATCGCCCAAATGGCGGCGCTGACCGCCGAGATGTTGCCCGCCCTGACGCGCGGCGCCCTCGTGACCGATGTGGGCAGCGTCAAAGGGAGTGTGATGGCCGAATTGGAGCCCTTGCTCTCCGACAGCGGCGCGCAATTTGTCGGCAGCCATCCGATGGCTGGCGCGGAAAAAATGGGAGTTCTCCATGCGCGTGCCAATCTGTTCGAGAAAGCGATTTGCGTGATCACCCCCCGCCCGGCCACTCCCGCAGATCAAGTCGGGCGTCTGGAAGCCTTCTGGCAATCCATCGGTGGCATTCCGCTCCGGCTCAGTCCCGAGGAGCACGACGAACTGGTCAGCCGCTCGAGCCATCTTCCCCATGTGGTCGCCGCGGAGCTGGCCAATTACATTCTTAGTCCCATTCATCCCAGGGAGCAGGCCCTGCTTTGCGCCAACGGCTTTCGCGACACCACGCGCATTGCCAGCAGTTCGCCCGAGATGTGGCGGGACATCTGCCTGGCCAACCGCAAAAACCTTTCGCGCGTCCTCGGAGTATTCATCGAGGATCTGCAGGAGTTCCAACTGGCGCTCGAGCAGGCCGACACCAAAACGGTCCAGGAATTCTTCATCCAAGCCCGGCAACGGCGCGAAGAATGGCGGGCCCAGGATGCCTCCCCTTCTCCCGAATGACGGCCGGCCGCTGGTTTGACTCCATGAAATTTTTCCATCACTTCCAAAAGTTTGCTCTTCTTCTGCTGGCGCTGTTGGCGGCCGGAGTCGATCTCCGCGCCGCCCTTCCCGCGACCACGCTTCCGCCCGGGGCGCGGCGAATCGTCTTTCTCGGCGATAGCATCACCCACTCGGGCCAATACGTGGAGTATCTCGAGACTTATCTGGTCACCCGTTTTCCGGATCGATCGGTCGAGCTCCTTAATTTGGGACTGCCGAGCGAGACGGTCTCGGGGCTTTCCGAGGAGGGCCATGCCGGCGGCAAATTTCCGCGACCCGACCTGCACGAGCGACTTGGGCGCGTCCTCGAGAAAACCCGGCCTGACACCGTCATTGCTTGTTACGGCATGAACGATGGCATCTATCTTCCATATCAAGCGGGTCGTTTCGCCGCCTTCAGCAATGGCCTGGTCCGACTGCGTGAACGGGTTCTCGCCACCGGCGCAAAAATCATTCATGTCACCCCACCCGTCTTTGATGAAAGCAAAGGCCAGGGGCCGGGCTATGCCACCACCTTGGACCGGTATGCCGATTGGATGCTGACCCGGCGCGCGGCAGGCTGGGAGGTGGTGGATTTACACGGACCGATGAGCCGTTTCCTGGCCGAACGTCGCCGCACCGAGCCGGCTTTTTTTCTGGCGGGGGATGGCGTTCATGTGGGTGACCTGGGCCACTGGCTGATGGCACAACAAATCCTGCTGCATTGGGGCGCGGCCGATGTCGCTAATGTAAAATCGGGGCAGGAAATGGCGCGCGCTCATCCTCACGGCGACGCCATCCTCGCTTTGGTAAAACAAAAACAGCATTTGCTACGAGATGCCTGGCTGACGGAGACGGGGCATCAACGACCGGGATTGGATAAAGGATTGCCGTTGGCGGAAGCCAACCGGAAGGCGGCAGAATTGGAGAAACAGATTCGCGCACTGGCCAAACCGTAATCAAGCTTGAGTCTCGTTACCCTCGACGGCCACGGCAATTTTACAGGAAGAATTCGCGCCCGCGCCAGATTTGGAACCAGCCGGTCTCTTTGTTCATCTCCACGAAAAGAAATTCCGTGGCGACATGGCCTTCGCCCAGGACCACTTCACGCCAGTAATCCCAATACTCCAGCTTGGCCTGATCGCATTGGTCCCGGGGCGCTTTGCCTTCCGGGGTGGTGGCTTTGACGATCAGGACCGCGACCTCCCACGGTTCGCGCAGTTCATTGAGGCGGGTAAACGTTTCCACCACGCCAGTCTCGTCATCCTTCGATTCAAAGACGCCGGTACTGTCTTTAACCACGGCCAAAAACTCCTCGGCAAAAGGGAATTCATCCTCGAGCTGGAGGAGGAGCAACTCGTTGCGGCCATTTTCCTGCGGGATGACGCGCACGCGCAAAGCGGGCAGAGCGGCGTCCTGGCCGGGACTCCTGGCGCCTTCGAGCAGATAATCGGTGAAGGCGAATTCACGCGCGCCCAATCGCCGGACATACTCCCGAATTTCCCTCACCGTGAACAGTTGCTCGAGGAATTCGGCGCCGTTGGCGGGCGCGAACGTCTCCGCCTCACCCACCCGCCAATCGAGCGGATTGTTCAGGGTCAGGAGACCGCCGTCGCCATTGCCATGATGAAGAAATCGCTCGGAAAACATGGTCCAGAGCGTTTTGCCCGAGGGTTGCTGTTCGTCCGGCATATCAACCTCCCAGGATGGCAGAGACGACCCGGGCCACTACATGGCACAAGCCGAGGATGAAACTGCCGATGACAATGGCCATCGCCACATTTCCTTTTCTGACGAGATCGTCGAAATCGAGCCCGGGCGTCAATTTGTCGAACACCTTGTAGCCAAATACGACCAACAGAATGGCGATGAGGCCGAACGCGACCGTCGAGAGGAGGTCGGTCAGGAAATAGTCAGGAAGATGAAGCATCATGAATGGGAGGGGAGAGGGGTGGAGACTGGCCAGCGTTTGAAAAAAATCAGCCAGATAAAAAACCAACCCAGGCCGGCCGCCGTGGGAATGGCCAGCAGCCAAAAGAAGGCACGGCCCGCAGGCGTGGGCCGGGTGCTGTAAGCCAATTGAACGTGCCGATAGGAATACATCAAATCGCGATCCAAACCGGGCGGGGTGTAATCTGCCTGCACCGGCAACTGTTCGGCTTCCAGTTGCTGGACGCGGCCTTCGAGCGCTGCGTCGTGCGCGACCAGGGCCTGGTAGCGTCCCTCATCCATGTCATAACGATGATGATAAGCCCACCGCGCGCGGTCATCCAGGGAACGATCGAGCAACCACCACCAAAACAAATTGCTGTAGGGATCGCGATAAAACACCATCGGTCGCGCGTAATAATCGTGAAAAACTGTCTCCACCCGGGCCGGACGAGTGGCCATGGTTTGCGGGTCCGGCACAAATACCCTCCGGCTCGTGGTGGTGGTGGTGATGGGAGGCAGGATCGGTTCGGAGCGCGACGAGGAACTGGTCGAGGGCGAAGCGGAGCCTGCCCGGGTTTCCGGTGAAACCGGCCGGTCCGGTTGGGCGCTGCCGGCGGAGGCCGGGCGATTTTCCTGGAAGGCCGTGAACGCCCGCCGGCTTTCCTCCTCTCTCTTCGCGCGCGCAGCCGCGGCGTCAAAGTTCGGGGCTTTGGTTTGGCTGGCCGCCTGGGCTCGGGTGTCGAAGGAGTCTGACCCTCTTTTCGACCCCGATCCGAATGTATAACTTTTCCCCGAGCTGTAATTGGGCGTTTCATTGGCCGGGCGTGAGGAACTGGCGGAGTAGCTGCGTCCGCCGGACGATTGGTAACGAGGCGGGCTGGAGCTGGTGGATTTGCTGCCAATGGATCCGCCCGTGGCCGGACGGCTGGAACTGCCTGCCGAACTGGAACTGCGAGAGATTGAGGCACCGCTGGAGCCGCGGCTCGAGCTTGCTGAACTGCGCGAGAACGAACTGCTGCGACTCGAAGAAATGGAACTTCGGGAGGAGGAAGAACTATAACTGCGCCCGCCGCCGCTGCCATAACTCTTGCCGGCCTGGGCACACAGGGACCCAGCCAGGAAAAGCACCAGCATCCAAGCGAGAGGCGACGAAAAGCGTTTCATCGAGCAACCTCGCCAGCCTGCCACAACGACTTTCTTTGAACATTACTTTTCGAGCCCAGGTTTCCACCAAAGAAAAAAAGTGCCTGCAGCCGCCGACCTAACTGCGACTGCAGGCAACTTGACCCAGACTTCCACTCGCCGCGGTTACGGCATCCGCATGCGATAGAATCGCGCCCCGGATTGAGGCGGATTGGTGACCACGAACGGATTCACCGCATTCGAGGAGATTACCGACCAGACCACCGGCGGTTTCAGGCTGGTCGTCGATTCGATGACCGTGCCGGGCGGCGTGGTTGTCGGCCATTCCAGCACGTAACTGTTAACCGCGCGACGGATGGTGAGGGGCAGTTGCGTGCTCACCCAGGCCACTGCCGTGCTGGTGGCAAAGATCGGCGTCGAGTTGTTGCTGACCTTGCCGGTCACCGTCACCATGGTCACCGTATCGGCCGGAACGGCGTTGGTGAAGTAGCGCGTGGCCGACTGTCCGGACGCGAGCCGGTTCTGCGCACCAAGGTTGAAGAGCGACGTGGTGTCTTTGGCCACGCCATCGGTAGTTTCAGTCACCGTAACGCCACGCAGGTCGGTGGTGCCCGAGTTGGTGATGGTCACCTTGTAGACGAAGGACGGGAGCTGCGAGCCCAGGAAGCCCTGCGCGACCGTGTTGTAGGAACGAGCCGCCACCGACCCCATGATGGGCGTCACCAAGGTGGAGACGTCAATGTCGACGGCCTGCATCGTGGGCGTGATGTCTTTGCACTTGGCGCCGGTGGCCTTGTGGATCTGCTGGTTGCCCTGGGTCAGGTTTCCGCCATCATCAATATCGGGCGGAATATTGACCTTCAGATCTTCGGTGGTGGCCAGGTTATTGATCTTTGTCGGATCAGCCGAGGCCGCGTAGCGGATGGCCATGGATTCAGCCGAGTTCGGGTCCGGATTGCGGCCGCAGCTCGGGTCGAGGATCCAGATGCGGATCCGATACCGGTCGGGGGGCGCCGTGCTGGATTGGCTGTTGCCTTCGCCCCGATCCTCAACATCGACGCGGAAGACTGCTTTCACCGTCTTCTTGCCATTGGTGAAGGTATAATCACCCACGCCGGAGAAGCAGATCTTGTTGGCCGGCGCCTTGCTCGGTTCCGGACCGCAGATGCGGTCACCCGGATTGCAGATTTCCCCGACCAGGCCGGGTGAATTCGGATTTTCCGGGCAAGGCAGACAGGCGCAGAGCAAGCTGTCGAATTGATGTTCATGGCCGTTACCGGAGGCATGGAAGTTCCCCACCAGGCTGTTGCCGGATAGATGGCGGTTGTGTTGCCATTCACCGCTGATGCAGGGGCTGTTGGGCATGAACGGCGTCCCGACCGAGAAGGGAGCGCCCACCTGCCCGCCATGACTGATGTGCGTCGGCAGCGGCGTGGTGATGCAGGCCGATTGGTAGGTGTTGGTCTGGTGATTACTGCCGCCCGTCACACGGCAACCGCCGGCGCCCATGACCAGGCTCTGGATCAGGCCCGCATCGACGGTGCGATTGGTTTCGCCCGGCCCGAGGGTATAACAACCGGTCATGCCGGTGGTCTGGTTCGCGTCGCTGTCCAAGGCGTCGTCGCCCGCATCCGGAATGGTGAAGGCGAAGCCGGCCGGAGCAACGAAGGTCACCTTGTAATTGCCCGGTTTCAGGTCGGTGAACAAGTAAGCGCCGTTGGCATCCGTATTGGTGGTGGCCAGAACGTTGCCGAGGCAATCCATCAAGCGCACCGTGACATTCGGGATGCCCGGTTCACCAACGCCCTGGAGACCGTCCTGATCGAAATCATTCCAGACAAAGTCACCGATGGCCGCCGGCTGGATGAGGCCCGCATCGACCGTGCGGTTGGTTTCATTCGCCGCCAGGGTGTAACAGACGGTTCGACCAGTCAGGATATCCGCGTCGCTGTCCAAGGCATCATTTCCCACGTTGGGGGTGGTGAACTTGTAGCCGGGCGGTTTGATAAAGGTGACGCGATAGGTTCCAGCGGTGAGGCCAGTGAAGAGATACCCGCCGAATTCATCGGTGAATTTGGTAGCGACCGGATTATCGAGGCAATCCGCCAAGCGCACCTCGACATTCTGAACGCCTGGTTCCCCGGCGTCCTGGATGCCGTCCTGGTCGAAATCGTTCCAGACAAAGTCGCCCAGGGCCGCCATGCACACGTCGAGCCGCGCGCAGTTGGTCACCGATTGGCAAATGCCATTGGCCGCGAGGCAATACAGGCCGGCATCCGCGATGGTCACACTCGGGATGGTGTAGCAGGCATTGGTGGCGCCAGGGATGAGCACGCCGTCGCGATACCATTGCAAGGTGACCGGGCAGGCGCTCGAGACCACGCCACAGAAGATGGCCGGGTTGCCCGGGCAGATCGTCATGTTGGTCGGACCGACCAGCGTCGGCGGGGTGGGCGACACAGTGATGGTCTGGCAGGCCTGGACGGAATTATTGCAATCGTCCACTGCCGTCCAACAACGGGTGATGACAAATGGACAACGTCCGTTGGTCACCGCGGTGAAGGTCACCGTTACGTCGGGATCGCAAAGGTCAATGGCAGTGACCTGGGCCGGCGGAGTGACATCCTCCAGGCAGACAAAGGATCGATTGCCCGGGACGCCCATCAATTCGGGCGCCTGCGTATCCAGCACGCGAATAGTCTGGCTGCACTGCGAGCGATTGCCGCAACGGTCGGTGGCCTGCCAGATGCGCACTGCGGCAAAGGTCGATCCGCAGAGGGCGTTGGTGCTCGTGCTCACGATGGTCACGGTCACATTGGTGCCGTCGCAGGAATCCTGGGCGATGGGCGGGGTGAAGGTGAACGGAGTGCCGCATTCAACAATCCGATCCGGCGAGCAGCTCAAGGTCGGAGGCGTGGTGTCCACCACATTGATGGTCTGGCTGCAGGTGGCCGTGTTGCCGCAGGCGTCCGCCGTTCTCCAGGTGCGGGTGGCATTGAAGGTATTGCCGCAAGTGGCGTTGGTCACCGTGCTGACGATAACCACGGTCAGATTGGTGCCGTCACAGATGTCGTTCGCCACCGGCGGAGTGAACGAGAACGGCGTGCCGCACTCGAAGGTCTGGTTCGGCGCGCAAGTTAGATTCGGCGGCGTGGTGTCCACCAGGGTGATGGACTGGCTGCAACTGGCGTTGTTGCCGCAACGATCCGTGGCCTGCCAGGTCCGAGTCGCCGTCAGCGTCCGTCCACAGAGCTGGTTGGTCACCGTGCTGACAATGGTCACCGCGACATTGGTGCCGTCGCAGACATCAGTGACGTTGGGCGTGCCAAAGTTCCATGGGGTGCCGCATTCGAGCAGGCGATCGGGCGGACAGGTGATGACGGGCGGCATGGTATCGACCAAGGTGATCGACTGGCTGCAGAGCGAGCGGTTGCCGCAAAGATCCGTCGCGCTCCAGGTGCGGGTGGCGTTGAAGGTATTGCCACAGAGCGCATTGGTGACTGTGCTGACGATGGCCACCGCCACATTGGTGCCGTCGCACACATCGTTGGCGGCCGGCGGGGTGAAGGACCAGGGCGTGCCGCATTCCAGAACACGGCTGGGCGCACAAGTGATCTCCGGCGGCACCGTGTCGACCGAGGCAATGGATTGGCTGCAACGCACGGTATTGCCGCAGGCGTCGGCGGCGCTCCACGTGCGCGTGGCCGTAAAGGAGCGTCCACATTGCGCGTTGGTGACCGTGCTGATGATAGCAATGGTCACATTGGTGCCACTGCAAAGGTCGATGGCAAAGGGCGGAGTGAAGTTAAAAGGCACTCCACATTGCACGACCCGATCGTTGGCACAGACGATTTCCGGAGGCGTTGTATCGACCACGTGAATGGTCTGCCGGCAGAGCGCGGAATTGCCGCAGGTATCGGTCGCCCGCCAGGTTCGGGTCGCGCTGAAATCCAGGCAAGCCGCCGTGGTCGCATTGGTCTCCGTGCTGACAATCACAATGGTGATATTCGTTCCGTCGCAGCCGTCCGAGGCCGACGGCGGGGTAAAGGCCCAGGGCAATCCGCATTCCACGAACCGGTCAGCGGCGCAAGTGAGCGTGGGCGGCGTGGTATCGACCACCCGAAGGGTCTGGCTGCACAACGACGAGTTGCCGCAGGCATCCACGGCCCGCCAGGTCACGTTCACCGTATAAAGATTCGGGCAGCGCGAGGTGGCCAGGTTGGTCGTGGCATTGACGATGGTGATGATCACGTTGGTCCCGCTACAGGCATCGATGGCAAAGGGCGGCGTAAAGCCGGTCGGCAGGAGACATTCGACCACCCGATCATCCGCGCAGGTAATGTTGGGCGGCGTGGTATCGAAAAGAGTGACAGTCTGGTTGCAGAACGAGGCATTGCCGCAGGTGTCGGTGGCCCGCCAGGTGCGCGTCACGCTGAGCAGCTTGGGACACTGCGCCTGCGAGACATTGGTCACCGTGGCGACCACTTCGATGAGGACGTTGTTCAGATCGCAGACGTCAACTGCGGTCGGAATATCGAAGGCCCAGTCGCTGCCACACTCCGCTTCCTTATCGCCGCCGCAGGTGATGTTCGGCGGCAGCGTATCGATGATGCTCACGGTCTGGCTGCAGAAGGAACGGTTTCCACAGGTGTCGCTGGCCCGCCAGATGCGGGTCACACTAAATATCTTGGGACAACGCTGCGCGGGAGCATTGGTCACGGTGGTGACCACCTCGATCAGCACATTATTCAGATCGCAGCCGTCGGTGGCGGTCGGAATATCGAACGACCAATCCGATCCGCATTGGACCTGTTTGTCCGGTCCGCAGGTGATGTGCGGCGGTTCGGTATCGATGACGGTCACCGTTTGGTTGCAGAAAGCGGCGTTGCCGCAGGTGTCGGTGGCACGCCAGGTCCGGGTAACGCTGAAGAGAGAAGGACAGCGCGGCACCGAAACATTGGTGACGGTAGCGACCACTTCGATGAGGACATTGTTAAGATCACACTTATCGACGGCGGTCGGGATATCAAAGGCCCAGTCGGTCCCGCACTGGGCATCCTTGTTGGGACCGCAGGTAATATTGGGCGGCTCGATATCGACGACGGTGACCGTTTGATTGCAGAAGGCGGAATTGCCGCAAGTGTCGCTGGCCCGCCAGGTGCGCGTGACACTGAAGATGGCCGGGCAGCGCGGCACGGAGACATTGGTGACCGTGGCGACCACTTCGATGAGCACGTTATTCAGATCGCATTTGTCGACCGCCGTCGGGATATCAAAGGCCCAAGCCGTTCCGCAATCGACCTCCTTATCCTGTTCGCAGGTGATGTTGGGCGGCTCGATATCGACAATGGTGACCGTTTGGTTGCAGAACGAGGCATTGCCGCAGGTATCGGTGGCCCGCCAGGTGCGCGTCACGCTGAAGATGGCCGGGCAACGCGGCTGGGAAACATTGGTGACGGTGGAGACCACTTCGATGAGCACGTTATTCAGGTCGCACTTATCCACCGCAGTCGGAATATCAAAGGCCCAGGCAATGCCGCACAATTCCTCCTTGTCCTGCTCGCAAGTGATATTGGGCGGTTCCGTGTCAACGATGGTCACGGTCTGATTACAGAAGGCGCTATTGCTGCAACTGTCCGTGGCCCGCCAGGTCCGGGTGACACTGAATATTCTCGGGCAACGCGGCACAGCGACATTGGTGACTGTGCTGACCACCACCACCGGCACATTGATGCCATCGCAATTATCACTGGCGGTCGCCGGGTCGAAGGCCCAGTCGGTCCCGCACTGCACTTCCTTGTCAGCGCCGCAATGAATGTTCGGAGCGGTGGTGTCGCGCACAAAGATGTGCTGCTGGCAGCTCACCGTATTGCTGCAGAGATCCACAATGGTATAGGTGCGGGTGATGCTGCCATCGCAATGGGTTCCCACGAAAGGTCCGGTGACTGATGTGAAGCTGAGCAGGTTGGTCGAGCTGACCCATCCGCCGATAGCCAGGAACTCCGCCACCGTGGTGGCTGCCGCCGGTATATTATTGCTGCATTCCACCGTGAAGTCGGACGGACAGATGAGAGTGGCCGGAGTGCTGTTCTCGAAAGTTATGATCTGAACGCAACTGGCGCAATTGGTGCAGTCGTCACAGACGGTATAGGTCCGGGCCATCTGGTTGCCGATGCGCGGACCATCGATGCAGAAAAAGTCGAGGTTGGTGTCGCAATTATCGGAAGCAAACCCGCCCATGGCGATGAAGCCGGCCAGGCTGGTCGGACAAGGAGGCACATTGGTATCGCAACCGACCCTAAGATCGGGCGGGCAACGAATGATGGGAGGAATGGTGTCGCGGATGGTGTAAGTGACACAGGCGGTCACGCTATTGCTGCAACTGTCGACGGCGGTCCAGCAGGCCTGGATGATGCTGGGACAGGTGCCGCTGATTCCCGAAATAGCGCTGACGGCCAGGTTGGTGCCATCGCAATTATCGATGGCCGTGACCACGGCGGGAGGCAGGGCCAGGTAATCAGAGAAACATTGGAAATTGCGATTGGTCGGCACGCCGATCAGCACCGGGGGCACCACATCGAATTTCCAGGTGAGATGCTGGATGCAGACCGCGCGGTTGGAGCAACCGTCGAGAGCCACATAAGTGATCGTGCGCACGCGCTGGCAATCGTTGGTGGTGTCGATGAAACTGCAAGTGACGGTGGCGGAGCCGCAGTTATCTTGCGCGCTGACATCCGAATTGCAGCCCGGGACAAACTCGGGGTTGCAGCCGAGGTCACGGTCGGGCGGACAGAAGTTGAAGGTGGGCGGATTGGTATCCTGGATCCAGGTGATGAGTTGGGTGCAGGAGGCGCGGTTGGTGCACTGGTCGCTGGCGGTATAGACCACGGTGCGCAGGCGGCTGCACCCATTGGTCGTATCGACCTTTCCAGCACATTGGGATCCTAAGCTTAGAATTCCACGTGGACAAGTTGTCG
>JADMIO011485903.1_pt1 | contig 23129 bp, 15 predicted proteins | sample 8958161 | NCBI WGS metagenome assembly JADMIO01 (sample SAMN16585339, study PRJNA669376) | soil metagenome | isolation source: Crop rotation soil | place: USA: Cullars Rotation, Alabama | collected 2011 | reverse complement strand
GGTAAATTCGATGCCTACAAAGTGGAGATACTCGCCGCCGATAACGAGGCAGACAAACAGACTGTTTGGATCGATAAAGCGACTCGAAAAGTCCTGAAGATTTCCGCCGTGCTTCCGAGTCTGAATGGCGCAATTCTGACTTCGGAACTGGCGAACTGAGTTTCGATAACCCTTAGCCGCGGATTTACGCGGATGAACGCAGATCGGCGTTTATCTGCACCATCCGCGGCTAATTCTTTCGGGAACTGCTTAACCTGGCGCGCCGCCCTGGTGCTCGACGTATTCATAGCTTGGACCAACCGTCTGTCCACTCGTATCATCGGCCTCAGTTTCCATCAGGGCGACAGCGGAGGTGCGCAGGTCGTACATAATGCCAATCGCCGTGTTGAGTAGCGAAGGGTCGCCATTGAAGGTGTTGTGCAGCGCATTGAGCAAGGCGCTGTAGTTGTAGGCGAAGGCTTCAATGCGCGTGCGCGCCTGGGTGCCCGGGGCGAAATCGGCGATCTTGCAATTCGGTCGCAGCGGCCACACGCCTGAAGGATCGAACAATATCGGCGCGCCGCCGTAAGCGAAGCCGTCGGGCGTACGAACGATCCTTCGACCCGCCGCGATCTCACCAAACCTGTAGAAGTGCGCCGGCTGTCCCGGACTCGAAAACGGACTCTCCGAAGTCCCTTCTCCTTCAAGCTTGATCAGATCTATCGCCTTACACGCCGTGTAAGGATCAGTGATCACAAACAGCCGATCGCCAAACCACTCGGGTGCGATTACCTGCGGTGGCGCGTACGGCTTCACGAAAATCGACGGCCCAAGCTCCTGAATCTGATCCTTGATCGCATCGTAGAACTGTCCAATCGTGGCGAACTCCTCAGCGCCCAGCGCGTCAACCGTTTTAATCGGGATCGGGTGCTCCGGCTCTTCAATCGCCATGAACGTATCTTTGACGAGGTTGATCGAAAACGCCTCGATACCGACTTGGAGATCTCCAATGTTCATCGGCAAAGGTCCGGGATACTTCGGTACAAACTCCCGCCCGTTTATCGACGGAGACCCACCGATCGCGATCAGGATGTTTGCAGCGATCGCCATGTGCAGCATTTCCTGAATCACGATCTCCTGGATCTGCCGCCCGATCTGCACATTCGTTCCGGCGCGTAGCGAGAACATGGCCGTCAGGTATGGCGGAATGGTGCTGTGCTCCAGCTCGACTGCTTTTTGGAGATAAACACCAAGCTCATCTGCGCTGGCGGCAGAACGAATACCACTGATGATTCCAGGTTGAAGTTTGATCATCACTCGCCTCCCGATTCGCGTTCGAGCTTCGCACGTTGCCGCTCTTTGTATTGACGGATGAACAGCGTCTTGCCTGCTCCTTGCAGTGGCTTTGCTTCGACCTCTTCAGGCTGCTCGGCAGGTGGCGCCGGAGCTGCAAGCAGGACCGGCTGGATCGGAGGAGATCCGAGCAGCGGATTGCCATCAGGCCCCGGAGAACTCAACCACTTCAAGATCGTGTCGCGATCTCCTGCGCCAAGATCGCGAGTCACAGGCATGTGATTCGGATCGCGCAGCGGCAGTGAAAATGCGAGCTGAAGGATTTGGATCCGGTGGATGACTGACTCGTACTTAGTGAGATCGACAACGTACTGGCTCATGATCGGATACAAGTTGCCATACTGTGTTAACAGCGGCTGAATGTCCTGGTACCAGGTCGGTTTGTCCGGCACGACTTTCTTATCAAAGACGAGCACGCTGATGTAGTTCATTATGTTACTGATGTAGCCGGCGGGCTGATCCGCGAGTTGATAACCGATGCCGTAGAGTTGACCGCCAATATAACCGCGCGGGTTTCCCGGCCCATCGGCGCTCGCGTTCAGGTCGAGAGTTGCACGACCATTCGCATCTGTTGAAATGCTTGTTAAGTAGTCGAGCGCATCAGTAGGTGTGCCGATGTCAGGGATCGCAGCGGCAGGACGAGGCGGAGGGCTGATGGTCGTGCCGCCGCCTGAGCCGCCCATGAATCCTTCCGTCGAACTTAAATTGATTGCGCTTGACGCCAGCGGTTTGCCGAAACGAGTTGCATAGAAGTCGACCTGATCACTCTCGCCGGGGTTCAGCCGGTATACAAACGAATCAGCACGCACGTACACGCCATCGATCGACTCCTGCATCAGGACGTTGTACGTAGACGGCGGCGGCGATCCGGGAGTCGGGGTCACGAGCACCAGCGGGTTACCGACCAAGAGCTGTTGCGCGTCGGTGTTTGCGGTCAAATCGAAGGTTTGCACGCCCGCCGTTTGCGTGTACCACGTTTCGTTCAGATAAGGGACGTCGCCGATCAAAACGAACTCGCTGCTTTCCACGGTTGTGATGTGAGTTTGCGGGTTAGTGCGCAGCACACCCAGTTGCACCGGACCGAGGTTCGTCGGCGCGCCGCTCGAATCGACGATCGGAAACGTGTTACCAAAGTCGGCGGTCAGCGAATTACCGTCCGCGGCCAGCTTCGCTTGCAAGCTGTTCACATTCGTATCAGGCACGGGCCAGTTTGGAGCAAACGTAATCATCTGCCGGCCGAGCACGAACTGCTTCGGCTCGCCATCAAAGTAAGGTCCGATAGTGCCGACGAGGTGGCCCATCGTGTAGCGCGGCTGTGACGGGTCGCGGCCGAAGCCGTACACGTTAAAGTTGATGGACAACATGTTGTCCTGAGTGGTGTCCCTGAGTGTGTTGAGGAGGGTTGAGTCAGTGTTCTCGGCCCACACGACATTGTCCAGCACCGATTGATAGTAGGCGCAGAGTTGCTGGTCCGTTTTCGGACCGTGCTGCTGGCGTTTCCATAGATTGGTGAACGGCGCCGGGTAAAAGCTTCCCTCAAACAATGCTTCGGCATGGGGCCCATCAACTCGCACTTGCATGCCGAATATCATCGACACCATCTGCTGTTGCGGATCGAGATCGACGAGTTTTCCCGGAGCGCGGTCGGCAGCGTTTTGCACAGTCAAGCCGATAACCGGATCGTCCTGTGACGTAGAGAGCGCCCGCCCGTTCAGAAATCCGCCCGTGACTGAACAATCGAGTATGCGGAATACGGCAGTCCCTCTCGGGTTCCAACTGTTGTTGCTATCGAGTTGTTGATACTCCGGCACGAACGAAGCATTCTGAAAAAAGCGGACATCGTTGTTGATCGTCGAAACGTCAGCCTGAAACCAGCCGCGAAAGTGAATGCGCGGCGAATCGAGATAACTCATGGCGTAGTTCTCCTGTTCGTGGAACTGTGAGTCGCGTGCTAACGAAGGTTGAGCAAGCGGAACATACTCTCGCGGCTTAAAGGTGTCAACAAAAACCGTAGTGTCTCAGTTTGAAATTACGCCGAAGGCGTTCGCTAATTTCAGCCCAGCGGTTGGAGCATAGCGACAACCCTGGGTTGGAGATCGAAATATGACGGGAACGCTGAAAGCGTTCGCCAACTGCCGACCCTTTCAGGGTTGACGATTTTCCGGTTTAGCTTCCCCAGGGTTGTCGCTATGCTCCAACCGCTGGGGCTGAAATTAGCGAACGCCTTCGGCGTAATTTCAAACTAAGACACTATGATATTAACCCCTCACTCCGCACATCAGGCGTGGTGGTTTCAGCAAAGAGTTCTCGCGTTAATACGTAGGCAGATGTTAACGCGCTCGCGGGTTTATTCCCCGTTCGCTCTCAAAAGAACTCTCACCAACAAGGAGATGGGACTGCGCCAGAACCTTCCGCTTCCATAGGCTGAACACACCGTGAATATCACTGTAGGGGCGGCCCTCCGTGGCCGCCCGATCGTCACTTCAGCTCAAGAACGACGACCGACTTCGATGGAATTCGAAGACTCAACTGCGAGCCTTCGAGCTTGTAGCCGCTGAACGGCACTGGTCTGATAGCGTTCGGATTGTCGAAAGTGTTCATCGTGTTCACTGCCGGCGCTGTTAATACCTCTCCGGTGACACCCTTGATCGCACCGCCCCAAATCGTTGTCGTGATCTCTGCCGCCTGGTTCGGATCAAGGTTGACGATCGATAAGTGAAGACGTCCTTGACTGTCGCGCGAAGCCGAGGCGCTCAGTGATGGAACAGAAGCGTCATCCAACTTGTACTCCGGCGCACTGAGATCGACCGGGATCAGCGTCGCACCCTGATGCACGCTGTACATCCTGAACACGTGATACGTCGGAGTGAGCACCATCTTTTCTTTGTCAGTAAGGATCATTGCCTGCAGCACGTTTACCATCTGCGCGATGTTGGCCATCTTCACGCGATCGGAGTGCTTGTTGAAGATGTTGAGATTAATACCCGCAACGACAGCATCGCGCAACGTATTCTGCTGATACAGCGCGCCCATATCACGGCCCGGCTCACTGTCATACCACGTGCCCCACTCGTCCACCATCAGGCCGACGCGCTTCTGCGGATCGTACTTGTCCATGATCGCGCTGTGTTTTTGGATAAACTCGTCCATGCGCAGTGTTCTGACGAGCGTCGCGTGCCACTCCTTTTCGCCAAACTGTGTCGCCGAACCTTTCTTCTCCCAATTACCAGTCGGCAGCGTGTAGTAGTGCAGCGATAGACCATCCATCTGCTTTCCTGCCTGCGACATCAGAACTTCGGTCCAGTTGTAATTCTCGTCATACCCGCCAACCGCCAGCTTCTGAATCTGATTGCCCGAATGATTCTTGATGAAAGTCGCATAGCGGCGGTAAACGTCAGCGTAGTACTCAGGCCGCATGTTGCCGCCGCAGCCCCACGTCTCATTGCCGACTGCAAAGTAAGGAATCTTCCAGGGCTTATCGCGTCCGTTGCGTCGGCGCAGATTGGCGAGATCAGAATCAGCGTCAGACGTCATGTACTCGATCCACTCCATCATCTCCTGAGGTGAGCCGCTGCCGACGTTGCCATTGATGTACGCGTCGGCCCCCAACAGCTCGCACAGATCGAGAAACTCGTGCGTGCCGAAGGCGTTCGTGTCAACACCGCCCCAGCTCGAGTTGGGCCGTCGCGGGCGCTGGTCGCGTGGACCAATACCGTCACGCCAGTGATACTCGTCAGCGAAGCAGCCGCCGGGCCAACGCAACACCGGGACATGCAGCTCCTTCAACGCCGCAATCACGTCGTTGCGCATGCCGCGCGTGTTCGGGATCGGCGAGTTCTCTCCAACCCAGATGCCTTCGTAAATCAGGCGGCCCAGGTGTTCGGCGAACTGCCCGTAGACGTTCCGATTGATGGTCCAGCGCGGCTGGTCCAGACGGATCGCGAGGGTCGCGCGGTAAGAGTTTTGTGGAGTCGCGTTCTTTACCGGCAGCTTTGCCGGCAGATCGAGGAACGAAGCGAGCAAAGCGAAAGTAAGTAGTCGGATGTGCATGAATGTTCCTGGTTGTTACCACGGATTACGCGGATTAGAAATCCGATTTCATCCGTGTAATCCGCGGTTAACTGATCGTCGCTGCGAGCTTTCTTAAGTGATTCATCTACCGGTGTGCGGCGGTGACTCCGGGCCAATCGTCCGTGCGGAAAGGCGAGGCCGGCAGACCGGCGCTGTTGTATAGATTCGTCATCGGATTATCGGCCCACGCATAACGAACGGCAACAGGTTTCGAAATCTTGGAACTTGAAACAATCACCGCGTCGCCTTCAATGCGCGCGTCGGCCCAGACAAAGCGCCGATCTTCACCGGCGATCGCAAAGCCCCTCACTGGGCCACCATCGCTGGTCTTCAAACCCGCGCCGTACTTGAAATGAATTCGTACCTTGTCGCCCTCAACGGTGTACCGATCGAATAGCGGTCCGGAGGGAATGATTTTCTGACCGTACGTCTCGGCAAGCGCCCATTGCGCCAGCCGGCGACCGACCGGGAGCTTATTCTTTGGGTGCAGATCGAGCTCATCACCGACGTCGATCGTGATCGCCATTCCAGTCTGCGGCTCACGCAGCGTCATCGCTTGCGCTTCGCGCAACTCGGCCCAATCACTTTCGTCCGGCTCGGCTTTGCGCGCTCGCCAGTTCGGAAGCTGCACGAAGTAAAACGGAAATACGTAGCCCCAGGCTTTTCTCCAGTCACGAATCATCGTCGGAAAAAGCGTGCGGTACTGATAAGCGCGCCCGGCGTTGCTCTCGCCCTGATACCAGACGGCGCCGCGAATCGCGAACGGAACGAGCGGCGCAAGCATCGCGTTGTAAAGCACACTCGGATTGTTTTGATTAGCCACTCCGACAGCTTCCGGACGACTGCCCCAGTCAGGATGCTTCGGTTCGAGCGCCAGTTCGACCTTGTAATCCCAGACTCCTTTCAGCGACACCGGCTCCGAATCGGCTGGCCCAAGCGACATCGTGCCTGCTCGACTGAAGCCACCTTCACCGGCACTGTCGAAAACGCGCACGGCGATCACGTTCCTTCCTGCATGAACAAGCGAAGCGGGCACGACGTACTTGCGCGGGACCATGTAACTGTTCGGCGTCTCTCTACCGATCGAGCCAACCTTCGTGCCGTTGAAATAGGTGACGTCGTGATCGTCAATCGGCGGGAGATTAAGCACCAGTTCTTTGCCGGCCCAAGACTCAGGCAAGTCCAACACTTTTCGAAACCAGACAGCTCCGTCGATGAGCAGTCCGGCCGTCTCAATCTGTTGCGGCAGTTCCATCTTGGACCAGTCAGCCGCTGCGAAATTAGGATCCGCGTAGCCCAGGGCTTCGCCTTTGTTTCCAGCATCGATGTAGAGGTTCTTCTCTTCCCATGCGGCGAGCGCGCGCGCGTAAGTTTCCTTTGCTTGCGGCAGGGCGTTCAAACTGCTCTCGTAGTGATCGAGAATTGGTTTCAGCTCCGGTGACGAGAGGAGCGCGTCGTGGCTGGTCCAGGCTTCGGCAGGAGTGCCGCCCCACGAGCTGTGGATCAAACCGACCGGGACTTTCAGTTGTTGACGCAACTCGCGTCCGAAGAAATATCCAACGGCTGAGAAGCGCGCGGCTTCTTCCGGCGTCGTGACGACCCACTTTCCTTCGACATCAGCGCGCGGCGACGTCGCAGTCTCATGTCGTACGGTGAACAGTCTGATTTCCGGATCCGTTGCCTTTGCGACGGTGTCCGCACCGTCCACTGTGTTGACGAGCGGCCATTCCATATTTGACTGGCCCGAGCACAACCACACCTCGCCGACGAGAACGTTCTTCACGACCAGGACGTTGTCGCCTTTGACGGTGAGCTCGAAGGGACCGCCCGCTTTCAAAGGATCGAGCCAGGTTTCCCAGTGTCCCTGTTTGTCAGCCACAGTGCTTGACGATTTCTGTTGTAGCGTGACGCTCACCCGTTCCCCGGGCCTGGCAGTTCCCCAGATGCGGACCTTCGTCTGCTGCTGTAGCACCATGTTGTCGCCGATGATAGCGGGCAGGTGCACTTCCGCTCGCGCGCCGATACTTGCGCTCAAAAGGATTAAGAGTAGTAACAATCTCACAAAGGTTTGTTGCATAACCGGGCAGAATCCCAGCGAAGAGCCGCAAGAGAATTGTTTGTTCATATGTTTCGGGGTTAGTTATCCGAGCCGATAGTCAAAAACAAACCGGCCGACTTGAATCGTTCCGCGCCCGCCTGTAGCCGGCTGAATTAGCAGAGCCCGAACCATCGAGCTCTTGCGGTTCCGAACTGCCTCAACCTCACCGACGGTGTCGCCGCTCGAGGCGCGGTAAAACGTTACCGTAATGCTGTCGGGTGTCTTGCGTTGATAACCGAAAACATACTCGCCGGGCTGTAGAGAAAAGTCGCCGATCTGTATCGGCACCTGGGCGATGAAAAAATGAGAGTACTTCCCTTCGGCGGAGTACCCGGCCGTAATCATCACGACACCGGCGATGAACTTGCCGCGGCCATCGGTCACGCCTGACGCGGTGCGAAATTCAGTTTCGATGTTCTCTTTGATTACAGGAGCGCGACCTGGAATTATTTTCCGCAATTCGCCTTCAGATGCAAGACGCCAGCCAGCCGCACCCACGGCAGTGCTGACAAAGACGATCAAGAACGCGAATATTAATAGTGCTCCGAATCTTTCCCGCAATGCGCCTCCACACCAAGTTGGTGCCTGGAATGTTAAAGTATTGTCCGCACAAATGCATCGTTTAAATTACCTTCGAGTTCACGCAAAGGCGCAAAGAAAAACACAAAGGACGCAAAGAGAACCAGAGGCTTGTTTGCGTTCTTTGCGTCTTTCTTTGCGTCTCTGCGTGAAAGGTTGTGCCGCGGTCTTTCTGCTCCTCGCCGCCACTCGTACCTTTGCATTAGACCCGAACAGAAATCTCAATCAGTTTGGCCATCAGGTCTGGGTAACTGAAAATGGATTACCACAGAACACGGTCCAGGCGATCGTCCAGACAAATGACGGTTATATTTGGATCGGAACCCAGGACGGTCTGGCGCGTTTTGACGGACTGAACTTTACCGTCTTCGATAAAGAAAATACACCCGCATTCAAGAGTAACGACATTCGTTACCTGCACGAAGACCGGCAAGGACGTCTATGGATCAGCACGTCTTACGGACTGCTCTGCCGGCACAACGGGCAGTTCAGAGCGTTTACAGTAAGCGAGGGCTTGCCGGACAACAGCGTCGGGCCTGTCGTCGAAGACACGAACGGGAACGTCTGGATCGGCACCGCAGGTGGCCTAACTCGTTTCGAGAACGAAAAATTCCAAACGTTCACCGTCGAGCAGGGACTGGCAAGGAACGTAATTCAAACACTGTATGCCCGAGCAGACGGCTCAGTCCTCGTCGGCACATCCGGCGGCCTGCAGTTTCTTAAAGACGATCACCTTACGCCACCCAACATGCCCACGGGTCTGCTCCCCGGTAACCTCACGTCAATCGCGGAATCAAGCAATGGCTACTTGTGGCTCGGCACTCTCGACGGGCTCTTTAGAGTTGATAACGAAGGACGGCAGTCGACCGTTGCGCTGCCCAATAGCCGCATCAGCGCGTTGCATATCGATCGCGAGGGAGCACTGTGGATAGCAACTGCCGGCGGCCTCGCCCGTTTGCGACACGATGGTAGCCTTGAAACTTTTACCGCGGCCGACGGTCTGTCGAGCAACCTCGTGCTTTCACTATTTGAGGATCGTGAAGGCAGCATTTGGATCGGCACCGAAGCGGGCGGCCTGAATCTGCTGAAAAGCAAAAAGTTTACGACCTACACGACCAAAGACGGACTGCCGAATGATCTCGTCAAAGCTATTTATCAGGACGCGCAGGGCGGGATTTGGATCGGTTCCAACGGCGGCGGGTTGACACTTTTCAAGAATGGAAAGTTCCAGACCTGGACCACGCGCGATGGACTGTCGAGTGACGTCGTTCTCTCACTTGCCGGCGACACGCAAGGCACACTCTGGATTGGCACACCCGACGGACTCAATCGTTTTAAAGACGGAAAGTTTCAAACCTTCACGTTTGCGGATGGACTCTCAAACGACCTGGTCCGATCCGTTTTCGTCGATCGCAATGGAGTGCTGTGGGTCGGGACGCGCGATGGTCTGAACAGCTTTCGCGATAACGAATTCACGACCTACACGACCCACGACGGACTCGCGAACAATTTCATCGGCGCGATTTATGAAGACTCGAAAGGCAATCTCTGGGTCGGCACTCTCGGCGGACTGAGTAAAATCAACGACGGAAAATTTCAGACCTTCACCACCAAAGACGGCCTCTCGAGCAACACCGTCATCGCACTCTACGAAGACGCTTCAGGCGATCTTTGGATCGGGACCAATGGCGGTGGTCTCAATCGTCTGCGCGGCGACAAGTTCGTTTCATTCACCAATCGCAACGCGCTTGCGGCTGACGTCATCTATCGCATTCTCGAAGACCACCAACAAAACCTCTGGTGCAGCTCCAACAAAGGAATCTTTCGCGTCAGCAAGAGCGAACTCGAGAGCGTCGCGAACGGTGTCACGACCAATCTCAATCCGGTTTTCTATGGTCCGGCCGACGGCACGTTAACGCGAGAGTGCAGTGGTGGTGGACATCCGGCGGGATGGAAGACGAGTGACGGCCACATGTGGTTTGCAACTATTAAAGGACTCGCCGTCATCGATCCGGAACACATTCCGCTCAATACGTCTCCGCCACCAGTCGCTATCGAACAACTCTTCGTCGACAATCAATCGATGCCATTGACGCAAGGTCTGACTCTGCAACCGGGGCTCGCGCGGCTGGATTTCTATTTCACGGCGCTGAGTTTTATCGCCCCTGAAAACGTGCGGTTCAAATATAAACTCGAGGGCTTTGATAAAGATTGGATCGACGGCGGCGCACGGCGCGTCGCGTCATACACAAACCTGCGGCCCGGGAACTACAAATTTCACGTAATTGCGGCAAATAATGACGGCGTTTGGAACGAAAGCGGCGCCGCGCTGGGTATTTATTTAAAGCCGCGGTTTTATCAAACGTACTGGTTTTATCTAATTTGTGTCCTGCTGCTGGCGCTGATAGCGTGGCAACTTTATCGCCTGCGCGTGCGACGCATGGCGCTTCAGTTTCGCGCTGTCAACGACGAACGTAACCGGATCGCGCGTGAGATTCACGACAACCTGGCCCAGGATATCCTCGGCATCTCCGTGCAACTCGAACTCGTTGCGCGGCTGATGCCCGCCGCTGCCGAGACAGCGAAAGCGCATCTGGATCGTGCGCGCATGTTGGTACGGAACAGCATGACCGAGGCGCGTCGTTATGTTTGGGACCTGCGTTCGCAGGAATTGCAAAAGAAAGATCTGCCAACCGCGCTTCGCGACACCGCGAAGCGTCTGACCGCGGAGAGTAATATCGAGACGGTCGTTGAAGTGGCTGGACCGTTGCGGCCGTTGCCGGCGTCAGTGGAAACTAATCTGTTGCGCATCGGGCAGGAAGCAATCAACAATGCAGTGAAGCATGCTCAGGCAAACCGAATCGAGGTCGCGCTAAACTTCGATACGCGCAACGTGCGACTCAGCGTTCGTGATGACGGACGCGGTTTTGACCCGAGTCAGCAGATTGCCGACGGTCACTTTGGTTTGCTGGGAATGCGTGAGCGCGCGGAACAGATCGGCGGTATCGTGTCAGTAGACAGTGCAAGCGAAGCCGGCACGCAGATCGCTGTTGACGTGCCGTTGAGCGAGTAACGATGAAGGACTCAAACGCATGATTCGGATAATGGTGATCGACGATCAGGCCGTCGTGAGACAGGGATTTGTTTCGCTTATCAACACGGTCGCCGACATGGAAGTGATAGCGCAGGGCGTCAACGGGCAGCAGGCCGTGGAGCTTTACCGTCAGCACGAGCCGGATATCACGTTGATGGATCTGCGTATGCCCGTGCTGAGCGGTGTCGAAGCGATTGCTCAAATCCGGCGTGAGTTTCCCAGCGCACGAATCATTGTTCTGACGACCTATGACGGCGATGAAGACATCTATCGTGCGCTCCAGGCTGGAGCTCAAGGCTACCTGCTGAAAGACATGTTTTTCGAAGAACTCGAAGACGCGATCAGGAAAGTCCACGCGGGCGCGCGCCGTCTGCCGCCGGTTGTGGCAGAGCGATTGGCGGAACGCATGGGCGCTTCGGAGCTGACGCTGCGAGAGCTGGAGGTCCTTCAGGAGATCGTGAATGGCAAGAGCAATAAAGAGATCGCGAGCACGTTGCGGATCAGCGAAGCCACGGTGAAGAGTCACATCAACAACATCCTCGGCAAGCTTGGCGTAACCGACCGCACCCAGGCCGCCACCCGCGCCCTGCAACGCGGCATCGTCCATCTTTAGCCACAAAAAGGCACAAAAAGCACAAAACAGAACAGGTAAATGGACCAACGACGCGGCCCCCTGTTCTGTTTTGTGCTTTTTGTGCCTTTTTGTGGCTAAGGATCAATCAAAAGTTGGAGATCGTGACTCACCCTTAAGGCCATGACAGCTTTTCGCGGTCCTGTTATCTTTCGCTCCGTCAGACCAATTCTCCGGTTCCGAGTTCTTAATCAAGGCTTCTTACCTACCTAACTTGTTGCAGAACCCAAAGGGGTCTTGATTCAGGTTATAGAACTCGGAACCGGTCCTCCATTTTAACAATCAATTTCTAAGGTTTGATCGTCACCATCACCACGCCGTGGCTGGGAACTTCGGCGGAGAATTTTTCCGAGAGGTTGCCGAGGTCCTTGGCGGCCCAAAGGTCTCGAACTTTCGCGGTCACGTGCGGCGGATAGCCGATATCAGTCCACGAAACCGAGATGTCTGTCGGCTTTGGACCACGATTGAACAGCACTACTGCTCGTCCGCCGTCGGCTAACTGTTTGGACCAGACTTCCTGATCGGCATCGCGCTTTACGCGACGGCCCTGCATTCCGAGCGGATCCTGATCGACTGCGATCACTTCGCGGTTCGTCAGAATCTCCGCTACTTCACGCGGCATGCTGCGCAGATCGTTTCCCGCCATCAACGGCGCCGCCAGCAGGCACCAGAAACTGAAGTGCGCGCGATACTCAGTGGTGGTCATGCCACCGTTGCCGACCTCCAGCATGTCAGGATCGTTCCAGCGTCCAGGCCCGGCATAAGACTCGAGTCCATCCTGTAGATCGAGAATGTGGACCACGCCCATGCCGCCCCAATCTCGCTTGCAGTCCCAACAGTCCTGGATATCGCCCGTCGTGCGCCAGAGATTGCCGACGCTCCCGGCCCACAGCCACGGCTTCGACGTGCCCCACTCACAGATACTAAAAACGATCGGCCGCCCGGCTTTCAGCAACGCATCACGCATGATCGAGTAGGACGCCGGCGCATTCTGAGTTCCCGTCGAACACCAGTCGTATTTCAGATAATCGACACCCCACGCTGCATACTGTCGCGCGTCCTGAAACTCGTAGCCACGACTACCCGGACGCTTTTGGCACGTGAGTGTTCCGGCATCGGAATAGAGGCCGAACTTCAAGCCTTTCGAATGAACGTAATCCGCGAGGGCTTTCATTCCGGAAGGAAAGCGCTGCGGATCGGGCTGGATGTTTCCCAGCGCGTCTCGCTCGATTTGCCAGCAATCGTCGATGACAAGGTAAACATAACCGGCGTCTCGCATGCCGCTTGTCACCATGGCGTCGGCCATTTCCTTGATGAGCTTCTCGCTAACGTTACACGCGAACTTGTTCCAACTGTTCCAGCCCATCGGCGGCGTTTTGGCGAGACCATTATCGTGAGCTTGAACATCAGTGAAACAAAAGACAAAGAGCAGCAGGGAGACTACGTGTAAGTATCTTTTCATAGTTGTCATTGGGCAATTCGAAGTGCCCCATTCCGGAATGGGTCCACTTCGATGATTTTTCTCAGTCTCACGTCAGTTGAAGAGCCACCCACAGTGATCTCGATCTTGGCCCGCTCGACAACCCACGTATGATCCCGTTCACTCCAATAAGCGAGACCCGCACCAGGCAAGTTTAGCTTCACGATCTTCTGTTCCTGCGGCGCCAGATGCACGCGCGTGAACGCCTTCAATTCTTTCGATGGACGCGAAACTTTGGAATTCATATGTTTGACGTACAACTGGACCACCTCATCCCCGGCACGTTTCCCTGTGTTCTTGACCACCACGCTGACATCGATACTCGGACTGGTAAAAGTCCGCTCGCTGGTCTTCAGGTCTTTGTATTCGAAGCTTGTGTAGCTCAAGCCATAGCCGAATGGATACAGCGGCGTGTCGCGAAAGTACATGTACGTTCGGCCGTGACGGATGTCGTAGTCCATCATTGGCGGCAGTTGATCGAGCGATTTGGGCCACGTTTGGACCAGGCGACCGGCGGGGTTGTAATCGCCAAATAGAACAGACGCAAGCGCGTGCCCTTCTTCCTGGCTGTTCAGCGCGAGGTGCAGAATCGCGGGCACGTGCTCCTGCGTCCAGTTGATCGCGTATGGAAAGCTCGATTTGAGCACGACGATCGTCTTCGGATTCGCAGCGAAGACTTGCTTGATTAGCTCTTCCTGCTCCAGCGTGATCGACTGACGATCCACTGCTTCGCGTCCTTCGCTAGGGACAGAGACTTTCGCCCACACGTTATCAAAACCGCCGTTCGGATGATTGCCCACACAGACGATCGCCACGTCAGATTCGCGCGCGAGCTTGACCGCCGCCCCCTCATCGTTGTTCGCGGCGTAACCAACCTTCACAGATTCGCCGACCGCGTTCCTGATTCCTTCGAGCGGCGAGATCGCATACGGAGGCGTGCCGCTGTACCAGTCGAGCAACACTTCATTCGCGCGTGGCCCAATCACCGCGATCGACTTTAATAACTTCTTATCGAGCGGCAAAAGATTAGCGGAGTTCTTTAACAGGACGATTGATTCCTGCGCGGCGAGCAACGCGATCGCTTTGTGTTTCTCGGTAGTCCACGGATCGACGGACTCCTGACCAATAGAGGCATAAGGCACACGCTCCGGAGGATCGAGCAAGCCGAGGCGGATCATGACTCTGAAATTTCCTCGCAACGCGCCATCGATGTCCTTCTCCGTCAACAGACCTCTTTTCAACGCCCCTCGAACTGCATCGCGATAGTCGTCAAGAAACTGGCCGATACCGGCTTTAATCGATTCGGCGGCAGCAGTTTCGAAATCAGGATAGTACTTGTGCGCGGTGACGAGATTCCGCATCGCGCCGGCGTCGGTACAAATAATTCCATCGTTGCCCCACTGGTCGCGCGTCACTTTTTGCAGCACCGGATTGACCGTCATCGGCACTTTGTTGACGGCGTTGTACGAGGCCATGAAAGCGCGCGAGCCGCCTTCGACTACACCCATGCGAAACGGTAACGAGTAGTATTCGTGAAAGAGACGTTCATCGAAATCAGAACTCGACTTGTCGCGATCGTTCTCGTTGCTGTTCGCAAGAAAGTGCTTCATCAAAGACGCGGACAGCCAGTACTTCGGGTGATTGCCTTTCAAGCCCTTCACGAATGCCGTGACCATCGCTCCGTTGAAGTACGCGTCCTCGCCGTAGCACTCCTCGGTTCTGCCCCAGCGCGGATCGCGACCCAGATCTGCGTTGGGAGAACGGATCACGATTCCGCCCTGGTGATATTTAGGACTCTGGAAAACGTAACGAGCCTCGTAGCCTTCGACTTGTCCGGCCTGCGTGAGGAGATCCGTGTCCCAGGTTTCGCCAAGCCCGATGCCCTGTTGAAAAGTCGTCGTCGCAATTGTCAGTGGGCGGCCCCACTTTCCTGGTCCACCCTGAGTCAATCCGTGAATGCCTTCGACGTGACCACTGGCTTTGATGCCAAGACGCGGCACACTCGGATTCGTATCGAGACACTCGATCTTCTCGTCGAGCGTCATCAGGGAAAGGATGTTATCGATGCGCTGCTCGGTCGGAAGATCGGGATTTTGGAAAGGATATCTCTGTGCAACCTCTGTGTTCTCTGTGTCTCTATGGTGATTTGGTTGAAGGAAAGCTAACCACAGAGACACAGAGAACACAGAGGTTGCACAGAGAAGAATCCGAATTAGCATACTGTACATTCAGCTACTCCACGCCTTTGCCCTCTACAACCTTGAGATACTTCCGGATTGGCGGATTCGTTAACTTATCTACACGTCCGCTGGGCCATTTGATCTCGATGCTATCGACTTTTGTCGCGGCGCCGATGCCGAGAATCTCGCGCGGGTCGTGCGAAGAAAGGTAACTGCCGCCCGCCGTCTTGAGACGTCTGAACTTCTTGCCGCCCGCTTCCCACGTGATGATGGCGCCCACCGCTTCGGGATTGCTCTTCGTGGCAACCAGATTTAGTCCGACCCAGTTGTTTTGGTTGCCACCTTCGTTTCTCAACAGCACGGGAGCAGCGCCGTTGTTGATGATTAAGACGTCGAGATCTCCATCGTTGTCGTAATCACCCACCGAAAGCCCGCGCGCCGGAAAGTCTTTGCTGAACACCGGACCCGAAATCGCGCTGACGTTCTTAAACGATCCGTTGACATTCTCAAACATCAAAAGCGGCTCTTTGTATTTAACTTTTAGCGACTGAATCTCGACCATGTCATCCGGATGTCCGTTCGCGAGGATCAAATCGGGATCGCCATCGTTGTCGTAGTCGAAAAATCGCAATCCCCAGCCGCTGAGCAAACGTGTCGCCGATCCAATCTCGCCGGGCCGATCGATAAACGTCAGGTCTTTCTGATTTTGATAAAGGCTGAACAGCTCCTGATCGATGTTGGCCACGAAGAGGTCCTGCCAGCCGTCGCCGTCGTAGTCTGCCGCGTCGACTCCCATTCCCGAGCGCGGCGCACCCGAATCGCTGTAAGCGACACCCGACAGCAAACCAACTTCTTCAAACTTTCCCTTCCCTTTGTTCACGAAAAGAAAGTTTTCGAGCGTGTCGTTCGCGACGAAGAGATCCATCAAGCCGTCGTTGTTTATGTCAGTAGCAACTGCTCCAAAGGATTTACCGAGTCTGGAAGCAATGCCTGATTCTTTACTCACGTCGAGAAACTTGCCGCCGCCCTCATTGTGAAAGAGATAACTCGCGCGCGGCTTGAAGACACGCGGCACGCAGTAGTAGCGACGACCGATGCGGTTATCGCCGCAGAAGATCGTGCCGTTGCCGCTGTATTGCACGAAGCTCGAGACAAAGAGATCGAGTTTGCTGTCGTTGTCGTAGTCGAACCACGTCGCACAGGTGGACCAGTTTGGCGCCGCGACTCCGGCCTTATCGGTGACATTAGTAAACGTGCCGTTGCCGTTGTTGTGAAAGAGCACGTTCGTGCCGTAGTTGGTTACATAGAGATCCTGCCAGCCGTCGCCGTCAAAGTCCGCCGCTGCCGCACCCATTCCGAAGTTGCCCATCTGCCCGCACGCTACGCCGGCTTTGTCGGTGACGTCGGTGAAAGTGCCGTCGCCGTTGTTGCGATAGAGCGCGTTCTTTATCGGAGTCTTCGGCGTGTAGAAATCTGATGGCCCGCTGTTGACGAGATAGATATCCATCCAGCCGTCGTTATCGAAATCGAAGAAGAGACCGCCGCCGCCGCAGGTCTCGGGCAGATGCCGCAGTTCGGAGCGGCCGTTATCGTGCACCCACGTGATCTTGCTTTGCGACGAAGGTACTTCCACGAACGTCACCCGTTGCGCGGACGGTTCAGGTTTCATTTGAAACAAACCACTGCCGATCAGCAAAACTATGGCTGTAATTAAGGCAAATCCCTTCATACTTGATCCGTTTCAACTCGGCGTAATCTCTGATGTTATGAAGCAAGCGGGTGCCGCTTTCGTTTACCCGAGAGTGGTTTAGACTCACGGTTGACATGAAACTGAAAGGAGACACCCGCTATGAGCCACATTATATATTGCGGCGTGGACTTTCATGCACGTCAACAAACAATTTGCTGTTTGAAAACTGAAACCGGAGAGCTCACTAGCCATGAGCTCAAGCACGAAGACAAGCAAGTGTTACGTCAGTTCTATTCCGCCTTAGGCGGTCCGGTAATCGTGGGCCTCGAGGCCAGCGGTTATACGCCCTGGTTCGAACAACTGTTAGAAGAACTGGGACACCAGGTCTGGCTCGGGGACGCGACCGAGATTCGTCGGCGCGCCCGGCGCCGGCAAAAGAATGACCGTCGTGATGCGGAACTGATTCTGGAGCTGATGTGCCACGATGAGTTTCCGCGCATCCACCGGCCGCTGCCCCAGAGCCGGGAGATCCTGCGCATGCTCCGTTACCGGCATAAGCTGGTGAAGCTGCGCACGATCGTCAAGAACAGCCTCCAGGCGTTGTCGATTCAAGCCGGTCTTTCGTTACAGGCCCGCTTGTTCACCCGGCAGGGGACCCAACAACTAGAGGCCCTAACGCTGTCGCCGGTAATGCGACACCAACGGCAGCAATGGCTGGAGTTGCTGCAGGAACTCAACCAACGCATTACGGACGCGGAAGGGTGGCTCAAACAACAAGCGCTGCCCGACCCGCGCGTCAGTTTGTTGCGCACTCATCCGGGGGTGGGTTTGCTCAGTTCCTTAGGGATCGTGCATACGCTCATTCCCGTGAGTCGCTTTCCCAATACGCGCAAGGTGGCCGCCTATGGCGGCTTTGATCCGATGGAACGCTCGTCGGCGGACAAGAAACGTTATTTAGGAATCAGCAAAGCCGGCTCTCGCTTGCTCCGATTTTTGTTAATAGAGGCAACGCAGACGGCCGTCAAAGCCGATCCCGAGCTGAAACGTTTCTATCACCGCCTGGTCCAGCGTCGCGGCAAGCCAAAAGCCAAAGTGGCGGTGGCCAGGAAGCTACTCATTCGCAGCTTCATCATGCTGCGCGATGAGATTAATTATGCGGAGTTCCAACAACGAGCTATCGCCGCTCGGCTGGCCCGTGAGTTCGCTAGGCCTAACGTGCCTGTTCCTCTGATTGGGCAGCCAGCCTCTCCTGCTAAGGGCTAAGAGGAGAGAGCGAATTGAACTTCATGGTTGAAATAACCGCATAGATGATTGAGCGTAGTTTCGCCACTGCTCAATGGAAGTATCGCTAACGATGTTTACAACTCAGTTTCATGTCAAAGAACAAGGAGCAGCTAAACCAATTCATAGGCGCGCCCGTCGGCGTCAGGACGAAAGTGTGCTTAAAAAGTTCTTGACATCGATCATCGCTTCATAGATGCGTCCTCTGCGTCTCTGCGGTTTATGTTTTGTCCGGTTCTCTTCACCGCAGAGACGCAGAGGACGCAGAGATTACGCAGAGTAATCACTACTCCTAATTCGGATATTTCTCGCCGGGCTTAACAACCCTGATGTAATGGTCGGTAAACTCGAAATGCGCCGCCTTGATCTCGATCTTGGGCATGTGGCACGAAGTGCAATCCTTGTCAGCCACCGGACAGCTCTTGCCCTCGCCGGCTTTCGCGGTCTTGTCGCGCAGTGAATGACACTGCAAACACCGCTTATCATAATAAGCAGCGTCTTCGCGGAGCGGTTCGTGCGGATCGTGACAGGCCGTGCAACTTATGTTCCGATCGTCCGAGTAACACTTGCTGTGAAAAATCCGGTAAGGCTGAAACCGCACGTTGTTCGTCTCCATGCTTTGCAGCAACGAAAACTCTTCCGCACCACGATGACACGATGCACAAAACTGTTGCGTCAACTCATCGCCACTCAGCAGTCCCGGGTTATAGATCGACTTCGCCGGCGTGTCGCCTGCTTTCACCGCCGTGATGTGTTGCCCGCCTGGACCATGACACGCTTCACAGCGCACTCCGTGCGCAAACTGATCCAGACGCAGTTGCGAACCACCAAAAACCGCGCCCGTCGAATGACAACTGAAACAACTCGACACCTCGTTCGCGGTCAACAGACGCCCGGCCGCCTCAGTCAGTGATTTCGGAATCCCGCGTGGCGCTCCAATCGTGAAGTCGAGCGCCTTCGTTTGGCTGTAGAAACTTACGAGGCTTTCGTAAAACTTCCCGTCGCGCTCGAGCACATAAGTCTGGCCCATCTTGCCTTGACCGAAAGCGTAGTTGATGGGAAACGAGAGCGTGTCCTTTCCGTCGGTCACTGAGTAAAAGCTCTGCTTGCCGTCGCGCTTGATCTCGTAAGTATAGGGACCAACGTTCATGCTGAGTTTTGGATTACGGCTCAGCACCTTCGAGCCGCCGACGGGTTCCATCGCCTCCGCCATTCCAGTCTGGCCATGCGCTGCAGATTGTTTTTTGTGACACTCGCCACAGGCCTGATCGCCAACGAAAGCCGTGTCGACCGGCACGCGTCTCGGGTTCCAACGCCGCACTGCATTCATCTGGGCCTGCGCTACAACACCCAATGCAATCACGACCGCGATTAGCAAATATTTTTTGTACACAGATGACACGGATTATTGCGGATTAGGTTTTTCTTCGAGCTGTCTCTTTTGGTTGAATTCGTCCTGGAGTTTCTTGAAGGTCTCGCGTTCGCGCGCGGCATCTTCTTTCCGGCCCGCGCGCGTGTAGGCACGGGCGAGAGCGAAATGCATCTCCGGGCTGGAAGGCGCGAGCTTGACGCCGGCCTCGAGTTCTTTGATGGACCGATCGACTTGGCCCAACTCGAGCAACACTCGCCCGAGCACATTGCGCGCGGCGTACAACTTCGGCGCGAGTTGCACTGCTTTTTCCGCCAAAGGCAATGCGTCGTTGTATTGATCTCGCTTCAAATACTCGAACGCCATTTGCGTCATCGCCGGATAATGCAACGGCGAGATCTCCAACTCGCGTTTGAATTCTTTGAGCGCAACATCCGCGTCCTGCGACAACATGAAGACTCCGAATCCGTAATGCACGTTCGGATCGTTCGGATACTGGGCCAGCAGCGTGTCGAAAGCCGCGCGTGCCTGTTCCTGCCGGCGCGCCGCCATGTTGATTCCCGCCTGGCCCGCAATCAGGATTTTCTCTCGCTGCGCGGCTGGAATCTCGTTCGGCAAGAAAGGCATTCGCAACATCGTCAGGCCGAAAGCTTCGACGACTTTCGGACTGGCGTTACCCGTCCGCAGCAGCTCGGCCAGCGTGTCGAAAGCGTTCTCGAAATATTCAAAGCGTATATATAGAAGAGCGATGTGATAAAGAGCTACTCCGTTGAGTTCGGGGTTGTCTTTTAAGCCGAGCGACTTTCCTCGTTGCAATGAAGTCGCGGCGCGTTCATAATCGCCAGTCTGAAACAGGCAGAGCCCGAGCATGGCCCACGCGGGTGCTCTTTGCGGTTCGAGTACCACGAGGTTCTGGAAAGCATCGCGAGCCTGTGGGTATAAGTCCTTTTGGTAAAAGATGGCTCCGATATACCACCAACCGTCGGGCCACTTTGGTTTGAGATTCAAGGCTTTGCCATAGAGCGAAATTGCGTCGTCGAAACGCTCAGCGAGACGCGCGTCGTCAGCTTCCTTCACAAAACGCTCAAACTCCGCCTCCGCATGTGCCGCAGTTTGAGGACTTCGCTGTTGCGGTCGTGCTTTGCGCGTGGACTGCGCTGAAACTGATGCTGAACACAACGCCAACAATAAAAAACAGGTCAGGAAGAGGAGCTTGCTATTACTTTGCACCGAAACTCTTAGCCTGCGAAGCAGGCGTAAGCATAAAGCCTGGGGCGCAAGCCCCAGGATTAGTTCACAAAAAACATGGACCGGAGCCCGTAAAACGGGCGACAGCGTGAAAATTTGTAAGCTGCCGCCCGCTATCGCGGGCTCGCTTTTTAATTTGGACGTTAACCTGGGGCTTGCGCCCCAGGCTTTATGCTTACGCCTGCTTCGCAGGCTAAGACTTTGTGCAAAGCAGGGGCAAGCCACGCTTCCTGACTTGTTCATTGCCCTATTGTTGCTCGGGCGGTTTGGCTTGTTGCTCGGCATTCGACTTTTGAATGATTGCTTTCTCGCGGTCGCCGTCGTCTTTTCGATTGAGCCGGTAATAAACCGACGCGAGCAAGACACGCGCTTCGACAAAGTCAGTGTGCTCCTTCAAAACACCTTCGAGCAGTGGCAACGCATCACTCGGTTTGCCGGCCGCCGCATAGACTGCCGCCAAATGATAGCGAGCGTATTGTTCGCGCGGCCGCAGTTGAATCGCACGTTGCAAGTAGCCGCGAGCTTCGTCGAGTTGCTTGTCCTGGCGCAGCAACACTCCCAGATACAGGTTCGAGTCGAAGTCGTTTGGATTACTTGCTAACTCGGTCTTGAACGCGACTTTTGCTTTTTCGGTATCGCCTAAACGCATCAAAACGCGACCATACCACGCCTGAACTGCCGGAAGTTTTGGGTTCAACTCGAGCGCGCGTTGAGCTTCTTTGAGGGCCGCTTGAGCGTCGTCCGCCAGCAGGAGAATCGAGGCCATCAAGAGATGCGCCTCAGCCGAATCTTCGTGGCGAAACAATCGATCGATGATGGCCTGCCCTTTGTCTAACTGACCATCACCGATGAGGGCGCTGCCGAGCAGGTACGCGAGTGTGCGGTTGCTCGAGTCTACGTCCGCCAGCGGCGACAGCATCTCGATAACCTTTTTGTATTCGCCTAAACGGACCTGACAATCCGCCAGCACCAATTGCGCGTTCGCTGTTTGCGGAGCATTGGGGACAGCGGCAATGAACTTCTCCAACTCAGCGGCGGCTTCCGCGAACCATGCAGCCTTGTAATAGGCCAGCGCGAGATTGTAACGGATCGCGTAATTGCCGCTGTCGACAACTAAAGCCCGCTTGTATTCCTGAATCGCATCTTCGTAACGGCCGAGTGCGGAATAGGCCGCACCCAGATTTGAGCGCACGTCCACCCGCGCCGGGTTCGTCGCCAGAATCGCGAGATAAGCGCGCACCGCGCCCTGCAAATCTCCGCTCTGATGTAACTGCGTGGCACGCTCAAATTCGCGTTCGACAGCGGCGGCGGGATCCTGTGCTGCCGCGGCGCCGGCAAGCAGTGCTCCCCAAACAAACAGCGAAATTACCGCAACCACTCTGCGCCGCTCTTTTGTTGCCATTTATTAATCCAGGCGAGCTTAAAATCGATAAGAGAGTATACAACACGGAGGTGTAAATCTGTGGCATACTGAGGGGAAAAAATGAGAACCTTTTTGAGTCTTTTACTCAGCATTACGACCGCATTTTCGCCCCTCGTCGTCTGGGCGCAAACGAGTGGGCAGGATCAGGACGAAGTGATCCGTGTTCGCAGTAATGAAGTGCGGCTGGACGTGGTCGTAAAGGATAAAAAAGGACGTCCCATCAAAGACCTGAACGCGGCTGATTTCGAGATTTTGGAAGACGGCGTGCCGCAGAAAGTCGAGTCTTTCCGGTTCGTCTCGAGGGAAGCAGGCGCGAATGTCGCAGAAAGGAAGGACGACAAATCAGCGGAGGTCGCAGCCCCGGCGCCGTTAGCGCCAGCGAAACGTTCCGCTCCAACCGTCACGGCGCTGGTTTTCGATCGACTCTCGCCGGAAGCTCGTTCACTCGCCCGCAAAGCCGGACTCGCATACGCACAAGAGGACATGGCGTCCGGCGGTTTCACTGGTGTCTTCGGCATCGACCAATCACTGCGCACGATTCAGTCCTTCACTGACGACGCACAATTAATAAAGGACGCCGTCGAGCGGGCTACCGGAACCGCCTTTCCAGCACAGTGGGATCCGAAGCTTGGAATTCACGTGACTTGAAGTCG
>JADMIO011331861.1_pt1 | contig 23137 bp, 25 predicted proteins | sample 8958161 | NCBI WGS metagenome assembly JADMIO01 (sample SAMN16585339, study PRJNA669376) | soil metagenome | isolation source: Crop rotation soil | place: USA: Cullars Rotation, Alabama | collected 2011 | reverse complement strand
AAGACCATCTTCGGTGCTTCCTGCCGTTGGTTCGCTGTCGCTCAGGTGGACGTGGATAACCGCCGGTACTTCCACGGGCAGATTGCGACGGAAAAGGGTAACGGCGCGAATCTGCTAGACACCATCGACGCCACGGTCGCAGTCATCCGGCAATTGACCAAGGCAGTTCCGACGTGGATCGGCATCAGATCGATGACATCGGCGTTGACCTTACCGGAGTACTCGCTGCCGTGGCCCATTGGTGACGCTAACTACGTTATGTTGCGCCATCTCCGGTTGAACGCCCTTGCGAACTTCGCACCACCGTCGATCCCAGTCGATATTTTCCATTTACCACAACCGGACTTGTCCTACGAAGACCGCTTAATCGCCGTTGAAGAGCACCCGCTGTGTGCTATCGACCGGGAACTTTGGAACGCGCAACACGAGCAGTTGGATCGTCTGGTTGAGAACGACCGCGTAGTGAAGAAATACGTCGCGGCTCAACAAATCTTAGCTTCACATCAATACCGATCCGCTTGAGTCGACACTCTCTTCGGATAATCCGCTCCACCCGATGTCGAGAGCTTGCGAATCTCCTAAATAACGGTAGTGCAACGTGTACATCGCCGTACAGGTTGTCGCCAGCGTTGGCTACAACGAACGGAAAGCCCTTATATGACATCAGTCGCAAAGAAGACCGCCACAATCTCCGTTCGACTACTGCCAGTCGAACGCCAGCATCTTGTCGCCTTGGCCACTGATGATGACCGAACTCTCAGCCAGACCGTCCGTCGTCTGCTGCGCCAAGCAATCTCCACCCTCAGTCGTCATTAACTTCCATCGTTTTTTCTGCAAAGGCTCGTCATGTCATTGAAATTCAAAAATCCCCTTGCCATTCCTGCTGTTGCTGCCCGAATTGACGCATTGCCGGGCGAATTTTCCTTTTGCTGGGCAGTACGCTTGAAGAATGCGTTACAAGACACGTCGTGGCATCACGTGTACAACCACGCCCTTCAACGCCTGTTCATCTCTGACGATCCCGAAGACATTAAAGCGCAATCGTTGCCACCGGTGTTGTGGTACGGCGTTCCTGAGGCGGTGAAGCGTAACGTGGTGATTTACCACGGGCACGGCAAACTGCCATTCCCGAATCTATGTGGCACCTACTTCGTTGCATCGATGTGCCGTTCTACGCGCCTCTATTTACAGAGCGAGATGGCGAGAGCCGGTATCGATTGCGATGTGGCCTTTGAACACATTGGAATGACCTTGAACAACAAAGTGTACGAGCGGCAATGGCAGGCCACCGTCGGTGACGCGATCTGGGATTATGCCGGTAAGCCAAATGCTGGCGGTGTGTATTGCGTTCGGCGCGAACGGGAACGCGCCCCAATCATCCCGGAGCCGCACCCCGATGGCCTGGACTGGTTGTTCGCTGCCGAATCTCGAGAACAACAGCTCGCGCTATGAGTTACCGCATGCAACACGGCGGCGGCAGTCAGGCGCTCGAGAAATTCGAACAGCCGCGACGGTTGGCCCAATTAGACAAACGCGCCAACCAAATCATCGAATCGTACGAGCGGACTGGCACGCTGCCGCGAGACATGTCGCCGGAGTTGCTCAGTCATGTTGCGGAACGCATGTTTTTGGGTTCGATCACAAAACCATCGAGAAAGAAGCGACGTAGACGACGTAAGAGACGGAATCTTCGATTCGGCACCGTCAATCGTGTGATCAACCAAGCAACACGGACACTCAGCGACCGAGACAATATCTGGTCGAGCGAAAATGGCTCATTTACTCGTGAAGACCTGAAATATTGTTTGTATCGATTTCGATGGGACTTCATCGTGACCGTCGTCGCGCCGTCGGGCGTTCAGCGTCCCACGAAGTCGCTCGAACTATTTCACAACGCGATCAACTCGACGTCGCTATTTCCGAGCCAGCAAGAATCCACAAACGACCCGCCGTCGTGGTTTCCGCTCTCGTTCACGGACGCGGACGGATCTGAAAGCATCGTCATCTTAATCGCGTTACCGCCCGGTGCTCTCCAGCCACACCTTCAGACGTACGCCAATGTCCGCACTTTGGTTGAACGAGCGACTGCGACATCATTCGAATGTCAATTGACGCCCAATGTTCACATGGTCGACGACAGTAAGCTCGACCGGCTATTTCAACGGCTATTGATGACGCCGTTCCAATGCGTGACCCGTTACATCCGCAAGCATCATCGACTGTGCAAAAGCAAGTGACGACTCAGCTTGCAAGGTGTGGGCTGCATCGAGCAATACGCGATTCTCCTGCGACGAGCGTCAGAGCGGCGTGTCATGCGTCGTAAGACAAAGCATAAATAACGCTATGGTCGACACTGCTATTAGCGATTCCACAACCAGTTGTGGGGCGACGAAGTTCCCCTTCGAGAAAATCTAACGCACTGGCTGAATGGGTATCGTTGGCATTACAGCGTCACCATCACCGATGCGAAGCCGAGAGCAAGCGATTGGATTCCGAGCTTCATCGACAGTATCAATACCCTTGACATTTTTCCGTGCGGCAAAAGGTTTACCGACGAACCGCCGGGTGTCCTTCCCATTCGATATCGCGACACAGGCGGCACCGACACACTGACGATCATGGTCGCGATGCCAGCGGGCGCGTTGCGAGAGTTCATGGCAGCATACGAGCAAGTACGAATTGTGTTCGAGAGAGCCGCTCGAGACATATTCATCGAGCCGAAGACGCGAGTACGACCGACGACACCCCGTCAAATTAAGTCGCTGCTAGAGAGGATCGACGATTGCCACGTGGAATTCGCAACCGCATTTGTGCGGGAACACCACCGGTCATGCCTTGACCGCCCGAGCCAATTGTAAGAGCATTCGCTGTCTCAAAGGGGCACCGGCTTATGGGCTTCTTCTCGCGTTGGAAAGATCAAAAGCGCAATAAGTTTCGAGCCGCCACGAATCCTTACATTGAGGCACGGAATCAAGTGTGGAAGGCGGAACGCGAACGTCTCGGTGACGACGAATTCTCACGAAGAATACAGGCGGTCGCTTCCTATCAGATCGGACAGACGCCGCCTAGTGGCTTCGAAGAGTGGCAGCGTTCGCTTGATGAGGCGGTCCAGCGCCGGGCGCACGAAATCGCAGACGGCAAATGAGAATTAGATCGACCGATAACCGTAATTGTCTCAATAGATGACTGAGTCGCAGCGTCTCGCCTTAATCGTCGAAGCCGTTCGGTATTGTCAACGTGTCAAAGCGATGGGCATGCCAGTGTCCAGTTACTCGAAGGCGTTACGTGAACCGATCTACTTTCTTTGGGAGTGCCGGGAATCTAAGAACAAGGAACACGTCGCAAAGTCCCGTTCTAGAGCCTCACTCGGAATTGGATTTGGAACGGGTGAACTGGTTTACGATCACTCAGTTCCATTCAAATACCTTCAAGCTGAATTGCTGGCGCTCTCAGAAGTGACTGTCGAAACGGTCGCTACGGCTCTCAGTCGTTACCGAGCAGGTGTTCTGATTACGAAAGAAGAAGATGCCCGGCTGAATGCGGCAGGCTACCGTAGCAAGATGCCAAAGGGCTGGGACGGAGCCGATCACTTTGCGCGGTATAAAGCGGTCGGAATTGAAATTGTCAAAAATGTAAAAGGCTAGTTGTCGATTCGCATCCCTGCGACAAGCCCCCGCCCACGAAGTTCGGTATGACTTGGCTCGCATCAATGTTTGGAAGATCGACCCCGGTCGTTGTCTGACCAGTCATTCAGAGTAGTGACCGGCATTAAACATCAACGTTTCGACTCGTTCAATGCCGCTGAACCTTGAGAAGAACAACACTCTTTCGTCACGCGGCTTGTCTTCCTCGTAGCCAATCGTTTCTACGCACCAGAATTCATGTACTAAGCTAATGTCGGGATACTTGTCCTTCAGCATTTCGACTATTTCGAACATCCTTCCTTCAATTTGCGTCATTTGGTTGCGCTCGAACATCAGAATGCGACGTTGCGCGACAGTCTTTGTCAGTTTGGGTAACTTGCGGTGCAAGGCTCTGTCAACGGACTCTGCGGTGTCGGCATATCCGTATCGACTGATGAACAGCCGCCCCGGCTTCTGAGGCATGTCCAAGACCCTGACTTTTACCGGTATCTGTTTGTTCGCAATACGAACCTCCGAGACGGGGCAAACCTGTTCGGAGTGGTCGGCTGGGAATGATGCAATCATTGATCGCAGCCACTCACGAAACTCGCGAACGACAGGCTGCCAATCAAACCCACGCGTCAGGGTGTTTCGAGGGATTTGGACGACGATCATCTTCCCGAACACAACGAGTTCAGGATCGTCGCGCAATGCCAGAAACCCCTTGTGTCGCTCGGCATCTTCCTTGTCTCCAACGAATATCTCAACGAGCGTGTGTTCAATCGCCAGTGTTTGACCGGCTCTGTTTGTGGCGATGACTTCGACTGAACTATCGAAACGTTCGTCAACCCAATCGTACTTGGCGTCAGCCCACCGTCCAGACTCGTATCCGTTCAAGAAGATTTCGAGTATTTCGCGTTCGCGTCGGTCGTTTCTGGTGGGCATAGAGCCGAGAGCTACTGAAGATAGACGACGTAGAGTATTGCTCCGAGCAGTGCTATTGCCGCCGCACAAACAATCCAGATACCGATGTCGCCGAAAGTCCAAGGAGAGTCGCTGTGTTCGCGCAAGTCAAGAGGTTTAGTTCTGGTGCCAGCCGCGACGACGGGGCGAACTGAGCGGGTATTGCTCGGGTTGCTTGCGCGTGGCGGGAGTGCAACGCTCGGTTCGTTCCGGAACTCTGTCGCAGGTGGCGTCGGACTACCTCTGTCTGTGTCCCGACCATACAAACAGCCAACTATGACCGGGATGATTCTGTCGGAAGAAGTGCCCAGAAGTTTTTTCACCTTGAACTCTTGCCGCGCCCCGCCGTCCAACAATGGTGCAAGGTCTTTGGCGAGCGTTCTGGGCACGTAGCCCAAGTCCGATCCGTCCTCGCAAATTACCAGAATGGCGTTGCTGTCGTAGGGATTGTCCGGCTCACGAACGAGGGACACTACGTCGTCCTCACAGCACCCTTCACACGCTTCGCGGCGATCCTCCCCTATGGTCGCTCCCGCAATCATGAAATCAGCGCGTTCCAGCGGACGATTACGGTCACGTTCTTCACGACCGCGAAGGGCTTCTTCATTGCGTTGCTGTTTGCGTTCTTCGCTTGACCGTTTACGTTGTTCACGTCGTCGTAGGTCGGCTATCGACCGCAACTCTGGCGGAAGGACGCGAAGGACGGCGTCATGCAGTAGTTTGAACTCATCATCAGTGATGATGTCGTCCCGAAGAACCTCGTTGATGACAGTCGTAAGGTACTCGTGAGAAGGAAGATTAGTAGCGGCATTTGTTGCTAGCCAAGACCGAAGGCCTTTCACTTCTTCTTCTGTTAGCTGACCGTCGTCGGCAATGCTTTGCAGAACCTGCAACAGTTCTAGTCCGGCAGTTGTCTCGATATCAGCGCGAGTCAGCGACAGACGCTTTCGCCGAACTTTGGCGGGGTCGGGTGTTGGCGTCATCGGCAGGTGCGCGAATGATACACCTGAGCTACTATCGCGGCTTCGCAGTGATGAACCGAGCCGAAGAGCGCACCGTATTCTTGCGAGTGATGCATCCGAGCGGGATCTATCCCGAGCAGTCGTTCATTCACTCTGATGCGGTGTTCCTTTCCGAGCCAGAATTCGTTCTCTCTGTTACGCGAGTGGAAGCAAACGTCAGAGAACTTGAGGGTTTCGGTTCAGAATTGAGTTGGGCCTCCGTCGCTGAAATTCAATTGTGGGGCGCGGTAACGTTGTCCATCCCCGAGGGCAGCGGCATTTACCACGCGTACCCATCGCCGTGGTCGCGAAGTCTCGACCCGTTGGAATTGCCTGCTATCGACTTGGGTGACGCAGACTGTCTCGACACGTTCAAAAGTGTCGGGCACGAATTGACTGTTGATCGATTTCCGGAGCGATACACGAGTGCGTACACGCGACACGAACATCCCGATAGCGCGGTAGCCCGTCGCAAGCTGTATCACGCTCTGAGTGCGCGTGATCCGCTTCTGCTACGTGGAGTTAGTTGCCTGATGAAAGGCTGGGTGTTGTGGGAACACGACCTGTTTCGCGAGGAAGCTGCCCTATCGGTATTCATCGCGATGGAAGCCGCCCTCGATTATTTGCGCCACGCACTTGGTGCCCAAGCAGGCCAAGAACTTAGCTACGAGGGTGTTCATCGCCATCTAGCGAATACGATGCATCTTGGTGAACCGTTGTCTCAGTATCTGAAGATGTGCTGGGACAATCGAGTGATGCTGGCTCATCCCAATAGCAGGCAGGGATGTTACGCAATACCGCCGTTAATCGCGGACGATTTTTATGAGACGTATGAGGCACTGGTTAGCGTTTATCGGTTCATTCTGATTGGCGAAGATCGCCCCAAATTGCGTAGCTAGTTGTTGGCGGTTGATATGAGCAAACGGTTTGTTCTCGACACGGAGATCACGGCGCTTCCTCAATTGCTTTCCCTCATCAAGGAGTACGGTGCAGCCTGGCGGCATGTCGGCAATGCGCGACCATGGTTCAGAGGCCAAGCTGATGCAGGCGAACCTTTACTGCCGGGTGTGTTTCGAGGGGAGTATGACGAATTTCAAATGACTTCGACGTTTCGCTTGAAGGCGCTTGCTTTCGGCGCTACTCCGGACACCGACCGCCTCGATCAATGGCTATTCTTGGCGCAACATTTTGGACTCCCCACGCGGCTACTGGATTGGACAGAAAGCCCGTTATTTGCTTGTTTCTTCGCCGTGTCACAGTGGGCGTTGTCTCCCAAGCCGGAAGAGGCTTACAAGAGTCGGAATATGGGTATTTGGATGCTGAACCCTGTCGAACTAAACCGTCACTCGGCGGGGTTACCTGCATTTCCAAATACGTGGAAGGCAATTCCGGGTCGCGAGAACTTTCGACTCGCGTTCGAAAGCGAGAAGAGAGCCGCTGAACTGATCGTCACCGAAGACATGGCACCAACCAAGTTCCCCTTAGCGGTGCAAGCAAGTGCCGTTGATCGTCGCGTAGTGGTGCAACGAAGTTGCTTTACGATTCACGGCACAGATCAACGCGACTTCGAAAGACTTCATGATGACGAAGGGTTGCTGGCTGGGAATTTCCGTAAGTTCTCTATCCCACGTAACGAAGCACCAGCCTTACTAGAGGAACTGGCAAACATTGGAGTGTCGTTTTCGACGATCTATCCAGACTTCTCGGGGCTGGCCATGGAACTACGTTCGCGGTTTGGCCCGAAGCCCAAACTTCTGTACGTCAACGATTCTTCAGCCAACTCCCCATCGAATCAGTCTGGAATTGACGGTTCGAACACATCAGACTCACGCACATAGCGTAGGTAGTGAATCCAAGTAAGCAGACGAACACGACGCTGACCGGAAATAGCGAGAGCAGGTATGCCAATCCCCAGACGAAGTTTCGACCCGAGTCTCGATTCTTGAAGTTCTTCTAAATCGTGCTGAAACCGCCGACCCTTGGAACGGTCATCGATCTGCCTCAACTCGGCGATCCGCCGCTGTCCTTCCGGCAAGTCGTCCACATTGCTCAGTCGATCAACCGAGAAGCCGGATTGACGATTTTCGGCAAAATTAACTTGCTGCTCGGCGTTGCAGCGATTCTTGAGGATCTAGGTAGCGACACCAGCATCCGCGCACAAGTCCAAGAAGCGATAATGAGGGACACAATTTCGATTCGGCGACAGAATCAGCTTCGAGAAAAGTTCCGCAAAAAAGACCCCCGAACTCATGCGGTATTCCACCGCGCCCAAGTCCTTGCGGCAATTCGTCTGCTTGCGCTCTATGGCCATCATGATGGCAATCGGTTGGAGACACGTGATGACATGGACGTTCTCGCCGACTTCGCTCTGGCGATTAACGGTCTGCTCGACGAACGAGCAATGCCAAGAGATTTGAAGGCCCTTTATCAGCTGGCGCCGACTATGGCCCCGTCTCAGGAATTGGAGAACCTGCCTCGAATCGACAATGCCATTGTGCGCTCACACCTGATGCTTGGAGAGCATCTTCAGGATCGGATAGACCTTCCGCTTGCCAAGCATCTCGAGCAACTCTTCGTGTTTCTGTCGAACGGGTTTGATTTTGAGACGTTCCAAAGCTTTATGTTCGGGATCTTCGCGTACTTTCAGGCCCTACCGGCAGCCAACCTACCGAGGTTTCTGAAAGATGCGTTCTTGAATCCCCACGCGCCGGGTAACGTGATCGGTGGCCCACTGCTCGAACAGTTTCTCGCCAACGTCGCCGTAGACATTTCCGCTGTGCCGCATTTGATGCCACCGTTGGACGACGAGCGGACGTTGCTCTTTGATCATCGCTTCATAAGAGCCAACCCTGTCTGGCGCTACTCACCAAGACATTACCTGTGTGTAGACCCGTGTTTTGTGGTTGAGAAATTGGCGGCTGGTTTCTACTGGGCGGTAAACAAGGCACTCGATACAGGCCCGAGCGAGGACGCCAAAAAGCGAACATATCAGTTCTCAAGTTTGTGGGGGTACCTATTTGAGGACTATGTCCTACGATTGCTTCGTTATGCTGTGCCAAAAGAATCCGAACGACTAGTGGAGAATCCTTTTTACACGAGGCCTAATATTGAAGCTTTCGATAGTGTCGTTCTCGAAGAAGCGAACGCAATAGTATTTCAAGTGAAAGGAACGTTCGCCGATGCCGATGGCAAGTATTCCGGCGTCTTCTCGAAGTTCTTCGAGTCCCTGTCGAGTCGATTTGGCAATACTCCCGGCTCTGCCGTTCACCAGCTAGCAACAAATATTAGGCACACCTTCTGTTTGCCAAGGTCGAGACAGGTGTCATCCATCCCTGTCAACAGCATCAGGACAATCTGGCCCGTAGTCGTTGTCTTGGAGCCGATACTCGATAACGGATTTGCCTCGCGGCTAATGATCGAACGCTTCATGCATCGGACGCGTCACCTAATCCCTCAGGCATACACAAACATTCGTCCGCCAGTGTTCCTTCAGATTGAGGATCTTGAAACAATCGTTCAGCACATCCGAGAAGGCGACTACACATTCCGCGATGTGCTCAGAGCGAAGCTTGGCTTTGACCCGACCCATTTCTTTTCATTCGGTGCGTTCTACTGGGGCCAGTTCGTTCCGGAACACAACATCAAATATCGGCGCAACCAGTTGATTCGCGACGAATTCAATAAGTTCAGCGGAGCGGCACTTCGCAAGTTCGGCTCTGGCGACTACCAGCGATGTCGCAACACACCGTATGGCGCGGTGTACAGCCGCTAGATAACATCACTGCTGAAGTCCTGATACGACTGGCATCGCGCCAACAAAGCAGCCCACATCTCGAGACTCGACATGACTAGAGAACCAGCTCCGTTCCGGATGCCGAACGATTACCTCGAACTGAGGTTTGCCGACAACACCTTGGAAATGGCGCGAACGGATAGTCCCGACCTCGCTGAAGAACTATGGCTGTCTCTCCATCACGCCGCCGAAGTGGAATCCGTCGGAATCGAATTGCTTCAAACGCACGACAATAAACGACGTAACCATACGGCAGAAGAACTTAAGAACGAGTGGCGAGAATTGCGAGCGTACCTACGTCAAGCAGAGACGTTCTATCGTGGCGCGTCACCCCTAAGTTGGATTTCAAGTCCACTGAATTACTACTACAGCTTCCTGAATCTCGCCAAGGCGTGTTGCCTGCTTCGGAACGTTCTTCCACCGCGTGTCCCCAAGAGTAATGAGGCAGAGATCACGCCCCGCAAGATACGGCATGGCTTGTTCGAGAACATCGTCATTCCTGACGGCTGGACGGCGACCGTTGGTTCGAACAAGGACGTGTTCGCTCTTTACTACGAGTTAGCTGTTGGCACGACGATTAAAGACGGAACCGTCTTGGAAGTTCACGACCTGTTGGGCTATTCGATGCCCATAGGCCTTCAGCTACGTAAGTCGCGTTATGAGCCGAGGATTGCCGCGTTCTTGTCTCGCTGGGCTTTGCTTGGGAACGAGTCTCATTCTTGGGATTTGGTGGGCCTTCACAATCGCGTAAGGGACGAACTTATTCCAGCGTCTTTCTTTGAACAGTACCAGGAAGTCGTCCCCGCTACCGTCAAAGGGTTCGTTCTTCGAGCATTTGGTGTTCAAGGAATTGAGACGTCAGAAACGCGTTTTTTTCAACGTCGCAACCCGTATCCCCGAAATCCAGACGGATCGTTTCACACCGATGTGATGCTTAACGATTTTCGTGTTGCCTTGCCGCATCGCGCCTATCCGAATTTGTCGAATGCGATATATCAATTCGTGTTCTCCGCGTGGTGCCCAACGGCATCTGGCGAGGAGAGAGTCCCCATGAACCCGGAGTTGGCCACATACGCCGTTTGGTTTTTCCTCAGTAGTCTCGTCAGATATCACCCCGAATATATGGATGAGATTTCGACTAGTACGGACGCGTGGCTTATCGAGAGCTTTGTTAAAAGCGCGTCATTGGATCTTCTTCGAATGATGACTTCTCGATTACTCGGCTATTCAGTAGTCATGTTACGAGCCTAGCGTTGCGGTGAACGCATATCGCCGACGTCGCGTAACAGGTATTCGTTCAGCTAAAGTCTGAGACATGGCGAAGGTACCCGTTTACTACGGAGATGCGAGTGGATCCGCGTACCAAGCAAACGATGTCGCCCAGATCGTCGCTGGGTTCCTGACAAACGAAGATTGCTGGTCTGGCTTTTGCGCTGAATGGGAAGTGTTCCTTCAAGGCCACGGTTTGAAGGCACTCCACATGAACGAACTCACGGACGACGTCGACCCCCGACAACGAATCCTCGATGCTGCCATCGCCGTCATCACGAAGCCTGACTTCTATTTACGTCGGTTCGTGACCGTGGTCGATGCCACTGCATTCAAGAAGTACCAATTGGATAACGGAAATTCTGAATTCGCATTGGGCAAAGCGAACCATGCATATCCGTTCGGCGCTTACGCGCACATTGCCGTAATCGAAGGGTTTTGCGAGGAACGGCGCATCTCGCAACCCAATTTCGTTCTCGAGAGCGGCGATCCATTTCAGACACATCTGGCGAAGGCGCTAAGAGAAAAGGGTTACGCCGTTCCTCGATTGTTGCCGAAAGTTATGGATGGTAAGGCGGTGTTGCAGTTTCAAGCGTGTGATTTCTTGGCCTACGAATACTTACAGGGCTACCGTAAGAACCAAATATGCGATGCGAAATTAGAAGAGCCGATGCCTAAAGGCGAACTCAGCCCATACCTACTTGCTTTCAGGAAACTTGACGGCTCCGACGGCATCTGGTCGGAAGAGAACATCCGGAAACCGAAGATTTTGGAAGAATCCATCAGGCGGCTACTTGATATCAAGCAGCATTCAGACTCACTCGCGGCGGGGAGTGTGAATTTGGGGAAGCCGGTTTAGGCGTCCACAGACCTCTGCCTGACCCACTAAATTTGGGCTTCATTTGCGGTAGTCACCCGTGACAAATAGCAGGTCACACGTCATTCGATTGTGGACGCACTGTGCCAACGGAACCGATTGCTGGCTTCGGATCATTGATCAACAATCCGGCTACGTATGAAGGGCAGTAAACGGAAAGGTGTTCTGTTACTCTCGACGTTCAAATAGTTATCCCGTCGCTCGACCATCTGTCGAAATATAGTTCGTAACTGAATAATGGGTTCCAAGCCAACGGTGTTAGCTCAAGTCACGGTTCTGTTACCAAGCGAAGGTGGTCGGCGTCTCGACGCTGTCGATTCACCGCTCTATCGTCCGCATATCGTGATCGGCGATCCCGATCAACGCATCGTCTTAGTTGATCGTAACGGCAATGGCACTGAGGATTACTTAGGCGTCCAATTTGTAGGTGATGATCGAGTTCTGCAGTCAGGCATCGCCCATCAAGTCACTCTGTCGTTGATGTATTTCCCGGAAGTCGATTACTCGGCGGTCACCGCCGATGCCACATTCACGATTCGAGAAGGCTCACAAGTTGTCGGCTTCGGTAAAATTCTGACCGCACCCACTGGTTTGGATGAAGTTTCACGGTGAGTCTCGAAATGAGCGATTCCTCGCACGGTTACCGAAGTTCGTAAGGATTGAGAACAGCGCCATCTGGTTCGGCTATGGCTCGACGCTGTGATCTGTAATTGTGGATGAATGACTTCGATACACCGAGCGTCTTGGCAGCGGCTCTGAGTGACAGTCCATTCAACGCTTCTATGGCTTCATCCGTGGCCTGCTTGGGCCTCTTCCGTCCGAGCTTCACGCCGTCTCGTTTCGCTCGGTCGAGTCCTAATTTCACACGTTCGGAGATACGGCTTCGCTCCATTTCAGCAAGTGCGCCGAGAATCGACAAAGTGAATCGCCCAGTCACGCTGTGAGTGTCGATGCCCTCGTTGAGGGATGAGAAGGACACGCCGTAGCTGACCAGTTCATCCACGGTGAACAAGAGGTTCCGAAGACTTCGAGAAAATCTGTCCAAACGCCAGCACAGAACCATTTCGAAGCGGCGGCGTTTGGCATCTTGTAACAACTGCTGAAGCGCCGGTCGTCCATCCTTCGCGCCCGACATCCGATCTTCGTACTCTTTGAAGATCGTCCACCCTCTCGCGTTCGCATACTGACGCAACTCAAAGATTTGGTTTTCTGGGTGCTGATCAATCTTCGAGGTTCGTACGTAGAGCGCTACGCGCATCACTTCTTCTCCTTTTTCCGCTTCGCTGCCGCTTCAATCTTGAGTTGCTGAATGTCGTAGCCCTTCGCCGTCAGATACTCGCGCAACGCCCGGCGAACACTTTCGGTTTCAGGGACGCCTATGTCCTGCTTCAGCCGTTCAAGCCCGTGCTTCAGTTCTTCGGGCAAGAAGAACGAGGTGCGTTTCTGAGGGTCTTCCTTCGGCTTGCGTCCCACGGTGTCATTATATGATAAATGACATACGTTTATTTCAATCTATAACAAATTACTTAACCCTATGTCTGTCAACAACTTGCGATCACCAATCTGGTCAGAAATGTGTTATAATGTTTATATGAGTTGGCAGCCGTGGCAGGTCGCCGACATGTCCGGATACCCACAGCCGTCTGGAATTTTGTGATCCGAGAAGCCAAGGCGTTTCATCGTCAAGGCAGGTCGCCGCGAAAGCGGACGACGCGTTCTCATCTGACAGTAGACCGTGCTCCTCGAAAACACGCTTCGTCGCGTGCTTACTGTCAATGGTGTGCCTTCTGAAGCGTGACTTTTCGGAGTCATCAAATGGTTGGTCAGGTATCTCCTTTCAATGACACTCGCGTATCGCCGCTAATTAACGAGCGCCGCGACTCTCCCACCCAATCTGCATTCACGTCGCTGCCGGACATTCTGTTCGTTGCCGACATCGCGAAGCTGTTTCGCACATCGCGCCGAACAATTGACCGACGAAGAACAATGGGTACGTTTCCCATTCCCGAGCTTCCGTCAATCGACACCAAGCCACGATGGAGCAAGACGGCTGTGATGCGGTTCTTGAGCGAATCGGAACCTATTGGCGTACGTCGACGCCCCTTTAGCGGTGCGCGAACGGGACGGCGTTAATGGGAGCAGCAATCGTTACTAAGGTCGCGGAAGGCATTTACCGACTGGCAAACGGAAAGTTTCGAGTGAAAGCCGCTTGGGGTGATCGCACGAGAGGCGGGTTAAACCGCGAAAAAACCTTCCCTGAATCAACATCGCTCAAGCTGATGAAGCGATGGCGCGATGACGAAATTGCCGAGATGCGCCGTCAGACCCTTCTTCCCGTGCGCGGAACCTTGAACGGTGACATTCCCCGCTATCTCGGCTTGATCACGATAGACAATCCTACGAATCGCCGTTACGAGATTGAGTCGTGGTGCCATCGGTTTGGAGCGCGACCGAGACACTTGATCAAGCCAGCCGACGTGAAGCAACAAGTGGACGACTGGCGTCGGAAGGGTGTCGCCGCCAGCACTATTCGACATCGCCTGACGGCGTTGTCCCAACTCTATGAATTGCTCGACGGCGCTGACGCGTTTAATCCCGCTCGGGGAATTAAACGTCCACAAGAGCCAGAGCCTGAAGCGCGAAATGTGGCTCCTGTCATCGTCCAGCGGGTGTTCACTCACTGGGCTAAGGAACTGGAAGCAAGCAACAAGGGAACGAAGACTATCGTCCGTTGTAAGGTTCTTTATTGCACCGGGATGCGCCCCTCGCAACTGATGCGCGTTGACACGAGCGCCGATGTCGAACCTTTTTTGGAACAAGATCCGCCGTCGATGCTGATTAGGAAAGCTGGCAAAGGCGGTAAGACTCACACTAAGCCGTTGAACCAATCCGGCGTAACAGCGTGGCGCGAATTGATCGCAATCGGTGCACAGGGGAAGTTTTCCACGTCTTCGATGTGGAAATCATGGACTCGCGCCTGCAAACGTGCGGGAGTTGAGCCGTTCAATCCTTATCGCCTTCGCCACTCGTACGCGTCCGATCTTCGCCGGGCTGGTGCCGATTTGGCGGATATCCAAGAGATACTTGGCCATACCTCGCCCAAAACGACCCAGCGTTACGCTGCTCCTAGCAACGAAAAGCTGACGGCGCTTGTGCGAAAGCTTGATGAGAGCCGACGCCGAAGCGGATAAGTGAGTGTGGCGGGTTGGATCCGAAGCACAGATAATGTGGCGAACTCGTCCCAACAGGTGGTTGCTCGGGGGTGCCAGTGCCGCCAATTCCAGATGTCGCCGAAATCATTGCCCGTGGGGATTTCAACCGATTCATCAACGTCGTTGAAGACCAACTTCTGGAAGTAAAGAGTGCCGCTTACGACCTTGCCCAACCAGAAGGTCGATTCGAGTTGGCGAAAGACGTTGCTGCTCTTGCGACCACTCAAGGCGGTTACTTGATTATCGGATTGGGTACATCACCCAATCTGGCGGCTGATGAGGACGTTATAGATCGGTTGACGCTGGTTCCCAACGCCGATTTCAATTCTGCCACGTACAGAGGCGTGATCAGCAATCACGTTTATCCAGCTATCGAAGGTCTACAAATTGATTGGTTCGCCGGTGCTCATGCACCCGATGGTATCGGCGTGATCTTCATACCACCGCAAAACGAAGACAGGAAGCCGTTCATTATTTCCAAGGTCGTCGAAGACCGGCGATACCTGAAAGAAATATTCGTCGGTTACGCGGAACGCGTAGGTGGAGACAACGCGCCTCTCACACCGAAATATCTGCAAGAGCTTCTTCGGAAAGGTCGCGATACGACAAGTCGGCGGTTGTCACGCATCGAGGAATTGCTCGATGCCCGACTCGCGAACCAACCCCTTCAACCAGTCGCCGAGCCGCTAGCGCTGGACGCCGCTCCACAGGAAATAGGAGATAACCGGCTTACAAATCGCATCGACTCGATGTTTGTGGATGTCCCGCAATTCACACCGTACTACGTGTTGGCCTCATCGCCATTTCCGCCCACGCGAATCGTGCAGTTTCGAAGAGATGGGCATGCCGACAGCGTGCGTCAACTTCTTCGCGACGCGGGACAGCTTCGACATGCGGGTTTTGATCTAACCATCGGCGCACTCCCTGAAGAAGGCCCAGATAACTCGCTCGAAGCGTTTCAAGGGGAGAGAAAGCACCTTCGACTCTATCAAGACGGCACGTTGCTTTTTGGTGCGGCAGCGGACGATACGTTTCTGGGTCGCGAACGGAACGCTGAGGCCTTTCTGAACCGCCCACGCCTGTCGCCAATTGCACTCGTGGAAGTTCATGCCAGCTATGTCACGTTCTTACGAGACCTTCTGCCGCGATTCGAAAATAGACCCGCTGAGTGTCGGTTTCGGTTAAGCCTTCGAAATCCTATAAATGCACGGGGCAATCGAATACTTCTGACACGTCAGCCGAGACGGGGCGAGTTCGTCGAAGATCTTCATGCCTTCCAGTTGGAGCAAGACCCCGCCGACGCTGAACTAGCTGCAACTGCTGATGAGATACACGAACATCCGATGCGCGTAGCCTATCGGCTCGTCGAACGTTTCTACGGGCTATTCGACCTTGGTCGCGATCTGATTCCGTTCGTTCGTGATGTTGATGGGCATCCACAGATCGATATCGCTGCCATCCGGCAGGCGTGATTATGGCGATGACTAAACAGTCGGTTGAATCGTTCTCCGAATTCGTTTCGGTAGTCGAAGGCCTAGGCGACGACAGCGATTTGCTCCTCTTTAGAGGCCAACCTCTCAGCGGCAAGCTAATTCCCAGAATTGCTAGAAAAAATCCAAGAGAGGACACCGGAGAAACTGAAAAGCAGCTATTGCACCAATTGCGGCGTCTAGGTGCCGCTCTACTCAGTTCTCCTGAGCCTGATGATTGGGATCTTCTCGTGTGGGCACAACACTTCGGGATGGCGACCCGCCTTCTCGATTGGTCAGCGAATCCGCTTGTTGCGTTGTGGTTCGCGTGTGCTGATCCTTTGAAAGACACCGACGTGTACGTCTATGCGTTGAAAGCTGACAGCCTTGTTCAGCAAACGCACGTCAGCCCGTTTCAAGTCGCGAAGACGCGTGTGTTTCAGCCACGCTTGAACAATCCTCGAATCGTCGCACAACTGGGCTGGTTCACAGCGCATCGGTACTCGTTGAGGAATAAACGCTGGATCGCACTCGAAAATAATCCTGAGGTATCGTCCTTCATGACCGAAGTCCATATCCCGGACGAATGCCGTGAGGATATGCTTCGGGCGCTTAGTCGTCATGGCGTGAGCGCCCGAACAATCTATCCGGACTTATCCGGGTTATGCACCTACCTCAATTGGAAGTTTGGGGCTAAGTAATCAATCCGAATCGAGTCTATCCGCCAGAGGAGAGAATGATTCGCAAGAAGACGGTGTTGGTTGTGGGGGCTGGCGGCAGCATCCCGTACGGCTTGCCGAGCGGCGGCGAACTGTTGAACATGATTGTGACGACCCTAAAGAATCAAGATCTTTACAGTGCGATTTACCGATTGACTGGAAAAGATCAGACTGAGACTGAGAGAGTAAGAAATCGACTCATCGTCTCGATGACGGATTCGGTTGACGCGTTTCTCGAAAAGAACCCCAACGATACGTTCGTGCAGGATCTAGGCAAGATAGCAATCGCATTCTGCCTCTGGCCCAAACTTAAGGGCGTTAAGACCTTTTCGATTGACTCAGATGAAGATTGGATCCGATTCGTTTGGAACAAGATGCTTCAGGAGACGCGGTCATTGGAGGAATTGCGTAGCAACGCGGTCACTTTCATCACTTTCAATTTTGATACCCTCATCGAGTCGAAGCTCTTCGACGCCATCGTTGCGCTCTATCCGGATGTTAATCAGCAGCAAGTGCTCGACTACGTCAATTCGATTGTGATTCACGTACACGGAACCTTGCCGCAACCTTCGAACCAGCAGACGCCTTCATTCGAATGGCTCCAAGAGGCGAAGGAAGGGATTCGGGTCGTTCATCAGGAACTTGCCGACTCTCTCCTCAATTCGCTTAGCAACGTGATTAATGGAGCGGAGATAGTTGCGTTTCTCGGGTTCGGCTATCACCCCGATAACCTGAAAAAGCTAGGCTTCCCGAGAAATAGAGATTTGATGTTCGGCTCTGCTTACAAGTTGGGCAACGGTGAGAAGGCTCAAGTGAAGCAGGCGGTTGGTGCCGCTTACGACAAGCTGGTTTTGGGCGAAGCGGATCAGGACTGCAAAGCCTTCCTGAAGGAACACAATGTCTTGCGTAGCTAACTCGATGATCGCAATCGCGTGGGCAAATCGCGTGGGCGTTGCTGTAAATTACTGACAGCGTCTCGGTTGTAGGTTAGACACTGCCCCTTCTAAGCCGGGGGTCGCAGGTTCGAATCCTGCCGGGCGCGCAATATTTGTGATTTTCCGCGAGATTCGGAAAGTCCCGCATTGCCAATGATCGCCATACTTAGCCAGAAACGGTCACGGTTCGCGTGGGCAACTTATCGTTCACCCTGACCATGACCTTTCGCAAACTTCCCGGCTTGCCGCCATACGGGCCACGAGCGTTGACCTTCCCAGATCAATGGGGACTGGGGGCGCGTGAAGGGCTAGTCGTTGAGTTCACGCCAGATGAGGCTGAGACTTGGGTCGGCAATTTTCAGCCCGGCATCGTCGGCGTTGATGAAGTCCTCACCCATCCGAACGGTCGTGACGTGATCGTCATATCAAATGGCGCACTGTGGATTGTTAACCCGGCAACAAGAATTGCTAGCGAAATAGCATCGGCAATGATCGATTACTGGCATGTGTCCGATCCCGATGGCTATGTCTTCAACAATCAGGGTCTCGCATTCACCCGATTGTCCGCACAGGGTGTCGTATGGAATTCGCGCCGAATTTCATGGGATGGGTTCTTCCTAAGTTTCGACCGTTGTTTCTCTGAGGCCAGACCCATGCTTCGACCAGCACTAATCATTCTGTTTATCGTCGCCGGTGTTGCTTGCGGCGGTTCTTACGATGACTTGGAGAAGGCTTTCCCGGCGAAGTCAGAATTGAAACCAAGAATGGTCGCATCTCGAACAATCGTTCTTACTGGCAAGTACCATTCGGGTGCCGAGAATCTTCGCGGTGTTGCGAACGTCGGTCTTACGTCTGGTTTTGTGGAGATCGGAGCGGACAAACCCTTCGCGCTGATGTACTCCAAAATTCAAATTCCGGTTGACGCCATTACCGGGTGCAGCAAAACCTGCTTCGGACCGAGCAAATGGGATGCTGACCTTCTCCTGAACGACGTCGGCATCGACATCGGCATCGAGAATTCGCAAGACGTCCTTGATTGGTGTTGGGACAATGGCCTGCCGCTGATTTCTAGCAGCGCCCGAAGGGCATGGATGTACGAAGGAAAAGGACTACCTAGCAAGACTGGGTATGTTCGCGTAAGTAAGGACGAATACACATCGCAAACAAGATCCGCATGTATGGGTTATTGATGCAGAGCGCGTGGGCAAATCGCGTGGGCGATGCTGTAAATTACTGACAGCGTCTCGGTTGTAGGTCAGACACTGACCCTTCTAAGCCGGGGGTCGAAGGTTCGAATCCTTCCGGGCGCGCAACGCGTCTTCATGAAGTAAGCTGCGCGAATGGCAGCGACTCCCAACTACAAATTCGATCCCGAGACCGAGCCGGAACCATCCGAAGGCCGGATGGGATTTCTCGAACATCTCGACGAACTGCGACGACGCATCATCGTGTGTTGTATTGCGTTGGCGGCCGGAATGTTGGCGGCCTTCTTCTTCGTCGAGAGGATCGCCGATTTCGTGCTCGCGCCTACGCTTTCGGCGCTGCCCCCGGACACGACGCTGATCATGACTCGTCCGGGCGAAGGGCTATCGTTCCTGCTCGACCTTGCGTTGATGGCCGGCTTCATCTTTGCCGCACCGGTGATCACGCATCAAGTGTGGCAATTCATTGCGCCTGGCCTGCACGCGCGCGAAAAGACGCTGGTGCTGCCGTTGGTCGTGTTGGCGTGTCTTGGAACCCTGGCAGGTGCGGCGTTCACGCATTACGTTTTGTTTCCGTCGATGATGGCGTTCTTCAGCAGGATTCAATTCACAAAAATTGTTTACAAGCCAAGCCTTGAAGAAACGTTCGAGCTCTATCGAAACATGTTGTTGGGAATGGTCGCCGTATTCCAGATTCCGACGCTGGTGTTGTTTCTCGCGCGCCTCAGACTGATCACCGCGCGATTCATGTGGAACCAGATCGGTTACGCGATTTTGATCAGTTTCGTCGCGGCCGCATTGCTTACGCCGTCCTCCGATCCATGGAACCAGGCGATCTTCGCCGCACCGATGATCGGCCTCTACATGATCAGCATCGGCATCGCATTCATCGCCGCACCGCGCAAACCGGCGCAACGAGAGCCGATCAACGCGCAGCTGAAACTCGTATGCGCCGCGACCGTACTCGAGCAGGCATCGCGAGGACGAGCGCCTCGCACGACATCAGATCTACATCGCGAGCTCTGGCGCATCAGATAAACCACGCGTCGCCGACGCGTCGTGAATGGCGCGCGACATTGAAAATACGCCCGAATTCGTCGTCTGTTCAGTTTGCGACAGCGGCCCAACAGGGTGGCGGCATACGATCGTCTGCAGAAAGGCAGAACGCTCGTGCTCAACGAATTCATCCTCACCCACCGCGACGAGATCATCACGCGATGCAAAGACAGGGTCGCGACCAGACCGCAAGGCGCGCATGCGGTCTCTGAAATCAACTCCGGCGTCCCACTGTTCCTCGATCAACTCGTCCACACACTGCAATCCCCAGGCGGGACCGATCTCGAAATCTCCGCGAGTGCGGCACTGCACGGGCACGACTTACTGCTCAAGGGGTTTACGGTCTCACAAGTCGTTCACGACTACGGCGACGTGTGCCAGACCATCACGAACTCGCGCTCGAAACCGGCGAACCAATCGACACCGCCGACTTCCGCACGCTGAACCGGTGTCTCGACGAAGCGATCGCCGGTGCGGTCACGGTGTATGGACGCGAACGCGAGCAATCCAGCCTCGATGGATTGACCGAGCGCGGCAACGAACGTTTGGGATTTTTCGTGCACGAACTGCGAAACCTGGTCAACACCGCGATCGTGGCCTACGAGGTGATCAAGACGGGAAGCGTCGGCGCCGGCGGGACCACTGGCGCGATCGTCGATCGCAGCCTGGCCGGCCTCCGCGAGCTGGTCGGCCGATCGCTGCTTGAAATTCGCGTCACGGCCGGCGTGCAGCCGAAAGAGAAGATTGTCGTCGCCGATTTCATCAGCACCCTGAAAGATGCGGCGATGCTCGACGCGAAGGCACGCGGGCGAATGCTGATCGTGTCGCCGGTCGACACGGCCATGATGGTGGACGTCGATCGCGACGTGTTGTCAGCCGTCGTCGTGAACCTGCTGCAGAATGCGATGAAGTTCAGTCCGCAAGGCAGCACCATCAATCTGATCACCGGCGCAAGCGACGATCGCGTGTTGATCGAGGTTCATGACGAGTGCGGCGGCCTGCCGGGTGGCAGCGATTTCAACGATCTGTTCCGTCCGTTCGAGCAGCGCGGCGCCGACCGAAGCGGCGTCGGCCTCGGTCTCGCATTTTGCCGCTGGGGCGCCGAAGTGAACAACGGGCGCGTCTACGCGCGCAATCTGCCCGGCAAGGGATGCGTCTTCACCGTCGACTTGCCGCGCCTTCCCTAACGCAGCTGGTAAGCGTCAGTCGTGGAGAACGACGGTCAGCAGCGAGCTGTTGACCTTCAGTGCGCCGTTGTATTCGATGAAGCCAAGGTCTCGAAATTTGTTCATGAAAAAATTGACGCGCGGACGCGTCGTGCCGATCATCTGCGCCAGCGTCTCCTGCGACAAGTTCGGCAGCTGTAGCTGCTGATCGGGCATACCGTAGCGCGCCATCAGGAGCAACGCACGCGCGAGCCGCTTTTCGCTGGAATTGAAAAGCTGATCGACCAGGTCCTCTTCGATGCGAACGTTGCGCGCCAGCATGTGCACGAGAAAACGATCGGCAAGTGCGGGTTGCGTGCGCAGCATCTCGACCATCGCCGGCTTCTCGATGACGAGCACCTTGCTCGCCTTCAGTGCGACGGCGCTCGCCATCCGCCGCGACTGGCCCGCGAGCGATCCCTCGCCAAAGAAGTCACCTGCGACCAGCGTGGCGACCACCGCCGACTTGCCCGAGCGCGAGAGAACCGAGAGCTTGATAATTCCTTCCTGCAGGTAATACACGTCGGTCGCCCGGTCTCCTTGCGAAAAGACGACGCCCTTCGGAGCGAGCTTGATGATTTTCCGGGCCGTTCCGGCGGAGTCGAGGAACGCCTTGAGATCGAAGCCGGGAACCAGCCGAGCTGCGGAAGAGACTTTCTTCTTGGGCATGCGCCGTGAATCATCGCACGACTTTCACGCCGCGCTTGTCTCGCTTTGGACTCCCGGGGGGCATAATTCTTTTCGTGCCGCTGCCCCGCACTGCCCTGTACGTCACGGCCTGCGTCGGATTGGTCTCGGCGCCGCTCGCGCAGCGTGCGCTCGACGAAGCCGTGATCAGCGGCGACGTGCTGGCGCCGGACGGTCAATCGGTCACCGGTGGAAGCGTCACATTGATGACGACGGGGATCAACAAAAACATCGCGACGATCGATCGCAACGGCCACTTCCGCATCATTTCCGATTCACAAGGCGAGCGTCGTCTGTTCATCGCGGTACCGCGTCTCGCGCCGTATCGCGCGATCGTGTCGGTGCCGCCGTCCCGACGCATGCAGCTGCCGCCGATCACGTTGAGCCCGCCGACGTATTACAAAGCGCGATTCGTGACGGTCGATGGCGATCCGATCGCAAGCGGATTGCGTCGACAGTCGATCGATGCCGACGGCCTGCCGATCGAGGATCCGCTCGATCACACGCGCGAGCAGGTCGAGCCGGATGGCACGACGATGATCGGACCGCTGCCGCGCGGGCGTTCGCTGCTGGGCTTCGATCGCGCGCCACTCGCGCCGACGCGATTGCCCGACATCACCGTCAGCGATGCGCAGCGCGTGATCGATCGCGGCACGATCACGATTCAACCGAGTACCCAACTCCAGATCGACATCGTTGACGGCAACGGTCAAGCGGTGCCGCAGCATGATGTCTGGATCGAAGATGCGGTGCAGCCGTCACCGCTCTCGTATCGGCCGGTGAAGACCGACGCGCGCGGTCGCGCGGTGTTCGAGCGATTAGGACGTGGACGCTATCGCGTCTGGACCAAGGCGATCAAGCCGTGCGGCGTCGCCGATCTGTCGATCTCGCGACTCGTCTCCGCGGGCGCCGCCAACAGTCCGACGATCCGAATGGTGATCGGCGGCAGCGCGTCGTTGCGGATCACGACGCCGCTCGGTGCGCTGCTCGCGCGCACTGTCAGCGTGTGGCCCGATTCGCCGCCGGATGCGCCATGGCGATTCATCCCCGCGGGTATGCGTCGATCGGGCATCACGCCGGCGCCCGCGTCATGCAACGGTGTCACGGACGCGGACGGACGCGTGAC
>JADMIO011683326.1_pt1 | contig 23141 bp, 15 predicted proteins | sample 8958161 | NCBI WGS metagenome assembly JADMIO01 (sample SAMN16585339, study PRJNA669376) | soil metagenome | isolation source: Crop rotation soil | place: USA: Cullars Rotation, Alabama | collected 2011 | reverse complement strand
TTTCATTATGGTGAAAGTTGGAACCTCTTACGTGCCGATCAGATTAAAACGAAAGGCCCAGTCTTTCGACTGAGCCTTTCGTTTTATTTGACCATGTTGGTATGATTTAAATTAATACGACTCACTATAGGGTCAGTGCGGCCGCGACTTCAAGTCACGTGAATTCCAAGCTTCGGATCCCACTGTGCTGGAAAGGTTTAACGCGTTCTGCAACCATCCAATTACCGGAAGCGAACTCGAGGAAGCGATTAGGCAATACTTCACGAACAAGGTTCGGACCCAGCGCCGCTATCCGCATTTCGTCTACCATGAAATCAACGGCGAAAACATTATCCACGGCCATCACCGACTTGCCGAGAGACTCGCCAGTAGTTTATGCCTTGGCCAGGTCGACCCCGCACTTAACCGCCTGGCAAGTTATCCAGTGCCATCTCTCCACAAAGAGCAGAAACTATTACGAATTATAGACCTCAACAATCTGCGCTATGCGTATCGCTGGTTATTGGATAAAAGACATAGGCGACGAAGATGGAAAGATAGTTTCAATGACTACTACGAAGAGGTGCAGCGTGATTGGATAAGAGATGAAAAAAAGGAGCAGCAGTGGATCAACGACTGGCACGATAGGATGCTCGATCCGAGCGACCCGGACCGGCGGGATTCTTTCGTTATAGCAGTACTCGAAATGCTAAACTACAAACGGCGTGACTCAGCCTTCCAGCCCACTTGGGCGACCGTCTGGCAAGCGTTTGAGGCCGAAGCCCGGACGGAAGATGGAGAAGCTAATGCGGATCGATGGGTACAGCTAATGGGAATGGGAAAGAACGAGCCTGGGCATTGGTACATTGCGTTGACATATACGGTCGCCGAAGCGGGCACCCTGGCTCGCCCGACACAACTTGACGGCGGATGGTACGAATATCATTTTCCATCCCCAAAGGAAGCGCCTTTAGAGTTTGGCGGTCATGCGATGGACCTCCATCCATTACCAACCAATTTTCGACTGCTTCCCGAGTACATTCACAAGCAGATCGAACACCCGATAAAACACTGGGACGACACCGGCCGGCTGCTTGGCCGTACTTCCGACTGGGATCCTTTAAAGCTGATCAATTTACGCCGGGCGCATCAGAAGAGACTAAAGGAAGCTTACGATACCGATGCGTACACGTCGTGCCCAAATCGCAACGCGTGCAAAATCTGTTAAATGGAAGAAGATTTCATAAAACAAAGCGGGGAAATTGAACCGGCGGCGGTGGGCGAGATGCGCAAGAAACTCGCTGCCTGGCTCGTCAGGGACAATGGCGATCTGGAGCCGCTGAAAAAGTGGCTTACTGGTCATAATCTTCCTAACCCTATTGGGACGGACGAAGATCCTTATGTCTGGCTTCTTCGGGGCTTACCTCTCGCAGATGAAAGATACTCAGCAGAAGTTAAGTTGGCCCAACGTGTAGCCATCATGCTCGACATGAAGCTCGACACGAGCCCGCCAAGCTCCGAGGGCAATAAGTTGATCTATAACCTCTTGATGCTGTGCGCCGGCTTGAGCTGTCCCACTGAGCTGGCCGATCCCTTGTACGAAATGTTTGAGCGCCGGGAGTTGGAGGGCAAGCATCAGAGCATCGATTTGCGCCAAAGCCTCGAATCCGCTCTGATAACGAATCAGCGAGATAACCGGCTCAAGGACGTCTGGCTCACCATGATTACGCGTGGCAAACATCATTTCCTCACAGGCGATGAGTATGCTGGATTCGAAGGCGTTCGGTTGATGCCAGCATCAGAAAGCCAGCGCGGTGAGCCAGATATAGAGGCCATCGGGCCGGCTTTGGCAGCTATGGCTGTACGTTACCATCGCAGAAGTAATCGCCGCATCGAGTTTTATAAGCTGATTGATCGTATTCTCCGTACCTATCCGCTGAGACCAACTATACATCACGACCTCGTGTACGCGGCTCACTGGTGCCGCTGGCCCGACTGGGCGGTTTTGACGTTGCCTGCATTGCTTGTTCCAGTAACGTGCAAGAAAGGTGAGGCGGTCGCACTGGTTTGGGAAGTTATAATCCCGGTACTGGAAAGCGCCGGCGTCAATTTTAACGCCGAGTGGTTGTGTGGAAGTGGCGTAATCTACCGCGGTCAACTGGCCCGAGTACACATGCCCGAACGCGCTTTTCTCTTTCTCAACGCTATCGCTCGAAAAGTAGAGAGTCATCGCCTCACGTTGGCAATTAACGATGCGGAAGACATCGTGTGGACTGGACATGAATCCCTTATTTCGGTGGAGAAGATGCTTATCAACGGAATGGTGGACGGTTACGGTGTGTTTCGTCCGGAGCATTTGGTGAGGGCACGGATCAAATTGCGCGAGGCGCTCGGGATAATGACACTCTCAGCCTGAGTTCTCAGTGATAACAGAACGCACGAGTTGAACCATTGGTTCCAGCGTAGAGTCCTTCGGCAGGTAGAAAATGTTGGGCCGTTCGGGAATGTCTTTCAAGTTGTCTTCGCTGAGCAACGTGTAAAGTATAACCGGAATGTTCCTCGTTCTCTGGTCATTAGCAAGTATCTCTGTATTCCTCAATCCGGCTCGATAAAAACCTTGATACCCGGTCGGGAGTTGAAAATCGGGTGTCGGATCATCCCATCGCAGCATCACGTCCATGAGAATAACATGCGGTGGATTACTCACTATGTCATTGAAGCCCTCGACAAACTGACGCTCTGTGCTTAGTCGTTTAATATTAGCGCCGCCGTTCGCGAACTGTGGTTCTTTGTTTAGGGCCTTTTCAATCAATTCGACCTGTTGATGATCGTCTTCTACAATTAGGATTTGGTACATTTCCGGCACATCCTCTATTTCACAATGGGAAAAGCAATCTGATTTGTGTAACACCCTGATAAGTGGTAGGCGTAATCACCAGCTCACCTTTATGCGCTTTCATGATGTGATCCACGACCCATAATCCAATTCCGGATCCCTCGCCTACCAACCCTATAGCCTGATCGCTGCGCCAAAGACGTTCTTTGCACTTCTGGATCTCATTCTGCTTTATTGGCATTCCGTGGTTTGTTACACATATTGAAAACCATTGCTTCTCTTTCCAGGTCCATAATCCACCAGTAATGTAAATGTGGGCGCCAGCAAAACTGTATTTTCCCGCATTGTCCAACAGGCAACTTACCGCTTGCTCCAACCAATCATATTCAACTCTCACCTCGTGGTTATTTAGTACCTCGAAAGTGTCAGATTGCACGTGGAATTCTATGCGACGGTATGTCTCGGTCAACATCTTATAGTCCATCGCTTCCTCAATCAACATCTTCACGATTGTGTCATACTGCAAAGGTCGCAGGCGTTTGGGCTCTATTTGAACCGATGACTGCCTTGCCAGCTCGGCGAAGAGACCAGTGCTCATGCCGACGCGTTTTGCCTTTCCGATTTGCCCTCTGACCTTCAGCATTTCAGTAGTCAATGCCTGACCAGTCGGTTTTTCATCCAGCAGATTGCGGATTCTGGCGTGCGCTTGAATCAGCGGGTTTTTCAACTGGTGAGATAAATCTGCGTTAGCTTGCAATCTTTCTTTCTCTCTCAGTTCGTGCTGAATTTCTGCTTGTCGCAACTCTCCGATCGTTTTGGTTAGATAGAGGTACAGTCCGAGCTGCTGACCAAGAATCTCGGCTGCTTTTAGTGCATGGTCCGGGAAATCTCGATTCTCCGTGTTCCGCAGATCAAAAACGCCAACGATCCTCCCTTGCATGCGAATCGGAGCAACGATGATCCGTTTGGTTTGTGGGAAGGTTTCGGACTTGTATCCCCCAGGCGTCGCGGTGACACTCATAGCAATTCCGGAATGAAACACTCGCACGCCTAATGGCCGATGAGGCCCACGATCGTCGACTAAGAATATCTTTTCCAACCTGGATTTCACTTCGGCCGACGTCCCTTCCTTCCAGGCAGATCCAAAGGTCGCGGCAAAGTAAAGTTGGCGGGAATCGGGATCGAATAATCTTACATCCAGAATGTCGGCGTCTTTAATAACGTCTTGCGCAACCTTTAGTGTTTGATCAAATATCCGATATTGGTTTGGCGTGGCTGACCGAAGTTCCTGTTGCACGAAGCTGTTTAGACCACTAATGCCGTCAGCCAGGGCCTTGCGCTCTACATCGATCTCGCGTCTGATCAGCCAATTGCTCCAGAAGCGACTGATTTGTACAGCGACTAACTCCAACAGTTCCTTCTCGCGATCGGAAAAATAATAGGGAACCTCGCTCGCAGTACAACAACGGATAACTCCGATTACATCATCGCCACGCAGGACCGGGGCAGCCATGAAGCTCAACGGCGGTGTTCGCTTCTTTTTGTCCAGTTTGAGAATCTTCCGGGCGGACGCTTTCAAATTTAACGAATCCTTCCAGGTAATTCCCGGGTATTCTTTTCGGATTATCTCTTTGTCGCGCTCAAAGTCGCTCAGACTGAAGATTCTGACTGCTGCCTTATTAGCTAAGGTCCATCCGGTAATACCCTCTTTTGCGTCGGCCCGATAAACCACTTTCCTTGGCTTGGTCCAGAAATTCCAAGTCGTGCTCACCAGATGATATTCGGCGTCGGTGTCAAACCGATCCTGCATAAAGATGGAAGTCTCAATGCACTTAAAGGTTTTTGCGACGGTGTTAGATACCTGTTGCAAAACCTCTTTCATTCCGTCTTTTGAAAGTAAGGTGCTGACGGCGCGCAAATCAGCGTCATGCAAGATCTCATTAACTTCGTAAATCAATTCGCGACCTACTTTATCGCGAACAGCCTGATACAACTCTGGCACCAGAAGAGCTAACTGCTGGACTTGACTAAACTCGTTATCAGTAAATGGAACTGGAATGTTGCGATAGAGACTGATCGTACCTTTGGAAGACTTATTCTTTTCCCGCTCAGTGAAAGTTACAGGTACCGAGCACATTGTCTCGAGCTTCATGGAATCAATAACCTGTTTGTTCGCCGGATTGCTGTAGGCTAGCTTATCCTCTCGAATATTCGGGATGTTGAGAGGTTCCTGATTAATAATCACCGATCCATTAACTGACTCGGTCAACGACATGTTGTGAGTGGCAAAGACACTCTTGTCATCAAACCATTCGGCGAGCACAAACAAACGTCCTTCCGGCGGATCAGTATCCAGGTTACACAGCGGGGCAACTTCCCAAAGGATGCAGCCGTAAGCATTAACGGCCTTTGCAATACACATAAGCATTTCGGAAAGACCAGCAAGTTCCTTCTGACGGAGCGCGGTAGAAACTAAGGTCATCACCTGGTTCCCTTGCTGCTGTTGCGTTGATAGAGTTTCAAGCATTTGATTACTCACAGAAAGAATGATTTAGAGTCTGGCGTAGAATGGCGAAGTAACTTAAATGCAGCTCAATGGCCCTAATATGATGGGCGGGACATGAGGACCCTCCGATCATGAATTGATAGAGAACACCAGGTGAGACCTGATGAGATACAATTCATTGTCAGAGTCAAGCATCAACGTATTGCGACTTCTCGCAAAGAACACGAAGAGTTACCTGCAGACGAATTATGACATTACGACTTATTGGGAGCAACGCTTGTAAGAAGTACTAGCTGAGGCGAGCTGGATAGTTCATTCCCTTTTCTCATTGGCAAAGGGAGTAAAGCGGTCCCTTCAAACCTAACCGAGAAACAACTTTCTGCAGCTGCGTTTATCCGCGGCTGCTTCCTCGCAAAAGAGAAGCTGTTAGTGAATTATCGGATTACAGCCAAACTCGATTACTGTGTAGTGCTTTTTGAGTTCCGCCAGCTCTTCGCTCTCGCGTTTCTGAATCTCCAAGTAGTCCTCTGGTGGATTCCCCCAGCATGAGATTCGGAAGAATCGAATCTCCCGGCCTTTGGCGTCGACTAGTTTTCCTCTGCGGCAGCGAGCTTTCAATTCAATGAGCTTCTTCTTAACGGTTAAGTTCGCTTTTCCCTCGACGTCATAGGAAACAACTTCATCGGCACGAACATCCTTCGGCAGACAACTGAAATTCTTTGAAGGCGCCGATTCGTCATCCTCACGAGGCTTGTCCAGCGTGGCCGCCAACATCATCTCTCCTCCGATCAGGAATATACAGAGACCTAAGAAAAGAAGCTTTTGGCAATGATAATGATTTAGCAATGGTCGGAGACTCCTGAAAGACAGTATGCGACTAGGCTCCTTAACTTCAATCCACCTTATAAAAACCTGCGAAGCAGGTGACAGCATAAAGCCTGGGGCGTTAGCCACAGGATCAAAAATATCATTTGAGCCCGTGAAATGGGCGACAGCGTGGTCCATCGGGCGCTGTCGCCCGCTTCGCGGGCTCGTTCGCTTTTCAAACTCGCTAGCCTGGGGCTGGCGCCCCAGGCTCTATGCTGTCACCTGCTTCGCAGGTTTTAGCAACACACAATTGGAAAAAGGGCGACGATGTTGGAACCGTCGCCCCGTTCTCTTGAGCCCTTCGGCCAGGGCCGGTTTCACTTCCTACTCTGCGGCGCCGTTACTGAAACCGTACGCACAACCTGGTTGCCAGATTCATCAGTACAAGTGACGGTGATCGTGTAGACGCGACCACTTCCCTTACCTGAACGTTCTGAGCGCAAGAGCACGTGATGAGCATCGATGACCTGCCAGTCAGGCGCAGTATCCCCATCACCCAAACCATCGATTGGCTCGTTGCTGGTCACTGTCAATACGCAGTTCACCGGACAGTTGTCGGTCGCAGTGTAATTGACCGTAATCGGAACCATCTGGTGATTCGGTGGCCACAAGGTCGGCGTATCAACTGTGGCGGCACTAACCACTGGAGGCTCCGTGTCGTTTACAGTCACGGTAAACTGACACGTCGTTTTAGTGCCGTCCAGCCGGGTGTCGGTTAGCGTGACAGTGGTAGTACCCACCGGGAACGTAGAACCGGAAGGATGGTCCGACGTAATCGTACCGCCGCAGTTACCGGTTTCGGTCGGCGTCGCGTAGGTAACTACAGCGCCGCAGACTCCCGGATCATTCGAGACGGTGATATTCGCAGGACACGTAAACGTACACGCGCCGCTGCAACAAACGCGCGTACTCGCATAGATGGAAATCGTGTCTATTCGCAAGCCGCCCGTATTAGTACCGGTGTCATAGGCAGTATGCCATCTGAGCTGCGCATTCTGACCATAAGAGGCTGGAGGCAGATTGACCGTGGTGGTGATGTAGCCGCCGGAACTCCCGGTCCAGGCCGGCTGACCGGTAAAGATGCTATTGGTAGCACCGATGGAGCTGTTATAGCCTCCTTCCACAAAACTACCGCCAGCGGCAATGACTTCCACGAAAGGACCGCCATTGATACTGATCTCCAACCTACCTCCGTCAAAACCGGCTTCCATGTTGTAGTTGTTTCTAAACGTCAAACGTACTGACGGATTAGTGCCAAACGCCGGGGCGTCGGGAATCGGAATTACCGGCGACGTCAAAGTAGAATCGCTTGCTACTGTGCCACCCGCTCCGAAGGCCGAGTTCGCAGCTGTATCTGGAGTGGTTGTCGACGTAACCCAGAGCGCCGCAGTGTTCGCCGCCGCGCTGCTTCGCGCCGTGGTCCAACCCGCGGGCAGAGCCGGCGCAGTAACACCATCAAAGTTTTCGGTAAAGGTTGGCGCCGAATTCATCAGCACTCCGAGGGTAAACGGAATGCTCACGTTACCCATATCCAGGTCGCCATCCTGAAGATGGAAGGTTAAGGTAATCGTGTCGCCACAATTGGCGTCGTTTGAGAAATGGAATGAACCGAAGCCAGTCGCACCAGAGGCGACCTGGTAATTCTCCGGGCCACTCGGAAAGGTTACGCCTCCTGTAGGCAGGAGTGTGACAACTAAATTGTTGGTTGGTCCAGGACCGATGTTAGTGACGCCAAAGCTCACCGTTACATCTTCGCCCGGATCAATCACGCCATTACCTGGCGCACAACCCTCGTCGGTGATCGTTGCGCCGCCATTGCGAAGCACTGGCAGTTGGCGTCCGGGAATGCCGATCTCCCAAATGCCGCGACCGTGAGTGGCGGCACGCAGGTAGCGCTGAACATTAGAAATCTTCACATCGAACACAGCCACGCGCGGCAACCCATTCCCGTAAGGCATCCAGTTCGCCCCGCCGTCACTTGAGTGATAGACGCCGATTTCGGTCGCAGCGTAAATCGAATTCGAGTCTTGCGGATCGATCGCCAGTCCGCTGACCGGTACCTGGGGAATGCCGTTGCTCGCCGGCGTCCAGGTTGGAACGGCAGCGTTAAGGTTTGTGGTTTTGAAAATCTGCTGTCCCGCCGGGGGCGAGAAGCTTGTAAAGCTGATGTACGCAGTAAACTTGTTGTTCGGATCGATAATCGCTTTGCCGATCGAATTCCTGGTTGAATCGAGCGGGTTCGGCGCCGGAAAGTTTGCTCCGGTTACATCGGTTAGAGTGCTGGAACCGGTGGTTGTCGCAAAGACCTGACCATTTCGCATGCCCACGATTCTGACGTTGTCATCCTGGGGCGAAACACCGATGGTGGTGATCACCACACCCTGGGTTGCATTAATCGGCACGAGTGGCGACTGGCTCACAATCGTGTGCGTGTCGCCCCGGTCAGTTGAACGATAGAGACGATCTGAGCCGAAATAGATTGTGTTCGGGTTTCCGGGGCCCTGCTCGAGTGGCGCATAAAACAAGACAGCATTGGTGCAACTAATACCGTTGGCGGTGCCGGTGCCCGTGCAACCACGACTGGTCCATGAAAGTATTCCCGTAGCGCCGGCTGCGGTGCTCGTAGCCCGTTGATACAGAATCTGCGAACCCGTTTGGTTAAAGAATGTGTGATACATCAGGACGTTGGTTGTGTCCTGCGCGTTGGTATCGATAAGCGCATAGCCGCCATCGCCATCCTGACAGTGAGTCCATACGCCAGTAGCAGACTGGCAAATTGTGCCGTTGTCCTGCGTGCCACCCAGCAGGAAGTTTCGGTCGAATGGATGTACGGCGACGCCTTGAAACTGCGTGGCGCTGAAATCGACATTGTTAAGGGAGGTCCAGGTCGTACCGTTATTAGTTGATCTCCAAATACCGCCATCGCTGCCCGTGTAAACCACTTGTGGATTAGAGGGGGCAATAGCCAGGGCATGTTCATCTGCGTGAAGGTTTGTGTTATTGCTGGCGAAGGTTGTGCCGCCATTGAGCGAGCGCTTCATCACATTAGTCGTGCAGTTAGCAGAGCCATTGCCGGCAGCGCCAGCGAGATGGATGGTTTGATTGTCGGGGGTCACCGCCACCGCGATGTCGTAGAAACATTGTCCGCCGCAGAATCCTGTCGAGCCAGGCATCGGAACCGACCAGGTTAGGCCGCCATCAGTCGACTTTCGCAAGGTGCCGTTTTGGGTAGAGCTGCAAGCAGGACCACCAATTGCCGCTGTGGAAACTTCACCGGAAGCAACATAGAACGTGGTGGCGGGAGCTGCGCTTCTGGTGACCGTTAGCTCCGCGCGTCCAGGGTTGGTTCCATTTGCCAACGCCAGGGTGCGGGTGAATGTCGGCGCCGGGTCAAGCGCATTGGCAGTGCGATAGACGCCGCCGTCGCCGGTTACGCCGATCACTGTCGCCAGTAACACATTGGGATTGGCGGGATCCATTTCAAGGTCAATCGTACTGCGATCGTTAGGCGTTGCTATACCAGTAATCTGAACCTGCTCGAAGGTCGGCGTAGCCGATTGGGCATTGAGTGAACGGTAAAGACCGCGGGCCGGTTGCAATACAGGGGCCGTATTGGGATTGCCACCAGTTCCCGTAGCGGTGCACACAAAGATCACATTATGATCGAGCGGATTAACCAGCACTCGACCAATCGAGCGACCGCTCAAGACATCACTGCCAACGCCGTTCAGTCGGAAGGGTCCGTTCAAGGTTGGAGACGCGGAGTTAGCGTTCCTGATTATGTAGAGGCCGCGGCCGGCATAGCTGTCAGCCGACTGGCCATTTTCGCCCGTGCCTACGTAAACGATGCTGCTATCAGTAGGGTCAATCGTGATCGCACCGATTGCCAGCGTTTCCAATTGGAACTCAAAGAGCTTGGTCCAGTTTGTTCCGCCGTTCGTTGACTTGTAGAGACCGCCTTGCGCGGTGCCGACATAAACCGTATCGGGATCGGTTGGGTGTACGGCGATTGAAATTGTGCGACCGCTCACCGGGACTCTGGCGCCCTGGGTCTGGCCCTGAGGTATAGGATTTGGCCCAATGAACACCCAGTCGGTTGTGTTGACCAGCGAGACCACGCTCGAAGAGCGCGTTCGCCTCATCAGACGTTCCTGCGTGTCCATCTTCTGGATCGCCTTTTCGCGCGCGCCCTCCGGGACCGCCTGGTCTCTACCGCGCAACATATCAAAGTAATCTCCACGAGCGCGCAAGTAGGCTTCCTTATCAATTTTTCCAGCCATACCCGGCGGCAAATCCGGATCTTCTTCGCCTTCCGGGTCCTCCGGGGTTACCGTCGGCTCAGGGATGGGACCATTTAGACTTGTGGAAAAAATACTGTGGGGTGATTTTGCTGCGTTCGTGTTTGGATTACCGCTGCGTGTCTTTGTAGCCAGGCGCGAGGATTCGACCTGACTTTTTTGGCTGTTACGACCTGAGGTACGCGGGATGAAGTCCCAGGTAACCGCGAAAAAAATCAGGACAAAACTAAATAGAAAAACCAACCTTCCTGTTCGATTCATGGGTGTGCTCCTCGACTCTGGACTTTGTTAATGGCCACGCTTTCGTCAACTTAGGGAAAGGACGCCTTGGTCTTGCGCTAACGAGTTGACCTCGAAAGTGATCACTGCGACGGCTAACTTATTAAGAGAGCAAACGTACGAACATATTTAACCAGTCTGTCGATTGGTCAATGAATCTGGTCCGAAACTTGAGGTGCGCGCAGAGTACTGAGTTCGGTAGTAGTCTGTCAAGAAATCTGTTGGCGGGTATTGGTTCTAACGTTCAGCGATGGCAGGCGCCGTGAGTTCAACAAGAACTTCTCGGCGCCTGCCTCTCTTTTTAGTTCAACCACGCTCCTACTCAGCGTTTAAGCAACGTGGAACTATTGTTCAGCAAGTAACAAAACTCGTAGTCGCTTGCGATCGTTGGTGCTGTGAATTGCAATGAACTCCCCGCAGGCACATACTGAAAATCAATCCACGTATTACTCGGTGCGTCGGTTCTGAACAGGCCAATCCAGTCAGCGATCGAATGGGCAGGCGCGGTCCAATTTACATTGACTCCTCCTGGATCAGCTAAAGCGGGACTCGGACTGAGACTGATACTGCCGCTCACTCCGACATACACGGCCGTCATATTGACGGTAAAATCAACCAACGTGACATCAATAATTGGATTTGTGGAGAAATCAACCCCATTACGTTGCCACTTCTGGAAACTGTTTCCCCCTGCCGTAGCCGGCGCCGCTAGCGTGACGGTTGCGCTCGGGCTGTAAGTGCGGGTGAACTGAGTCACACCACCGCCCTTATTATTGATGTCGTTGGGGAAAAGATTGACGTTCACGCCACTATTCGGATTTGACGAAGCCACATTTAATGTCCGCAGGATAATCGGCGAGCCATACACCGCCGTCATCGTATAGTTGGAATCCATCGTCACGCTAGTCGTTGGATTAGTGGACCAATCAAGTCCATTACGCTGCCATTTCCTGAAAGGGTAGACAAGAGACGACGACGCGGTCAGTGTGACGGTTATGTTGTGGTTGTAAATGCGGCTGAATGGGGGTGTGCCATTCCCCTGGTTGTTGTTGTCATTGGGACTAACAGTGATGCTTACGCTAGGGGAGTCAGGGGGCTTCGAGACAGCAACACTCAACGTCTGTACCGGGGCAGGCGGCGAGACATACACAGCCATCAACTGGTAGTCGGCATCCATCGTTACGCTGGTTGATTGCGTAAACGAAAAATCAACTCCATTGCGCTGCCATTTCTGAAAAATGTTTGCGCCTGCCGTGGCCGGCGCCGTCAGCGTTACATTCGTGTTCACGGTGTAAATGCGGCTGAAACCAGTAGCGCCACTGCCCTGGTTATTGGTGTCATTGGGACTGACGGTGATGCTCACGCCGCTGCTGGGATTTGACGATACGGTTAACGTCCGTGTCCCATAGAACGCCGTCAGCGTGTAGTTGGAATTCATCGTCAGGTTGATGGTTGGATTGATGGAGAAATCAACTCCATTGCGTTGCCATTTATCAAAAGTTTGCCCGCCCGCGGTGGTGGGCGCCGACAGCGTGACGATCGTGTTCAGGTTGTAAATGCGGCTTAATGGAGTGGCGCCACTGCCCTGGTTGCTGTTGTCATTGGGGCTGACAGTGATGTTCACGCCGCTGTTTGGATTTAATGAACCTACCGTTAGCATCCGTGTCGGCGTGACATACACCGCCGTCATCGTGTGGTTGGCATCCATCGTTAAGCTGGTTGATCGATTAGTGGACCAATCAATTCCATTGCGCTGCCACTTCTGGAAATCGTTGCCGCCTGCCGTGGCCGGCGCCGTCAACGCTACACTCGTGTTCAGGTTGTAGGTGCGATTGAACGGCGTGGCGCCATTCCCAAGGCCACTGTTGTCATTGGGACTAACCGTGATGCTTACGCCGCTGTTTGGATTTGATGAACTAACCGTTAGCGTCCGTGTTAGCGTGACGTACACCGCCGTCATCGTGTAGTTCGCATCCATCATTACGGAGGTCGATGGATTGGTGGAGAAATCAACGCCATTGCGCTGCCACTTCTGGAAGTTGTTGCCGCCTGCCGTAGCCGGCGCTGTCAACGCTACACTCGTGTTCAGGTTGTAAGTGCGATTGAACGGTGTGGCCCCATTCCCAAGCCCGTTGTTGTCATTCGGACTAACCGTGATGCTCACGCCGCTGCCTGGATTTGATGAAGCTACCGTTAAGGTCCGTGTCGGTGTCACATATACCGCCGTCAGCGTGTAGTCGGCATCCATCAGTACGGAAGTCGATAGATTGGTGGAGAAATCAACGCCATTGCGCTGCCACTTCTGGAAGTTGTTGCCGCCTGCCGTAGCCGGCGCTGTCAACGCTACACTCGTGTTCAGGTTGTAAGTGCGATTGAACGGTGTGGCCCCATTCCCAAGCCCGTTGTTGTCATTCGGACTAACCGTGATGCTCACGCCGCTGCCTGGATTTGATGAAGCTACCGTTAAGGTCTGTGTCGGGACTCCGGCCTGTGAGACACTGAACGTCAAACCTGCAATCGTCATTGAACCGCTTCTTGAAGTCGAGGAACCGTTTGCGGCAACAGTGTAGTTCACTGTGCCACTGCCAGAACCGCCGGCGCCGGAAGTGATAGTGATGAACGAGTCGTTGCTCGCAGCGGTCCAATTACAACCACTGATTGTAGTCACACTGACGCTTGCTGAATCACCGGCCGCCGCAAAACTCGCGCTGGTTGGATTGATCGAGAAGGAACAAGCGCAATTTGCGGGTGTGTCAAATGCGGCAGTATGAGTGGAGCCATCGTCACCCACCGCCGACACGCCCATGCCGTGACGCGCAAACACAGTCCAGATGGCGCAGCGATTTGCGCCGCCATTCAGGTTCTGATCGGCCTGAATGATGCCGTCGCGCGCGTTCAGGAATGATGGACGAGTAGGTGTGAACTTCATCCCGTTGAGCACAATCAGGTCTGTTGCGGGAGCGCCAAGCTGCGTTCGCAGATCCCAAAGAGTGGCGGCCCAGATTTCACCGTCTCTATGGACTTCGAAATTCTGGTTACCAAGATCAGCATACGAATCATGGATTGCTGCCGCCGGTACGGTGTAAGCTGCGCGACGACCACCATTTGGATTGTTGGTTACATACTCACCAAAAGCACCATCGTTGTTGATTGTGATGGCCCAGTAGTCAGACCAGCCTTCACCCATTGCGCCTGACTGTATACCGGTCAGGGCGCCACTGGCGTTGCCAATTAGCCGGTTTGAGATGCCATGTCCGTATTCATGAAACACAATATCGCCATCAAACGAACTGTCGCGGAAAGGAATTGTCGCTGTAAACAAGTACTGTTGCATGCGTGGACGCTGGCCGTCCGGCGGTGTCGCGAAGTTTGCGTTGTCTGTACCCGAGCCGTCCTGGGCTTCCGCTCGCACTGAGTCGTTTCCGGTACCGCCACGGCCGAAGTTGTTTACCTGGAAGTTGCGCGCTGTCTCTGTAAAACCAAGGTTGTAGGAGAAGTCGTGCATGATGTTGTTGTAGTAAAAGAGGTTCGTCACCGCTGCGGCCTGCGATGAAACTGTAAAGGTAAAGTTCTGGTTCGCTGCTGATGCATGACCAACCACCAGCCCGGGGCCGTTGTTATTGTCTGGTGCGTCATCGGCATTTTCATCAAGGTAAGCCTCGACGTTGTTGCCGGTGGTTATGGTCGAAGCTCCCATCCAGCCGGCGGCCGTGTTGATGGTGGTGTCGCCAACAAAGGAAACGAGTTGGCGCGGGCCTTTGTCAGGGGCTTCGGTGAAAACCGTGCCCTGGGCTTCAAAGAGGTAAAGGTTGTGACGAAGCAGAAGCTCTCCGGTATAAGCGTCTAGTAGCATTTCATACCACTCTTCCGGACCGACTTCCGCGTAGATGTGCCAGGCCAGACGACTCTCACCATTGACTCTCAATACATTCTGTTCCGAGAGCACTTCCTCGAGATTCACATCAAGCGGATTGGCGAAGCGAGACATCTCCGTCGCTGACTGTCGAGCATAATTCTCCACAAAAGGCGGTGCGACAGTTCTGCCTGCATGCTCAAACGCTTTCGCGATCGCCTTTGCTTCGCTCATCGCTCCATTGCGTCTGCGTGGTGGGCCATCCGCGAGAAATCCCTCGCGTACATTGAGTACTTCGCCGTTTCGATTAACGACGACCTGGAGCTGTCCTTCAAATACCTTCAAACCACCGACGGTTTGCGTGTAGCTCAGAAATGTGGTTCCCCGATCGTTATCCTCGTTTTCCAGCATGAGCACATCGCTACCGGCGCGTTGCAGTGCGAATAGTGAGTTATGTCGCCCGAGGAAATTGCGGGCGATGTTGTCAGCGGTATCGGATCGTGGTTCGGAAAGAGCGGCGCCTTCGACGAAAAGATTTTTCATTGCGCCTGCTTCGTTAATTACTGCGCGAAGATTTTTCGCGTGCTCGGCTTGCAGAGTCGAACGGAATTGCTCAACCGCGGAAGCTCGTGAGCGAGTGAGAGCGTTCTGCATCGCCGCTTGCATGCCGGACGTTGAACTAAGATCCATGTCATTAAACTGGCCTCGGCCAGTCAGGCGTATGTCAAAATTCGGCAGAGGGCGGCCAGCCGCTCCTTTTGAGGATCCTGTCGATGTTCGCTGCTGTGCAGCGTCTGATTTCCATAACGGTGAGACTGTGGCAGCCGCTGCGGCCACAGCGAGAACTGTGAAGATCAACATCTTACGAATCATTTGTGCCTCCTTTGGCTTTGGTTGAGGTACGGCAGCACTCGCCCGTTATCCTGTACAAGGTGGAAACATGGTCCACCTCATGGTTTTGATCAGGTGAGAAATGCGTGGCTTGTCTTTTAACTACTAATGTGAATTTTCGATCGGGAACCCAGGATCGAGAACAGTTGAGATCGACGAGCTGGTGAGGGGGTCACCAGAGTAAAAGAGTAGAGGTGTGCCTTTCATAACTCTCTTTCTTCCGCTATTGGAGAAATTAAGATTGTGCGCTTGTGCGCAAAGGAAGGAGCTTTGATCACAGCTACGAGACCTGAGGAATGTAGAGGATACCGGAACATACTACAGCTCCTGTGTGAGGGCCTGTCTGTTCACAACTTATGTGTATTTGTCAGGCCAGCTTGTGAGTCGCGCCTTGAAAAGTCCGGATGGAAAACCTGATGTGAGGCAGCAGTCGGGTGCTACGTGACGTCAATTTCCATGAGAACGGCGGCAGTATATTCTTCGGCTGAAAAAGGTGTCAACAATATTTCATCGCCGAAACTTCAACGCTTTTTTATCAGGCCACGAATAAACTTTGCTAAGCCAGCAAAGTTATCCGCGTAAAACTCCGACGGAAATCTTTTTTCCCGAAACACTGGATCGTGAAAACCTTCGCCACCAATGACAACGGATACTCCTAACTTCCCGGTAATTTTACTGAGCTGACCATACTCTGCGGTCGCGCGATCCAGGTCGGTTATGCTTCGCGCGGATAGGCAGACGAGTTGCGGCCGCTGGCGCGCGACCATATCACTCAGCGCAAACAGCGGCGTATTTGGTCCAAGACTCTGAACCTCCCAACCTTCCGACTCGAGAACGATCCTGGCAAGCTGCACTGGCAGTTCGTGCAGGTCGCCTTCGATGCCACAACATATCGCTTTCTGACCCGTCGGATGAACGGGCATCACAGCGGCACTCAGCGTCTGAAGCGCGCTAAACACAACGCGCGTCGCCAGGTGCTCGTCTGCGACCGTAATGCTTCCCGTAAACCACAACTCGCCAATGTGATGCATCGCCTTTGTAATGGTCTCGTCGAAAAGTGTCGTTAGCGCGGCGCCGCTCAGATAAGCCTGCACCAACAGCGCGCCCGCTTCCTTCTCATCTGCGCGCAAGAGTGTGTCTGCAAATTGCACGGTTGCCGGAAGTTCGATGCTTGCGCTCTTTTGCGCAGTCCGCTGCGACGGCTTGTCTGCGCCTGGTCCAATGCCGAGCTCGCGGCGCAAGTTGGCGACGGCATTTAGATTAAAACGGCGGTGCCCTCCCACAGTCTTGTCCGATTGCAGTAGACCACTGTCGGCCCAACGCTTAACCGTGGCCTCGCTCACGCGCAGCAATTTGGCCACCGCTTTCGTGGTCAGACTGTCTGTCATCTCAGGCTAAATACCTCCGCCCATAAGGTATCACATTCCGCTTAAATCGCACACGAACTCTTAATTTAACGATTACACTATTGACAGCCCTGCTTTGCTTTCGTATAGTGAATCCGCTCAAACCGCTCATACAAATACTGGAGCACATCGAGGCGGATTGAAAGCTGAACAGATGTTAACGCTAAACCAAAGGGAGAGGTGCGTTCAATGAAGCCGAACAAATTAGTGGGAAAGAAACTTGTAGCTCTCGGCTCGATGCTGAGCCTGTTCGCAATTCTCATGGTATTCCCGGCAAGCGCACGTGTTGCCGGCAATTCAGTTGAAACCAACGATATCATAGACACGGCAGTCGCGGCTGGTCAGTTCAAAACGCTCGCCACAGCTCTGGAAGCCGCCGGATTGATTGACGCACTCAAGGGCGCTGGGCCATTCACTGTGTTTGCGCCGACGGATGAGGCCTTTGCAAAGCTTCCGGCGGGCACATTGGAAACGCTTCTCAAGCCTGAGAACAAAGAGAAGCTTAAGGCTGTTCTTTTGTATCACGTGGTGCCCGGCAACGTGACCGCAGATCAGGTTGCGAAACTGAACGGCCGGTCAGTAAAGACACTCCAGGGCGGTTCGGTCAAAGTAAGCACCGCGCACGGAGTACGAGTGGACAACGCGAAAGTAATCCAGACCGACGTCAAAGCTTCGAATGGCGTGATTCACGTGATCGACACTGTACTGATGCCGAAAATGTGAGGCCAACCTGGGAGAGTTATGCACAGGAAATCTGACATAGTTGAGACGGCATTAGCGGCCAACTATTTTTCAACCCTGGCCACTGCATTGAGCGCAGCCGGCTTGCTCAAGATCTTGAAGGGTGATGGACCATTCACCGTGTTTGCGCCGATGGATGCTGCCTTTGCGAAGATGCCGCAGCAAACACTGGATGAGTTGTTACAACCTGAAAACAAGAACAGGCTGGCTGCAATTCTCGCTTATCACGTCGTGCCCGGAAAGTTACGTCGAATGAAGTGATTGCGAGCAGTTCGGCGACTACGCTACAGGGTCAGAGAGTTAACATCAGCAAGAAAGATGGAGTGAAAATCAACGAGGCGAAGTTGATCATCACCGACGTAGAAGCAACGAACGGCGTTATTCATATTATCGACAGCGTGTTGATGCCGGAGATGAACTGATTCGAGCAAGGGGGGGCGCTTCTTTGAGTGCGGCGAATTTATCGCCGCACTCAAAGGACACACAGTAGCTTTGAGGGAATACAAATGATAGGGAGTCCGGTTGTTTTGAGTGTGATCACTACGATGGTCCTTGCAGGTATGGCGGCAGTAGAGCGCAAGGGCGAGCTCGAGGTCGTTGGCGCTGTTGATCTGCCGCGATACGCCGGGCGCTGGTATGAGATTGCGCGGCTGCCAAATCGATTTGAGAAGAAGTGTGCCGATTCGGTTACCGCTACTTATACTCTGCGGCCTGATGGAAAGGTCGATGTTGTCAATCGTTGCCGAAAAGCGAACGGCGAATTCACGACTGCCAGGGGTAAGGCCAAGATCGTTGACAAGAAGACGAACGCAAAGTTGAAGGTGACGTTCTTTTGGCCTTTCTACGGTGACTACTGGATTCTTTACCTTGGACCAAACTATGAATATGCGGTGGTCGGTGCTCCGAATCGTGACTATCTCTGGATCCTGAGTCGCACGCCTCAACTCGATGAGCAGCTTTATCAGCGCTTGCTTAGAGAGATGGCGACACGCGGTTTCGCAACAGACCGAATGATCCGTACGTCACACCCAACTGAGTGAGGGATTTAGTCATTTCTGCAGATTGCTTCTACATTCGAGCTTAAGGCTCGATCTGGCCCAACAACTCCACTGCTCCCGAATCGCGGATCACCCGCACGCGCTGGCCGGCGTTGGTCGAGTCGCTACTCTCGAGCAGAAAGACGGAATCGCCGAATGTCGCCACCCCTGTAACCCGCCAGCCACCGACGCTCCGGTCGACAACGTGCTGCGAACCATCCGGATCGATCCGAACAACGTGACCGATGTCAGGAAGCGCCGTATAGATGCGATTACGTCTGTCGGTCGCAATACTCCAAATTCGAGGCGCTCCGGTCGAGTTCCAGATCTTCGGCTGGATCAGTTCGCCATCGATTCGCGCTACAAGTCGGACCATGCCGTCTGCGCCTACACGCCGAAGATAATTTCCATCGGAGAGATACAGTGTTTCATCCGCCGTCCAGTGGTAGGCGATAACCTGCTGCAGTGGCGGTTCGCCCTTTGCGATTTCCCCCGAGCCTCGGAAGCGCCTCACGTTTCGGTCCGCAGACCGTTCCATGATGAGCGCACCCTTTTGGAAGATGATCTGCCCGCGTTTGCCGACCGCAAATACTAATGCCTCAATATCCGATTCTTCAGCCACCTTGACGTGTTTGCCGCCGTCGAGCGGGATGCGAAAAAGCGCGCCGCCCATCTCCTGAAACGATTCGGAATAGACCTCGCCATCCAGCCCGCGAGTGGTCCAGTGTGCGTGAAAGTTCTTAACCAACGCCACCGGCTTCCTCCCCTTCTCCAGCCGCCAGACAGCGTTATACATCGAGTCGCCAAAGATCACCGTATTTACATCCACGGCGATAAGGCCTCCGCCGGGATGAGCCGCCACAGCGATCGGAATGATAAGCAAGAACAACGCCCTGATAGCCCTCATCGAGATCATCCTAGTAGTGATTTAAAGACGAGCGCCCTTAGGATACCAGAGGCACCGCTGCTTATCTGTGATAGTGCTCTCACTAACAACAAGAAGACTGCTCCTTGCATGGATGAGTATCAGGAAAGATACTAAACACAATTATGCGCAACACAACGCTTGTTCTCGCCATCATCACCATTTCATTTATCGCTGCGACTTGCTCCAAAGCACAGGTTGCGAACAGTGGTATTCAAGAACCACTCGCGCAGCCGACGCCGTCGAATAAATTCACGGCTGCTGACATTGCGAAGCTCAAATGGATCGAAGGCGCCTGGCGAGGTATGGATGGTGACAAACCGTTCTACGAGCGTTACAAGATCGACAAAACGGCACTCGTCGTCGAAGGGTTAAATGCCGACGGATCACCTAAGGGCGAACCGAGCCGATTCGAGCTTAAGAACGGTGAATTTGGAGAAGGCGAAGGAAACAATCGCTCGGCAGCAAGCGAAATCACCGCCGATTATATTCAGTTTGTCCCCGCGGTTTCGGGTAAGATGAACCGTTTTCGGTTTGAGCGGCAATCTAACGGCACGTGGCGCGCAGTTCTCGATTGGCCTGCGACTTCCGACAAACCGGCCCGGCAGAAGATCTACATTATGGAACCCTGGAAACCCTAGCCAGCCGTCTTCCTGGAGCGGAACCCTGCTATTGAATATTAATCATCATCCGATTGCTGAACTCTCCCCTCACTGTCATGCTCAGCCAAACATTTCCGGCGCCCTGAAGTTGTTCGGGTAACATGACATTGATTTGCGTCAGCCAGTCGAAATTAGGGACTCTTCCGACGTATTCGACAGGCAACGAATAGAGCCGGTGCTGAGAATCTTCGGCTTGGACCGTGACGGCCGCAGTATTATCCCCGGACTGAAGGATGACGTTGGTGGCGAGCAGAAAAATGCGCGTTCGCTGATCAGCACTTAAGTTATGAGGCGTGATCGTTGAGAAGGGGCTACGTGTCAAGGTCACAGCATTGAGAGCAATAATCTGTTGCGAACCCGCCTCGGTCAGCAGAGTCGGTATCTGTGGCGTCGTGTTCACCTTAAAGAGCGAACGACCGACGGTGACGAACCATTGACCATCCAGCCAGAAATATTTGTCCTGGTCCGTGCCGACGTCCATAGGCTCATTATTAGGCGTATTCGCCTCCTTCAAGTAAGAGCGCCCGGAGTTGTTGTTGAAGATAACTCCCCCTAGAGGACTCAAAGCCTTAATGGAACTCGGCGTGCTAAAGAAACTGATCTGTGTTTCTTCGCCTGCAGGCGAGCGCGTCCAGACCTGCTTGGATACGATGTTGCTCGGGCGCGTAAAAGCGACCCAACCGCCGTTCAACTGGTAATCACTTCCAGGATTTACTTCCGATGGAGGTGTGGATAAGGTCATCTCTCCAGCCGAGCCGTACAGCCCAATCGCATAGGTCTGATTGCCACAGCATGGCGTACTCTTTCGATAGGCCACGTTAATCCCATCAGTGAGTGGATAGGTGTTCCAGAGGCTGCTGTCATTAGTTAGTTTCGTGTTCGTTCCGCCGCGGTAGCGATAGACGTTGAAGTTAGTGGGCGAATCGTTACCCCAGTAAACCACGTCACCGCTCGCCGAAACATCATTGTTTATATTACCGGCGATGGTGGAAACCTGAGTGTTCGTCCCTGAGTCCAGGTCGCGCAAGATGAGAGAGCTGCCAAGGCTCCAAATGGCATACTTTCCCTTAACCTTAAGTGAGGTCGACGAGTCGAGTCCCAGATTAATCAGATTGCCGTCGCGCCAGTCATAGAGTGTAAAGCCCTGCATGGTGCCTGCCGAGAAGATGGCCCCCTTGGGCGCGAGGAACCCGTACGATGGGAATTTCGCTGAATCATTCATGACGACGGTATCGAGCCCGGAGGCGCGGTCGCGAATCTTCAGGCTGTTATCTTCAAGGAACAGTATGCGATCTGACTCGACATCCAGGATGCGGCCGCCGACGTTCGCGACTTCACTCAGATTGATGCTCGTTTCAATAAAGAAGTTGCGGGTTAGTTTTGTCGTCTGACCGATAGAGTCGCGCGCCGTAAAAGTGAGTGTCCCGGACGTTATGCCGGACGCCGGTAAAAAGAGGTGCCCTTTGATGGCGTCTTTCCCCGTGGCGAGGGTGCCTTCGCTGAAACTGACTGTTAGGGAGACACAGCCCGCCGGGTCATCGTCCGTGCAAGTTACGTCAACAAATATCCCGGGCCGTGCAACCGTCTGGTCGAGCGGCGCAGCGATGTTCACGGCTGGGGGTTGGTCATAAACGAAAGTGCCTTGCTTCTGCGACGTGTTGCCAAAAACGTCTGTGGCGATGACAGTGAGTATTTTTGGGCCTCGGGAAAGCCCCGATAATGAAACATCTCCTACCCATCCGGGGACGCAAACACCTGTCGGGCTACAACTCACTGCGTCCGAAAATGCCAGCTCCGCTTCGCGCCCTTCCACACTGGCCTTCACGCTTTTTATTTCAAAGGTCGAACTGATCTGAACTGCCACCTTCAGAATATTCCCCGCCGGAGCGCCTGCGGCGGGCCGAAGGATGAATATGTCAAGAGTCGGTGGATCAGCAATCAAATGCGCATAGCTTAAGCCACAAGCAGAACACAACAGTATGAGAGTAATGAGACTTTTCTTCATGACCGCATTATAAACCTGAAATGGATAGACGTGGACCCTTGATTTACATAATCGAGGACAGGAGTATTAGCCGAAAGGTTTTCGAGTGAGAGTCCAGATGAAGAGTTAGCGGATCACATGCGATCTAAGTTCTTTTGCATTCTCTTAATTCGCATGTACAGAGTTGTCCGCTTGATTCCTAACGACCTGCGGCCTTCGAAAGATCATCTCCGGATTCATCAAGTGCTCTGAGATAAAGTTCAAGCTCATGCTCAAATTGATTATTCTCTTAAAGAGCGGCAGTCACGATCTTAGTTATGATCTCAGCCATCCAGTTCTTTGCTCCGTTCGGAAAGCAATATTTTCGCATGCTGAGCCGAAAGTTGTTGTATCTCCATCTGCGTCTGAGCAATCTCGTCAGTAAGTTCCCGGCCACCCAATAATTCTGCAATCGAGCTTGTTATTTTACCGACCGTCGCGACCTCGAAGAAGCGACGCAAAGGGATCTCTATCATGAAAACCTCGCTCAATCGAGAACGCAGTTGTGTTGCCAGCAATGAGTGTCCACCGAGCTCAAAGAAGTTGTCATTGATACTAATAGTTTCTTCCGGGATATTAAGAAGCACAGCCCAGATGCCGGCAACGATCTTCTCTGCGGGAGTCTGAGGCAGAACAAATTCTGTGCTCCGGGTTTGCCTGGCTCCCGGTTGCGGCAAGGCCCGCCGGTCCACCTTCCCGTTCGGCGTCAACGGCAGCTCCTCAAGCCACACATACGCCGCCGGCACCATGTACTCCGGCAGGCGCTCCCGCAACCGCGCTCTCAGCTCTCCTACTCTTTCGCCCTGCTCCGCTTCATCAGCGCCGTCACCGTCTACCA
>JADMIO011575635.1_pt1 | contig 23141 bp, 21 predicted proteins | sample 8958161 | NCBI WGS metagenome assembly JADMIO01 (sample SAMN16585339, study PRJNA669376) | soil metagenome | isolation source: Crop rotation soil | place: USA: Cullars Rotation, Alabama | collected 2011 | reverse complement strand
CCGCGACTTCAAGTCACGTGAATTCCAAGCTTCGGATCCCACTGTGCTGGAAAGCGGGAATTGTATAGAGGATTTTCGTATCCGATGATTGATGAAATCACTGGGGAATTAACTATAAACTTTAAACTTTTACCCTTCAATCTTTAGAATGTGTAAAAAGTCGGTACATCTGCGCAACGAAAACATTTACCGGCTCGGAGCAGGTGTACATTTCTGTTGCAGAAACATTTACCGTCTCGCAGCAGGCGTACACCTGCGCCGAGAAACATTTACCGGCCGGGAGCAGGTGTACATTTCCATTGCAGAAACATTTACCGGCCCGCAGCAGGCGTACATTTCCATTGCAGAAACATTTACCGACTCGCAGCAAGCGTACACCTGCGCCGCAGAAACATCAACCGGACCGCAGCAGGTGTACATTTCCATTGCAGAAACAATCAACCTGCCAGGAGCGGGCGTACATTTCCATTGCAGAAACATCACCCGGACCACAGCCGGTGTACATTTCTATTGCAGAAACATCAACCCGCACGAAGCAGGTGTACATTTCTGTTGCAGAAACATCAACCTGCCAGGAGCGGGCGTACATTTCCATTGCAGAAAAATTTACCCACCCTGAGCAGGCGTACATTTGCGTTGTGCAGATGTATGTATATTTTCCAAAAGTACTTGTTATTGTAAGAGGTAAAAAACTAATATATACAGAATCAGATATTAACGTCAAGCGGGAGTATTTATTCAGCATGATACCGCAGGGTTCATTAGTGGTTGGAATTATCTCTGGTGCTTAATAATTCTTTTGTTAAAAAAGATCTTATACAAAATTACACCATGCGTTAAACATTAATCAAGGGAAGTTTCTCACGTTTGTGAAACGTAAATTTTTGCTCTTTTGATATTTTTAAAAGTAAAAGCTGAAGTTCTTTCCGGAAATTGAGAAAATAAAAATGAAAGTGTGAATTGGCGAACAATAAAAAATTACATACATTTTTAACCCAGTTTGTCTGCACTCGAATGTCAGTCTATTACTTGCCTTTCGTTATTTCTCCATTATCCTCGTTCCCAATCGCCGATTGGGAACGTTGTTAGAACCTGGAATGAGAACACCATTGCGCTCGTTCCGAACTCCAATAATGTGAGTCCCTTGTTAGTTTAAAGCTCTAACCTCACCTGCCCTCCTTTTCAAGGAGGGAACTCGGGTTTTTAACTGACACTCAACATACCATTTAAACATTATTGTTAATGATTTTAATCTGAACATAAAGTATTTTCTTGTTGACTTAAAAAAAATAATGACATAAGTTATTGTAATTAATTTGAACAAATAGGAAACCCACCCAAGCAATCCTAATTTCTCAAAATTTAGAATCCATCCCACTAAATACATTTAGTTTTTTCAAATTTCTAAAAAATTTCTTTGTAATAATATTGATTTCAAAAAAAATGATTATATGATTAAAGAACATTCAAACAAATTTTTGTTTCTGTTTTCAATTATCATCCTTATTTGTTTTAATTCGTGTAGTAAAGATGACCCGGTTACCCCTCCACCGATTGACAGTAATTATTCATTTGATTCATCAAGGTATGCTTGGACTATAAATACGTCAGATTTTTATTTCATAACTTTCGATTCATTTATAGACTCAACCCTATTTTTTTTAAATTCTGATTTTTTAAGAAGATCTGAAGGTTCCTCATTTACAGATTATTCATTCTCTGCTGAAAATTTATCAGCGATTTCAATGGCCGGATCTGATAATAATACTATATATATTGGTGGAAGTGATTTAAGTTTTACAAATTATGATAAGCCAAAACTAATTAAATGGAATGGGTTAAGTTTTGAAAATATATCGATAAGTAATCCTAAGAATAGAAAATATCAAATTTCCTCGATTTTTATACAAAGTAACAATGAGATTTTTTTGGGTTCTACTCGTGGTGATATAATCCTTCTTTCTAATGGAGTTTATGAGTTTAACCAAATCGATTCTACTTTTATAATAACTTCATTTGCTGTAGATGAGCAAAACAATATATATTGTGTTGCACAAAAAAACGAGTTTAACTCTACAAAAAAAAGTTTTGTGCAAATTTATAAAAAAGAAAATAGTTTGTGGAAATGGCAGATTGTGTTTTCAGAGACATACAATAATTACATTGATGAATTATTTCCAACCTCAGTTGGAAAAATTCTATATGCTACCCAAAATAACATCATAAAAAAATTTAACAACACTGGATTTGTTCCGGTTTTAAATGATATTCCATTTGATTTATATCCATTAGCACATCAAAGTGATACTGTTATAACTTCAATTCTTACTCCTGGAATAATAAATGGGAATGCGACAGAAAAGAAAATATTTCAATGGAATGGAAAGAAATGGAGTATAGAGTTGGATTTTAGAGATAAAAATATTTTTGCTCAATTTATTAACAAAGTAAAAAAAGTTTCTGATAAATATTATTTTTTAGCTGTTGATGAAATTCAAAAAATAAGTTACATCGGTAAAGGAATAAAGAAATAAAATATTAATCTTACATTTATTCGCCTGCGTTGATGTTCCCCAAAATTTGCATGAAAAAATTTTACAATTTACTTTTGAGCCACCAACGGATGGACTCTTCAATGATTTGGGAACACTAACACTGGCGAGAAGAAGTGTTATTGACAAAATAAAAGTTAAAGAGCCTGCTCAAAAGAAATTACTGAACAGGCTCATATTAAAAATATTCTAACTGTAAATCCTATTTGATAAGGGTCATCTTCCTGGTTGAACTGAAATTTCCGGCCGTCAACCTGTAAAAATATACTCCGCTTGGAAGATCTTTTGCATCAAATTCTGCTTCATAAATTCCGGAAATTTGTTTTTCATTCAATAAGACAGCGATCTCATTTCCAATTATGTCAAAGATCTTTAAGCTCACAATGTTTCCCGAAGCTGCTGAAGGAAGTTCATAGCGGATCACTGTTTTGGGATTGAAAGGATTGGGATAATTCTGCTGTAATGAAAATGTTTTCGGTATTTCCGATGAGATCATTCTTATTCCTACACCTCCGTTGTTTGTAAAATAAATTCTGCCGTTCTGACCAACTGCCCATCCGGTCGAAAGATTTACAAATGTTACATCATACAGATCTCCGGCTGAAGCATAAGGCTGATTGATCCAGCTGCTGCCGCCGTCTGTTGTTCTGAGAATTTTATTCGTGCCGACAACAGTCCCGGTATTTTGTGTGTAAAAGTATAATGCGAACAGATTATTTGTTGTACCGCTTGTCTGTGTATTCCAGGTTGTTCCGTTGGTAGTTTTTAAAATTGTGCCGCCGTATCCGCACGCGTATCCGTCGGTAGTGCTTGTATAATAAATTCCGCGAAGATCCTGAGATGTTCCGCTTGACTGAGGCTGCCAGTTGGTTCCCATATTTGTAGTGCCAATTATTGCACCGCCGAAACCTGCAGCTCCTATGACATCAGTAGTTATCATTGTGATGCAAGGTATCTCTACACTTACTCCGCTGGTCTGACTGGTCCAGGTTGAACCGGCGTTTGTTGTATGGATGATCACGCCATTCTGTCCGCTTGCAAATCCGTTAAGCTGATCAATGAAATGAATGTGAACAAGATGCTGGGTTGTTCCGCTCGACTGTGTTGACCAGTTCACTCCTCCATTGGTAGTTGTGATCAGAAGTCCGGACTCGCCGGCTGCCCAGCCGGTGTTATTATTTGCAAATACGATGTCACGGATAAAACCTGTAACTCCGGTTGAAAGCTGTGTCCAGTTTGTTCCCTGATTTTGTGTCTTCAGTATCAGGCCGCTTGTACCGCAGACATAACCGGTCTGAAGGCTTGGGAACGAAACTCCAAGTAATGTCTCAGTTGTACCGCTGGTTTGCTGAATCCATTCTGCGCTGCTGTTGGAAAAAATGAATAAGAGGGTAATGAGAAATGGTGTAATAATTTTCATGATCATTATATTTATTTAAAACTGATTACGAAGCATCGGCTTAAAAGGTTGTTGATTTTTTTTTAATGCTAATGAATTCATTTTAAATTTACATCTTATAAAAAATATCTTGAATGTAGTTTCTTCTCTGTTTAATTTTTTCACAAAAAAATAAAAATATCATGCAGAAAATAAATTTTACCATCGACATTAAAGCCCCAAAAGAAAAAGTGTGGAGCGTGCTTTTCGACGATAAGACGTACCGCCAGTGGACATCAGTTTTCGCTGAAGGTTCATACGCGGTCACCGACTGGAAAGAAGGAAGCAAAACATTATTCCTTGCAGGCGATAGCGGAATGGTTAGCGTAATCGAGAAGAATATTCCGAATGAGTTTATGTCCATAAAACATCTTGGCACAGTGACTAACGGCATCGAAGATACCGAAAGTGAAAAAGTTAAAGAATGGTCCGGCGCACATGAGAATTATACATTGAAGGAAAATGACGGAGTGACAACTTTGTCAATCGAAATGGATACAGCTGATGAGCATAAAGATTACTTTGATAAAGCCTGGCCGGCAGCACTGGAAAAAGTAAAACAGCTTTCAGAATGATGCAGCCTGATTTACAGCCGACACTCTCAAATGAATTTGTAAAAATTGAACCTCTGAAGGAAGAGCATTTCGAAATACTTTTCATTGTTGCTTCCGATCCGCTGATATGGGAGCAGCATCCCAACAAAGACAGATATAAGGAGGAGATCTTCAGAAATTTTTTTAAAGGCGCGATCGAATCCGGCGGCGCCTTTCTTATAACAGATGCGAAAACAAATCAACCGGTTGGAAGCAGCAGGTATTACGGCTATGAAAAAGACAACGATCTTGTGTCGATAGGGTATACTTTCATTTCGCGTGATCATTGGGGAACAACCTGCAACAGCGCGCTGAAAGCACTCATGCTGGATCATGCATTCGGATTTGTAAACAGTGTATTATTTCATATCGGAGCTGTCAATATCCGGTCACAAAAAGCAATTTTAAAACTTGGTGCGGTAAAAACAGGTGAGTCTGAAATGGAATATTACGGGGAATCGAAAAATCTGAATTACATATACACTATGACTAAAGATCAATGGGAAAAATTAAAGAAAGATCGTTAGTAAATATTTTTAATCTATCTCGCGACAATTGTTTCTGAAGTCAGCTCAGAGATCTTTCCGCCGTGAAGTTCCTTCAGAAGCATTTCAACTTCCTCAGCAGTGAAATTTACAAACCATCTGTCTGATCTTGATTCAATACTCGGCAAACCTTTTCCTCTTCTTGTGTTCGCAATTACCACTGAAGGCTTTCCTTCGCTGAATGGAAATTCATTTAACACTTTATTCATATCTTCAAAGTCATGACCATTTACTGACTTCGTACTCCAGCCGAATGCTTCAAACTTATCAGCGATCGGCTCAAGTGGAATTAGTTTTTCAGTTTCAATATTTGCCTGAAATTCATTTCGGTCAACAATCACAAAAAGGTTGTCAAGCTTCTTTGCGCCGGCCACAAGAGCGGCTTCCCATATTGATCCTTCATCAAGCTCGCCATCACCGAGGATCACAACGATCTTATTCGTTTGTTTTTTCATTCTGCAATCAAGCGCGACACCTGAGGCGACACTTAGTGAATGCCCGAGCGATCCTGAATGAAATTCTATTCCGGGAATATTCACATTGGGATGCCAGTAAATAAAGTCGTGTGTCTTGAGATGATTCTTCAATCTGTTTTTTTCAATAAAACCAATTTCAGCGAATGTCCCGTACAGTGCAGGGACATCATGTCCCTTGGATAAAAACAAATAATCCCTGTTGTGATCATCGAGATTATTTTTATTTATATTGAGAAAGTTTTTGTAAAGGTAAACAATGATATCAGTGCATGACAATGATGCTCCGATAAAACATCCTCCGTCTGTAGACATTCTTATAATATGTTCTCTGACCCTGAAAGCTGTTTCCTGCAGATCTTTTATTTTCATCTTATAATTTATTTTTCAAATTGTCTTTAATTCTCCGGGATGGTTCTTATACCAGTACTCGCCGGCATGCATCTGATTGATCTGCCTTATCTCCGGCTTTTTATCAAGAAGCATCATGATATCACAAAGTGTGAATATTTTTTTTTCGTGATACAACTCATCATATACTCTTTTAATAAAATCATAATCCTCTTTGTAATCAATTGTAAACCTATAACTTTTTGACAGATCAAGTCCTGTTTCCCATTCTACATTACCGATTCTGAATCTCTCAGGCCGCTCCCATATAAACGGCGTGGTATGTTCACGCTCAAAATCTTTACCGGCTTCCTTCCATGCTTTCTCAAGAATATTCATAGGAATTATTTCCACATCATTTCCGTCCGGATGAGTTGCGGGATGAAGATTGCTTACAAAGTCGAACTTGTTTTCATTCTCGATAAAATATTTCAAAACGGCATCTATAACCTCCGGACAAATCAACGGACAGTCGGAAGGAATTTTTACTACCGTGTCCGCTCCTTTTTCCAGTCCGGCTTTGTAATGCCTGTCAAGAAGATCGGTTGTACTCCCTCTCATATGATCAATATTGTTTTCATTGCAAAGCTCTGCTACCGCATCGTCCTCTGTTTCATTTGTAGTTGCAACAATTACATTCACAGGAGTTTTTACCGATGCAATTCTTTCAAGCATTCGAATCAGCAAAGGCTTACCTGCAAGAGGAAGTAGTATCTTGTCCGGCAGCCGCGCGGAGCCACGCCTCGCCTGAACCACGATCAGTATTTTTCCTGTATGTTTCATCTGTCAGGCTGTTTGATAGGTAACATCCAGATTGCCTTCACTGCTTTCATCTTTATCCTGCAGATCATTCGTTTCGGATTCTTTATTAAGAAATGTATGACATAAATTGGCAATTATCTCCGCGGACTTTCCGCCGTTCTGAAGGGGCATCTGCTTTTTTAGTTCTTCAATATTAAAATCGGAATACACTTTCTTGTTAAGAGCCATGCCGACATAAACCACACTTGAAAATTTTGTAATTAGTATGTCGCAGTTAGCGATCATCTCATCCGTATTTCCGCCTGATAGTATCAATGAGCCGGGAGCGTAAAGGTTTATTTCTCGGGTAGCTCTCGGTACATTCTCATTTGGATGAAGTTTAAAAATTATCTGCTTGCCTTCCGAAAGTTTTATACAATCCTGAATAAATTTTTTCCTGTTTTCAAATTTCAATGTCTCCCTGGAATCTGATGTGCAGACGAGAGCATAATTTTTATGCGGAAAATTATTATTCAGAAACCGGTTGCAATTATCAAAGTTTGGAATGCCGGTAACAAGGATCTTATCCGGATTTACACCTTTGCGGATGAAAAGATCTTTGTATCCTTCTGATGCAACACAAAAGTATCTGAAGTTGTCGGACAAACCTGTTGCCGCTGTTCCGCCAAAATACCTGGGGATCTTGAATTTTTTTACGATATGGTAAAAAACATTTTCAGGATCGGTCATTCCTTCCTGAACCATGATGATATTTTTATTCCGTATATTTTTAGGGACTATCAGATCACTGCAGATCACAACAAGATCGTAATCATGTTTCTTTCCTTCAAAATCAATGTTCAGATTATTTCTTGTAAAATAGTTTTCTGTCTGTTGTTTGAATTTTCCGCCGAGAACTGTAAAATCAAGCACACCGAAGCGTGCAGCAAGCTTTTCAATGCCGTCTGAATAATATGCCGTAAAGAAGTGATCGTAACCGGTAAGAAATTTTGAGATCTGATGCAGCATCGTGGTCTGATTCAGTGAGCCGCACATAAAAAGTATTTTTTTCCTTTTCATACTGGCACAAATTAATCAAATAATCTTTTTTAAAATACAATAATTTTGATGATAGTCATAACACTAGTTCACTGATTTGGATCATCAGTACACAATGCTGACCAAAACGATTTATATTTCCTTAATAAGTTAACTATTGTTGAAATTGATGATAGAATAAAACTCATTTTCAAAAAGAACCCGCCTGTGATAAATTGTCGTAAAGAAATTCAGAGTAATGGCGATAAGCAGGAATTCCCGTGACCCGGAGCGTTTAAATATTATTCACCGCAATACTCGTTGGAATTCCTGCCGCCATTGCTCTGAATTTCAGGCAATTTATCACCAGCGGGCGATTTTTCTTTGTTAGCTTTCTTTTCATCGATGAAAAGAAAGCGGGAAAGCGAGAGCAGAGGGGAAAGTAAGACATTGTTGACTAAGTCCGAATTGTCCCATCCAATGATAATCAACGTTTGGATAAGTGTTGGGTAAAATCAGATTAAAATAAGAGTTGTTTTTCTTAAATCGTTTTGTAAGATGGGATAAATGGCAGATCAACATAAAATAATTCACGCTGATGTATCTGCATCGGTAAGTGTGATCCTGAAATCTGATCCGTCAGAAGGCTGGCTGTTGATTTCAATCCGGGCATTATGAAGACGAAGTATTTTTTTAACTATGCTGAGACCAAGACCGTATCCGCTGATTTTTTTATCGCGTGATTTGTCGATCCTGTAAAACGGTTCGAATATTTTTATATGCTCTTCCTCCGGAATTCCTCTACCGTGATCACGGATCGAAATTACCGTTTCATTTTTCGAAGCATCACTTTTCATCAGTGTAACTTCAACTGATTTGTTGTCGGAATATTTTATCGCATTATCAATAATATTGTTCAATACGATCTCGATCTTTTCCTTGTCTATACTGATTTCCCTTTTTTTAAATTCAGATCTGAAGTTCAGCTGCGCGTGCCCAAATTTAGATACAACGACCTCAATGAATTTTACAAGATCAACTTTCTCAAGGTTCAGTTTACCCGATGCTGATTCGAGCCGGTAGGTATCGAGAAGCTCTGTGATGAGAGCTTCCATTTCACGGATATCATCACGTAGTCTGTTCCTGATCTTTTCATCTTCAATAAATTCGCTGGCAAGTTTGATCCTGGTAAGAGGACTTCGCAATTCATGCGAAACATCTATAAGCAATGATTCCTTGGCTTTGATCATGACCGAAATGTTGGTCTTCATTTCATTTATCGATTGCGCAAGATTTCCGAGCTCATCATTCCTTCTTACATCAAGAGGCGCGTCAAAATTTCCCTGGCTGATCTGACCAACAGCAGTTGAAAGTTTTTTAATCGGACCGAAGATCCACCTCAGGGAAAAATATAATAGAGCGGCAACGATCGTCATAAAACCGATCAGCATCGCAATCCCGCTTTCAATATTCACCTGCTCTCTTGGAAACGGAGGTGCGAAAATAACGTACCCGTTTTCGGTTTTAATGATCTCGTAAATTCTTCCTTTCTTTCTGATCGTAAACCGGTTTTCATTCTCCTCAAAATCTTTTTCTTTCTTCAACTCGGAAATTCCCGGAATATCAGGCGAAGTGCTCCAGCCGGATTTTGATGTTTCAAAGCGCACACCCGTACCAAGCTCTTTTAAAACCTCTCTTGCCCTGACAGTATCAGGCGGGTCACCAACATCCTTTATGAAATATTGATTGAACATCATTGGAAGCTTATTCGAAGGTCTGAAAGGAAATGGTGGCGGCGGCGGACGGTCTATACCAAAACGAAGTATGAATCCGATTGAGAAGTTAACTAATACAATAAAAATTATTATCAGAATAATTAACTTAATAAAGATCGAAAAATTAATTTTCTTTCGGCTCGGCATAGAAGATATATCCTACTGACTGGACGGTTTTTATGAACTGGAAATTTTTATACTTTAGTTTATTTCTAAGACGGGAAACCATTACATCAAGACTTCTGTCATAGTACTGCCATGACATACCTTTCATTTTCTGCATAAGCTCTTCACGTGACAGAACCTTTCCATTGTGTTTTGTAAAGATCAGAAGCAGATCGAATTCCGTTGAGGTCAGCTCGATCTCTTTTTTATTGAGCTTCACCGTCCTGTTTTGTTCATTGATGATCAGATCTTTGAAATCGATAACACGATCCTGCTTAAGCTTACCGTCTGTTCTTCTGAAAACCGACTGCATCCGCGCGACGAGTTCTCTCGGCTCAAATGGTTTGGAAAGATAATCATCAGCTCCAAGCTCAAGACCGATTATCTTATCTGTGGTTTCACCTCTGGCTGTAAGCATTACGACTGGAACCGAGCTTACTTTTCTTAAAGCTTTCAGAGTTTCAAAACCGTCAAGCTCGGGAAGCATATAATCAAGAATTATCAGGTCATATTCCTTTGTCTCCAGATGCTTTAAAGCATTGACCGGATTGTCAAATGAATCTATTTCAAAACTGTATTTCTCAAGGTAATCCTTTAATAGATCGGTGAGCTTAATGTCGTCGTCGATTATTAATATTTTTTTCATGTAAAAAATAAGAATGCAGGGAACACTGCTTCCCCTGCATTGAATGATTTGATTGTTTTAGTCTTTCGAGTCCTTGTTATCCCTTTTGTCTTCGTGCTTCTTCATCTTATCGTGAATTTTTTCTTTCATGTTTTTCATATTCTCAACCACCTGGTTTCTCTGTTCCGGAGTGAGGATATCATGAAACTCTATGACTTTATCCATCATAAAAATTTCCATCATTTCCTTGTTCTCATCCTTCTTTCTTTTCAATTCTATCAGCGCGTTCTTATCAAGTTTTTCCTTTCTGAATTCACTCGCGAAAGATTCCATATCGTTCTGCCTGTCGGGTTTGTTAGCTTCCATCTGTTCTTTGATCTGTGTTTTGATCCTTTCTACCTGAGCTTTTTGATTTTCTGTCAGATTCAGATTTTCAATCATCTTCTCAATAAAAAATCCGTGAGGTCCGTCCCTGAATTTTTTCTTCGCTATTACGATCCCGCAGACTGAAGAAAATATCAGTACTACTATTACAAAAGAAATAATAAATTTTTTGTAGCTTCTTTTTTTGTTTTTCTGAACCGGCTGGTTCTCATTTGCAGTGTTTTCGGTGTTATCCATTTTTTAAATCTCCTTAGTTAAAATGTTATTTTATTATTCATTACAAAAATACGCATCATGTATTTCAAAGTTGTTTTTGAATTGTAAAATGTTGTAACCACAGGTATTGCTTACATGAAATTATTTATTAAGAAGGGATAAAATGCAAAGAGCAAATTCCTGATTTGCTCTTTACTGAATGTCGTGTTAAAATTATTTTTAATCTATTTAAGAAAGTTCACGCCGAAAGCCAGATTGAATCCACCAACATTCTTGATCGTGTTTGTTGAAAGACTCTGCACACCATCACCCAATAACGGGATATATGAATAATTAAAAGTAATATTCATTGACGTGCTCTTGCTCTGAGAAAAGCTTACACCAAAACCGGCATAGCCGCCAAAAGCATAATGTGTCTGAGTATAGCCAATGGCGTTAAAAAAACTTCTGTTATATGGATTTGTAAATACTATTGTAGGTGATATGCCGAAGTTTAAGAGCGGTGTGAAGTTTCCTTCAATGTCATCCTTAAATAATTCTTTTCTTATTCCAATATTGAGCGGCATCATGAAAACCCTGTTGACCTTATCAACTACGATGGAATTTCCAAAAATGTCGAATCTCTCAATCTCACGTTCATCAGATACTCCTGAGAAAGCGAAGTTGAATGCAAGATCGGTGGTTCTGCCAAGATTAGCATACAAACTTGCATACGGACCGAATCCGTTTTCTCCATAATTCAATCCTAAACTCCAGCTGTTTCTTCTTTCTTTCTTTTTATATTTGATCTTGGTTTGTTCGGTGATCTGTGCGAATGATGTGAGGGATGTAATCAGCAGAAAAGCCATAAGGAAACAAATTATTCTGATCTTCATAATAGTTGGATTTGTTAATTGTTTAAAGAAAGTTAAATAATTAATTTTTGATTTAAAACTCCAACACGGTTGACGTCAAAAAGATTTAACAAAATCCGGTCTGTCGTTGAAAAAAGACAGAAATCTCTTACAATTGTTTTGGAGAATATTCATGATCCGCATAATGTCAGTGCGATCCTGCGAAGTGCTGACGCTGTCGGAGTAGACAAGATAAGCCTTATTTATAATACGAATAAATTTCCAAAGATCGGAAGAACATCATCAGCAAGCGCAAAGAAATGGATCGAACTCGCAAGGTATGATAATGCAAATGATTGCATCAGTAATCTGCGAAAGGAAAATTATAAAATCTATTCCACTCACATTGCTAACGAAACCGGAAAGAATCAGTCACTCTATGATCTTAACCTTACATTAAAAGTGGCACTGGTATTCGGAAACGAGCATACCGGAGTTTCAGAAGATGTGATCAGTCTTTCTGATAAAAATTTTATGATACCGATGCATGGCATGATCCAGTCGCTCAATGTTTCAGTCGCTGTAGCAGTTTGTCTTTATGAGGCATTGCGTCAGAGGGAAGCAAAGGGAATGTATATTAAAACCGGTTATACAAAGAAAGAGATCAATTCGAAATTCAATGACTATAGCCTTAAATAAAAGCTGATGCTTCCTGATTATTTATCCAAAACACTTCATCTGAAAAATCTCAATAATTTTTTATTGATAGCCGGACCTTGTGTTGTAGAAACAAAAGCCGTCGTATATAAGACCTGCGAAACCCTGCAAAAGATGACTACAAAGTTAAAGATCCCTTTTATCTTCAAAGCTTCTTATGTAAAAGCGAACCGGACTTCATCCGGCTCTTTCAGAACTATCGGGGTAGATAAAGCGCTGTCGATACTTTCTGATCTTAAAAAAGAATTCAATGTGCCGATCCTTACAGACGTACATTCCGAAGCTGAGATAGAAGCTGCTGCAACAGTTGCTGATGTACTTCAGATACCGGCGTTTCTATCGAGACAGACCGAACTTCTCGAAGCAGCAGGCAACAGCGGAAGGATCGTCAATATAAAAAAGGGACAGTTCCTCGCGCCTGATGACATGAAATACCAGGCGGATAAAGTTGCCGCTACCGGCAATAAAAAAATTTTCCTGACCGAACGGGGTTCTACCTTCGGATATAATAATCTGGTTGTCGACATGAGAAGTCTAGTAATAATGAAACGCACGGGATATCCTGTAATATTCGATGCAACACATTCTGTACAAATGCCTTCAGGTGATAAAGGTGTCAGCGGAGGAAATCCGGAATTTATTCCGCCCCTTGCAAGAGCAGCAGCCGCGATAGGTGTTGACGGATTCTTTATTGAAACACATCCAGATCCGGCAAAAGCTTTGAGTGATGCAAGCAGTATGATCCGCCTCGATAAAATGGAAGTTCTACTGACTCAACTTTTAAAGATCCATAAAACATCTAATTCGTTTACTGATTAAAGCTAATGTCATTTAATACTGTTTCTTCACTACGTACCGAAAAAATAAAACCTTCAGACTATATTGGTATATTTTTCATATCTCTCTCCACACTGCTACTTGAATTCTCACTGACACGCGTACTATCAGTTTCATTATGGTATCATTTCGCATTCATGGTGATCAGCGTCGCACTTCTTGGATTCGGAATAAGCGGTGTTGCACTTTCGCTGAATAAAAAATTAAATACCATCAACTCGGATAAGCTTTTATCGATACTATCAATGTGCTATGGAACAAGCGTGATCTTGTGTTTTATTTTAATGAATAAAATACCTTTCGATCCGTTCAGTCTTCTTACCGATTCGATGCAGCTTTTATATCTTCCGGTTTATTATCTCCTGATCACAATACCTTTTTTCTTTGCGGGACTTATCATTTCAATTTTACTTTCAAGATTTAAAAAAAATATTCCCGGACTTTATTTCTTTGATCTTGTCGGGGCGGGACTTGCCTGCGTTGTATTTGTTCTTGTAATACCGGCAGTGGGAGGAAACGGCGGTGTTGTTTTTGTCGCTGCCTTCGCGTTCCTTGCAGCGATAATTTTTTCCTTTGTAAATTATAAGACCATCTCGCTTGCAGCTTTTATATTTCTATGTATCTCATTTACATTTCTCATAAACAGCGATGTACGATTCCCTATCAATGTAACTTCAAATAAAATTTACGGCAATTATGTTAAAGACAGGCCTGATCTCAGAATAAGAACAGACTGGAATACTTTTTCAAAGATCGATGTGATGAAGGATGAAGAAAAATCCCAGGATGGATATGATATTTACCTCGCAATAATCGACGCGGGAAACGCTACCACCAACATTCCAAATGTAAAATCATTTCCGCTGCAAACCAAACCCGCAGATGCTTCAAACCTTGCATTCGCAACCAGTGATTCCGTTAATAAGGTATTTATAATCGGTTCTGCCGGCGGAGGAGAGATCCTTACCGGACTCTATCATAACGCGAAAGATATTACCGCGGTAGAGATCAACGGTATCCTGAATGATTACATTAAAAATGATATGGCGTACTGGACCGGACCACTTGTCAGGAATAATAAAAAGGTAAGGCTTATCACGGATGATGCCCGGTCAGTGCTTTCATCGAAACGGATCACATATGATGTTATCATTTCCGCTCATACAATTTCCGCATCAGCTGTTTCAAGCGGAGCTATGGGACTTGTTGAAAATTATATTCTGACAAAGGAAGCTGTAAAAGAATATCTGAATCATCTTGAAAAAGACGGTATACTTTACATTTCACGACCTGAAACTCAGCTGCCGAAACTGATCACTACTCTTAAGGAAGCGCGGTTTGAGAATAGCGGCGGGCTTGAAGACAGTAAAGATAATTTTATTATTTTCAGAAGATCTCCAAATACGTTTGAAAATGACAAAAGCTTTCTTGCAGGAGTGCTTTATAAAAAAGACGGATTCACGGAGGCTGATATTGTCAATGTGAGAAGTGAAGCTTCCACGTTAAGCCTCGAGATCTTATATGATCCGCTCACTACGACGGAAAGTAATTATAAAAAACTTATTGACGCAGGTGTTTATAATCATGACGGTTTTCTTTCAAGTCAGACTGAACCCGCGACTGATGATAAACCTTTCTTTGATCAGAACATTGGTTTTGGGAATTTATCATGGTCAGGGATAAAAGAAACATTTTCCCAGGATGATAAAGCAATACTCGCGCTTAAAGATAAGCCGGTTGCCGAAACAACACTGCTTGCAATTCTTATTCAGTGCATACTCATTGCCGGACTGCTGATACTTTTACCGCTCAAGTTTTTCAAAAAAGAACCTGCGTCAAAAAATTCCGCGGATGAATTTTCCATTGATAAAAAATTTCTGCTTTACTTTGCCTGCCTTGGATTCGGGTATATACTTATTCAGATATGCATGATCCAGAAATTCACTTTGTTTCTCGGACAACCTGTGATAACTCTTCTGACAATAGTATCAACTATGCTGGTTGCATCCGGCATCGGCAGTTATTTTTCACAAAAGTTTTTTATGAACAGCCGGAAAAAACTTTATATAATATTCGGGTGCATAATTGCTATCGTACTTTTGATCGGTATTTTTAATCCATATATTTTCAGTTCACTTGTAAGACTTGATCTTACATGGCGCATTATGATCTCAATACTTATGATCCTGCCGCTCGGATTTTTTATGGGAATGCCTTTCCCGGTTGGTATGTCGCTGATACTTCCAAATGAAAAAAGATTCGTGGCATTCGCATGGGGAGTGAATGGATTCTTCTCCGTGATAGGAACAGTTTCCGCGATCATACTTGCAATGACAGCAGGATTCAGAATTGTATTTATAATAGGAGCGGTAATTTATTTATTGGCGATGCTCCTGATTTCAGCGAGACAGAAAAAAATAATGCCTTCAGCTGCTTAGCTGAATACTATAAACAACATAAACATGAAAGTCGGAATACTGACAAGCGGTGGTGACTGCGCGGGATTAAATGCCGTGCTCAGAGCTATTGTTAGAAAATCGGTTCAGTTCAATTTCAATACGATCGGTATTCTCAACGGATGGAAAGGTATCTGGGATGAGGATTATATTCCTCTGGGATTGAATGAAGTCTCGGGCATCATACACCGCGGAGGTACTATTATCGGCACTTCACGCTTCAGTCCGTTCCAGGAAAAAAACGGTAAAAAAATTCTGATGGAGAAGATCTATAAAGCTGACTTCGATGCGATCATAAGTATTGGCGGCGAGGGATCAATGCATATAGCGCAGCTTGCTTATGAAGCGGGCGTTAATGTTATCGGAATACCAAAGACAATCGATAATGACATTTACGGAACGGATTATACATTCGGCTTTGACACAGCCGTAAGTATCGCTACAGAAGCTGTCGACAGGCTCCATACAACAGCCGAATCGCATCACCGTGTTATGATACTGGAAGTTATGGGCAGAAACGCAGGATGGATTGCAGTATATTCCGCGATCGCCGGAGGTGCTGACGTTGTTCTTATTCCGGAAAGACCCTTCCGCATAGATGATATTGTCGATGTCATAAAGAGAAGATATACACGCGGAAAATGGTTTTCAATTATTGTAGTGGCTGAAGGTGCAAAGATCGATGAGAGTGATATCAAGTTCGCTAATCCAGCAATGAGGGGAAAAAAGAAGAAGGATGATTTCGGAAGAGACAGGCTTGGAGGAATTTGTCATTACCTTGCAGATGAAATAGAACACAGATCAGGATTTGAAACGCGCGCAACAATACTCGGATATGTTCAGCGCGGAGGAATGCCGACCGCGTTTGACAGGATACTTGGTACGAGATTCGGAGTGTATGCGGCGGAAATGGTGAAGGAAAAAAAATTCGGAAGGATGTGCGCGATCGTTTCGAATGAGATCACCGATATTACGATGAAGAAGGCGATCAGTAAGCTGAAGACTGTAGATCCTGTTCTGTATAAAGTAGCTCAGGTATTTTTTAAATAGAAAAGTTAAAGCTGGCTGAAAACCGTTTAAACGGTTTTCAGCCCATCCCCAAAAAATAAACTATCAAACCATGTCTGCCAAAAAACAACATGAGGTACACTCAAGCGGTCTGCTGACCAAGCTTGGACTGTATACAGCTGTTCTTATAGTTGTGAGCTCTATGATCGGTTCAGGGATCTTTAAGAAAGCCGCTCCGATGGCTGCTGATCTTCAGTCGGGTGGAATACTTTTGTTATGCTGGATCATTGCCGGTGTTGTGACATTGATCGGTGCGGCTACCAACGCTGAAGTTGCTGGAATAATCGCGGCTCCCGGCGGACAATATGTTTATTTTAAGGAAATGTACGGAAAGGCTTTTGCTTTCATTTACGGATGGTCATGCTTCTCTGTAATTCAAACCGCTTCGATAGCTTCAATAGCTTATGTCTTTGCCGAATCGGTAAACGCGGTCATACCGTTGCCGCATCTGAGTGAGTCTCTTGAAAGTTATACGCTGCTTGGAATTTTCAATCCGCTTGCGAGCTTTGGTGTAAAAGCTCTGACGATAATCACGATAATTTTTCTTACAATGGCTAATTACCTTGGTGTGGTTTTCGGCGGACTGATCAGTAATTTTTTTACAACATTAAAAGTCATTGGTATAATAATCATTATTGTTCTGGGTCTGGCGTTAAGCGGCGGTTCAGTAGAGAATTTAAATCCGATCGGACAGAGTCCAGTTGCAGAATACGGTACTTCATTAGGTTTATTCGGAGCGATGTTCGCTGCAATGCTCGGAGCATTCTGGGCTTATGACGGCTGGAATAATATCGGCTACCTTGGAGGCGAAGTTAAGAATCCGAAAAGAAATATTCCTCTCGCGCTTTTCTTCGGAGTCGGTATTGTGATGGCAATATATCTGCTGATAAATTTCGTTTATCTGTATGTGATGCCGGTGAACGAGATGATAGAGATCGCGGGAAAGGAAAATACGATCATTGCAATTGAAGTAATGAGAAAATTTCTTGGAGCAGGCGGCGCTTTCTTCATTTCCATACTGATCATGGTATCAACATTTGGAACAACCAACGGAACGATACTCGCTTCTTCAAGAATTTATTTCGCGATGGCAAAAGATAAACTCTTCTTCCAGTCATGCGGTGATATTCATTCAAAATTTAAAACGCCTTATACCTCATTGATCATTCAGGGGATCTGGGCTTCGCTGCTTGTATTATCCGGAACATTCGATCAGCTAACTGACATGCTCATCTTCGCATCATTCATTTTTTATGGCGCAGGTGCATTCGGTGTTTTCATATTAAGAAAGAAGATGAAAGATTCTCCAAGACCTTATAAAGCAATCGGATATCCCATACTACCGGCGATCTTTGTTTTGTTCTGCCTTACACTTGTTGTCGTGACTATTATTCAGAATCCGCGTGATGCCGGTATCGGTCTGGCGCTTGTTCTGAGCGGTATACCTTTTTATCTTTACTGGAAAAAGAAAAACTGCTGATAAAAGATCAGCAATACTGAATTACCGTTTATTCATTTCCTTCTTTTCACACACCTGATAACTGCAGGCTGCGTTAGTCTGTCTGACAAATTTTATTTTACTTTAAAAAATTATATGAGAACATTAGTCTGTTTTCTGTTAATGCTCTGTGCATTTAATTTACATGCGGAAGATTACTGGCATAGTCTCAACGGTCCTGCCGGACAGGTCAATTGCCTGGTGTTTGATACGACATCCTCTGTCATCTATGCCGGAACATCCGGTGACGGGATCTTTCGTTCGGCTGATAACAGCGGCATATGGACGCAGATAAATTCCGGCATCACTAATTTAAATATCAAAACCCTGGCGGTCAATTCTGCGGGAAATATTTTCGCCGGTACATTTGGCGGAGGGGTTTTCATTTCAACAAATGCCGGAGAGTCGTGGTCTTCAGTAAATACAGGACTTTCAAATCAGTTTATATATTCTCTTGCCGTTGCACCTGACGGAAATATTTTTGCCGGTACAGGCCTGAAAGTTTTTCTGTCTGTTAATAACGGAAATTTCTGGACTCCTGTATTTAACGGACTTCCTCAGACAAGCATTTCATCTGTCTCTGTTAGTTCGGCCGGTGTAATATTTGTAACATCCCTCGGACTCGGACTTTACAGGTCCACCGATAACGGCGGACTTTGGGTTTTGCACGATTCGGGAATTACAAATCCGGATATCAAATCATCGATCGCGGTTTCAAACACTTCCGTTTTTGCGGGGACTTTCAATGGCATATACCGCTCGACAAATAATGGTGATAACTGGATACGAAAAGATTCAGGTATAACGAATTTAGCAGCCGTCTATTCTTTTGTAAAAAATTCTTACGGTTTTATTTTTGCGGGAAAATATGGTGGTGGTGTTTACATGTCAGCGGACAACGGTGAATACTGGAACGCTGTAAATACCGGTCTGACTTTCCTGAATGTTACTTCATTGGCTGCAGGTAATAACGGAGAAATATTTGCAGGTACAACAGGTGGAGGAGTTTATAAAAGTAATGGTACTATAACTTCCATTGAACAAAATGTAACTGATCCGATGGAGTATGATCTCAGACAAAATTATCCCAACCCTTTCAATCCTGAAACGAATATAGAATACAGCATCCGGAATCCGGGATTTGTTTCTTTAAAGATATATGATGTACTGGGTCAGGAAGTTGAAGAAGCTGTAAGCGAAAGGAAAGCTACCGGTAATTATTCGATCAGATTTAACGGAAGCGGTTTATCGGGCGGGATATATTTTTATGAATTAATTATTGACGGAACGGTTGCTTCTGTAAGACGAATGGTTTTGTTGAAATGATTTCGCAGGCTATTTATATTATTATAAAAAATTGATTTAACCTAACTGTGTATTCCTTAAAAAATAAATTATTAGTTCAGATCTTCATCATTTATACACGCTATCTTATCGGGGGAGCGTTTGTTTTTGCAAGCATCGTCAAGATCAAAGGTGAACGGTTCACCACATATGACGGAACGAACACACCTCTGAATTCTCCTTTCCATTTATTTGAAACATTGTATCAGTCCGGATTATACTGGAAGTTCCTCGGAGCCGGACAGGTGATCGCGGGTCTTCTTTTAATGACTCAGAGATACTCCGCGCTCGGAGCGCTGATGTTCCTTCCCATCATTACAAATATTTTTGTCATTACCGTTTCATATGGATTCGCCGGAACACCTTATCTTACAGGCCTTATGCTTATTGCAAATATGATCCTCGTCATCTGGGACTGGAACGTGATACGTGTTCTTCTTAACAAGCCTCCGCTACCGGATCCGGATTATCTTTTTATGAAAGATAAAACCTGGGAAATTACAGGTCTTGTATTATTTCTTTTCTGCGCATTCTACAGATTATTTAATTCCGGTTATAATATTTTATTATGGGGCGGAGTATGTATCCTGATTGGATTGACCGGACTTGTTATCGGACTGAAACGAAGAAGATGCATCGTGTAATACTCCCGCCCTCATTGATCTCAACTAAAAATTTTAGACTCTGTTAATTTCCTTTAATCAGTAATAATTGAATTTAATTACCCGGATCAAACGATCATATTTTAAAACTTGAAGATCCTCATCACATATCTTAAGCCTTTTAAATGGCTGATAATGCTGGCACTGGCTCTTGCCGGTATCGCTCAGATACTCATGCTTTATGATCCGGTAATTTTCGGAAAGATAATCGATGACTTCGCGCTTAATCCTTCCGGTATGTCGGAAGATGAACTCGTCAATGGTGTCATCACACTTCTTATCATCGCGATCGTGATCGCAACACTATCGAGAGTTGCTTCATCGTTTAAAGATTATGTAATGAGACTTGTCGTTCAGAAATTCGGAATGCAGATATTCAATGACGGACTCAGGCAGACATTAAAGCTTCCTTATGAAGACTTCGCCGAACAAAGCAGCGGTGAAATTCTTTCGGTCCTGCAAAAGGTAAGAAATGATACTGAAAAATTCATTACAGCTTTTATCAATATTCTTTTTTCATCAGTTGTCGGAATTGGTTTTCTCATCTGGTATTCTGTCACAAAGCACTGGACGCTGGTACCTGTATTCTTCATCGGAGTTGTTGTCCTTGGCGGTCTTACCGCTATCTTAAGCAGAAGAATAAAAACCATACAACGTTCGGTTGTCATTCAGACAAGAGAAATGAGCGGGGCAATCCAGGAATCGCTTTATAATATTGAACTTGTAAAAAGCCTCGGTCTTACTTTTCAGGAGATCCGGCGCTTGCGCGAACACACTCTTAACATTTTCAATCTTGAAATGGAAAAGGTTAGAAAGATCCGATCCCTTTCCTTCCTGCAGGGTACCGTTCTCAATCTTCTTAAACAATCCATACTTTTCATACTGCTCTGGCTTATTTTCAGAAAAGTACTTTCACCGGGCGAACTCATTTCAATGCAGTTCATATCCACCGGCATCATCGGTCCGCTGCAGGAGCTTGGCAATATTATCATTTCATACCGCGAAGCCGAAGCTTCTCTGACTTTATTCAATGCGCTGATGCTTAAGAAACCTGAATACCGGCCGGATGAACCGGTTGATATCCGGGCTGTTGAAAGTCTTGAATTCAAAGACGTTACTTTCAGATTCAAGGACGCTGAACAGAATGCTATCGATCATATTAATTTTAAAGCGGAACTCGGTGATACTCTGGCATTTGTCGGTCCGTCAGGTTCGGGAAAATCAACGCTTGTAAAACTTCTTGTCGGACTCTACAATCCTGTAAGCGGCGAAATACTTTACGACGGAATATCAGTAAGAAATATCAGATACAACAGGATCCGCCGCCAGCTTGGCTTTGTAACTCAGGATACTCACATGTTTTCAGGTACGATCCGTGAGAATCTTCTTTTTGTTAAACCTGACGCGACGGAAGAGCAGCTTCTCGAATCTCTCAGGAAAGCTTCGGCGATGAATCTCATTGATAATTCTCCGAAAGGATTAGATACTATTTTGGGAGAAGGCGGAAAGAAAGTATCAGGCGGCGAAAAGCAAAGGCTTGCAATTGCGAGAGCTCTTCTGCGTAATCCGAGGATACTTATCTTTGATGAAGCAACATCCGCGCTTGATTCACTGACTGAAGAACAGATCACTACCACGATAAAGGAAATTTCAAAAGATAAGCAGCAGATCACTTTACTTATAGCTCACAGGCTCTCGACGATCATGCATGCGAATACTATATATGTTCTGGAAAAGGGAAGGATAACGGAAAGGGGAGATCATAATGAACTTCTTGAGATCAAAGGACTGTACTATGCAATGTGGAGACAGCAGATAGGAGAGAGATAAATTTAGATTTTAAATTTTAATAAAGACTGATACCAGTGAGCTTTCATCTTCAATCCTGAAACTTTACATTCACTTGAACTTTCAACAATTCTTTTTTAAGTTTCAACTCCAACCCTTCAACTATTAACTTACAACTTAACTTTTAACAGTTATGAAACCATTCTGCATGCTAAAGCTTATCGCTATCGTTTCACTTTCAGTAATAATGTCACTTCCTGTTAAACTTAGCGCGACGGAAAAACCATTGACTCAGCACTTGAACAATGTTTTGACAACATCAGAGTTTTCCGGTCCGGTAACTTTCGGTTACATGGTATCTTCGGCAGGAGATCTTAACAATGACGGATACAGTGATTTCGCTGTAGCCAACGGGCAGAATCTTGTCTGGATTTTTTTAGGAAGTGCAACAGCTGACACTGTACCGGATGCATTGATGCATTTTCAATACAACTTCGGAGTCAGGATCTGTGATGCCGGTGACATTAACGGCGATGGTTTTGATGATCTTCTGGTAGGAGATACATGGGGTAAGGCATTAATGTACTTTGGAGGAGTGGTATTTGATACAATTCCTGATCTGATCTTTTTAAAGACTGTTCCATATCCACAGATAACATCGTTCGGTTCGATATTAAACGGTAACTGTAATCTTAATGGCGACCAGTATTCAGACTTTATGATAACGGATAACGCGAATGAAAAAACTTATATTTATCTTGGCTCCTCTTTACCGGATACTACTGCCGACATTGTCGCCGATTATTACGATAGAGGACCGGCCAAAAGTGCCGGTGACATAAACGGGGACGGATTTGATGATATAATAATGGAGCGGCATCCATATGTTACTCATATATATTTCGGAGGAGTTAATTTCCATATCGGTCCTGTACCTGACCTGGTGATCTTTCCAGCACATTGGGATCCTAAGCTTAGAATTCCACGTGGACAAGTTGTCGCG
>JADMIO011081469.1_pt1 | contig 23144 bp, 25 predicted proteins | sample 8958161 | NCBI WGS metagenome assembly JADMIO01 (sample SAMN16585339, study PRJNA669376) | soil metagenome | isolation source: Crop rotation soil | place: USA: Cullars Rotation, Alabama | collected 2011 | reverse complement strand
GCGAGACGTCATTCAGTTCGACCTGCTGGTGCCGTTGACGCCGCACCTGCGGCGCTTCGGTCACAAGCTCACCGCGCACGCGTTCATCGAGTTGACGGGGTCAATTTGCGCGGCTGTCGTCGACGATGATCCGGACTCGCGCGCGGGGTTGCTCGCCATGCTCGATGACCTGCGGCAGCATGTCGCGAGGACGACCGTTGCGGATGCGGTGCGGTCATGACGGCTGAGATGCCGTGGACGGCGGCCGACCAAGCGCGGGCCGACGCCTTCGAGCAGCAGATTCTCGGCGTGGCCAGCCAGCTGCAGGGCGGCCATCCCGACGCGATCGTCGTCGCGTTCGTGCAAACGCTCGGCTCGCTGATGCGGCAGCGGCTCACCGTCGACCCGTCGCGGCTGGCGTTCTACGAGCACATGATCGGCATGCTCGCGGAGCACGTCCGGCATCCGGACGCGTCAGCGCCGCCGGCCCCGGCGCTGAAGAACTGAGGCGCTTGCCGGCGCGAAGTCGCTGCGCCGCTCGCGGGAACTCGCGGAGTTGACCACGTTGATACGCACGAGGAGGTGCGCGGATGGATATCGCAAAGGCCTTGTCGACTTGTATCACGAGCCTTCGGGAATCGCAGCCGACTGTCCAACGCAGCGCCGAGGGGTGTGCGACGTGTGGCCATCACCATGTCACCATCCGCACGGTCGATGAGCCGGTGACCATCGTGCTCGTTTTTTTGGAGGCGCTGCTATGCATCGTCGAGTCGCGCACTCACCCCGAATGGCAGTTCATGATCAAACAGACCATCGAGCGGGCCGCCAACGTCGCGACGGATTTGCGGGCGCTCGCGCCCGTGAAGGATAGGTTGGACCGACGCGACACGCTCGCGCGGTTGCACTTCGAGATCGAACATCGGCAGCGGCAACTAGCGGCCGAACAAGGACGCAGCATAAACAGCTATCGCATGTCTCCGCCCGACGACGGGGCGGAATTTGAAGGGCGCGAGACTCCTTAGGAAATTCGAACCGGGAGCGGCTTGTAGGGCTAGAGAGGCGCGATGCCCAAACCGCTGAGGCGGTCGCGACGCGCTCGACAGACGGGGGTCGATCAATCGCTGAGGACACCGCCGGTCCCAAACCGTAGCCGCGCGTCTTCACGCCGTCGCGAAATTGGCGTAGGGGTATCGACCAAAACGGACGTTCGGCAGGCAGTAAGGTCACGGAGTGACTGAGTTGGAGCCCGGGCTCGATGACGACGCGGACGCGTCCCACTCCGACGACGGCGCAAAACGGTTCGCGACGACCCGTCGTTGCCCATGCGGCCGCACATTGCACGTGGCGTTGACGGGGCGTCCCCGTCTGACGTGCTCTGCGGGGTGTCGTCGTCGACGCGATGCCGCGCGCCGGATGCTGCGCCGACGCCTCGTGTGGTTGCGGCAGTGGGACGAACTGGCCGACATGGGCGAGATCACGCGGACGGAGGCTCGCCGCGAGACGCGCGCCCTGCGCCACGACATTCGGGAGCTTCAGCAGCGGACGGGCCCGCTCGACTCCGAGGACAAGGCGTCGAGTCGGCGTCGTCGCAACCGACTCTGAGAGGAAGAAGACCATGAGCGACGAGATCGACATCTCAACGCTTCAGGCGGCGAGCGGACGGTTCTTGGCGAGCCGCGACCTGCTGGCGTGGGAAGCGGACTCGATGGTGCGATGCATGGACCTTGTGCGCGCCTTCCAGCGGAAGGATCTCGATCCGGTGGGATTCAACGCGGCGCTCGCCTCCGAGCGCACGGCCGCACCGGTCGCCATACCCAAGGGGGACGGGACCGCTGTCGCCCTCATCGAACTGACGGGCGTGCTCACCCCGAATCCGAGCGTCTTCCATCTGCTCGGGTTCGGTACCGCCGTTCGCACCTTCATGCAGCAGCTGCAGGCCGCAGGCGAGGCCGCGCGGATCAAAGCGATCGTCGTCGTCGTCGACAGTCCGGGCGGGTCGGTACGCTTGATACCTGAAGCTGCCCAACTCGTCCGGACCGTCCGCGCGCGCAAACCCGTCATCGTGGCCATTGACGGGTCCGCATGCTCAGCGGCGTACTGGATCGCGTGTCAATCGACGGCGCTCATCGCGACCCCGAGCGCGCAGGTGGGCGCCATCGGTGTTCTCGCCGAGAGGCCATCCATCGCGCGACGACTCCAGCAGGACGGGGTTGATGTCACGGTGGTCCATGCGGGCAAGTTCAAGCACCACGGCCACGTCGCGCTGCCCCTCGAAGACAGCGAGCGCCAGTGGCTGCAACGCGAGGTCGACGCGACGTATGCCGAATTCGTGGCAGCAGTCGCAGCCGGTCGTCGCGTGTCGCCTTCGACCGTGCGCGACGGCTACGGCGAAGGACGGCCCGTGCGAGCGGCCGACGCGCTCGCGCTGGGGATGATTGACGCGGTCCAGCTGGTCGAGGACGCCATCGGCCGAGCCGTCGCCGCCCCCGTCGAGGTCGCCGCGCAACTCGCGGAGCGGATAGCGAGCCATGCGGGCAGGATGCACCGCGCGTTTGTCGCCCACCAGCGCGCGGAAATCGCAGCGTTCCGGCAGGTCGCGGCCGACCGTCGTAACGCACGGACGTAGTCAGCGGCGGGCACGTTCACAAGATAGGGTTCGTTCGACACGCCTGCGACACGCCGCACGAGCGGGCTCGCCGCCACCGGCCATGATCGCGCCATGATCGCAACCGCCCTCCGTTCCACCAGCTAACCGACGCCTGCGCCGGTGCTCCGGCGTGGTCGTCAACGGAGAGAGCACATGGCTAATCAAAAAAAGATGTTGGAAGCCGAACGGGCCGTGCTGGAGAAGCGCGAGGCGTTGATTCTTGCCCACGCCGATCGCGACGGCGGTCTGACGGACGAGGCGCGGGCTGAAGTGGAAGGGATTCAGGCCAAACTGGCGCGCATCGCTGACGATACGGCCTTTCATGCGCAGTTCGAGAAAGTGACGGGAGGTAGCACAAGGTCAGCGTCCAGTCGTTTCGAGAGCCTTGGGACACAATTCGTCCAAAGCCCCGTGTACACGTGGCTCCGCGAGTCAACACATACACGCGGGACGGCGTGGACGTCACCGAGTGCAGAACTGATGGCCGCCACCTTGACGGAGGACGGGGCGAGCGGCGGCGACCTCGTCGTGCCCGACTACCGACCGGGCATCGTCACGCCGTTCCCCCGGCCGCTCGTCGTGGCCGACCTGCTCGCGCCCGGGACGACCAACGGCGGGTCGCTTACCTACATGAAGGAGGATTCCTTCACGAATGCGGCGGCGACGGTCGCCGAAGGCGCATCGAAGCCCGAGTCGACCCTGACCTTCTCGGCCGTGCAGGAACCCGCACGCAAAATCGCGACGTTCCTGCCGGTCAGCGAGGAAATTCTGGAGGACGTTGCGCAGATGCGCTCGTACGTTGACGCGCGCCTGCGCCTCGGTGTCCAGATGACCGAGGACGATCAGCTGCTCAACGGCGACGGCGTGGCGCCGAATTTTCTTGGTTTGATGAACCGGTCGGGCCTTGCCACTACCGTCGCTCGCGGGAGCGACACGAACGCGGATGCGATCGCGAAACAGATCTCAGCGATCGCGACCAGCGCGAACCTGCAACCAGACGGCATCGTGTTGCACCCGACGAACTGGCTCACGATGCTCTTGATGAAGGACAGCGAGGGCGCGTATTACGGCGATGGGCCGTTTTCTTCGATGCAGCGGCCGATGCTCTGGGGGGTGCCCGTCGCGCTCACGACAGCGATCACGCTCGGGACCGCACTGGTTGGCGCGTTCAAGCCGTCGGCGCAGTTCCTCCGCAAAGGAGGGATTCGCGTAGAAGCGTCGAATTCCCATAGCGACTATTTCGTAAAGAACCTCGTGGCGATTCGAGCCGAGGAGCGTGGCATCTTGGCGGTGTATCGCCCCGGCGCAATCGGGAAGGTGACCGGGCTCCTGTGAGTCGCGAGGTAAAATAGCGAGCGGATCGGCGGCGCGTGGACGCGCGCCGCACGATCCTCAACCCGACGAAACATGCTGCCGATGCCGCCGGATCTGTCGACTATCATACGCGCCCACTCGCGGCGCGGTCCGACCCGGGGCCTGTTTTGCAGGCCGCGATCTCCAATGCCACTAGTCCCACGTTTGAAGCTTCGCTCCGCGCGCGTGACGCCGTCGCTCTGGCGGCCGTGGCCGACGAGCCCGCAACCTCCTATCAGGAACGGCTGCGTCGGTTCTGGATGCGCTGGCGGCAGGAGAAGGCGCGGTCCGAGGCGCAGGCCCTGCGGTACTTTCTCGCGGAGCGAGTGTAACGGCATGCCCGACGGCTGTTGCGGGATCGATGCACAGGGTGGCCGATGACTCGACGCCCAAGGGACACTGAGATGATGGCGGTCATCGCCTCGGTATTAAGTGAATGCCTTCGCGAAGTGGGGTGGACCCCGGAGATGTTCGCCGCCATGATCGACGTAAAGCTCCCCAAGCTGCAACGATGGTTGAACGCCAAGGAAACCCCGCCGTTCGATCAATTCCTGCAATTTGAAGAACTCCGCATGCCGATCTTGCGGCGCTTGGCTCGGGTCGCGGGAGCGGCGGTCTCACCGGACGGCACCTCGATCACCTTCAGACACGGCCCACGCCGAACGGACTGATGGTGACGATCGACCCTTCGCGGTGCCGTGTCGCGTCGGAGCCTGCGCGTGGCCGACGTGCCGTGGTTCGCGCCGGGTCACCACACCAGCACCGGCTGCGGCAACCTCGTCCCGGCGCACACCCGTGGGCTCTGCGGCGTGGCGCCGAACGCCTCGACGCGGAACTTCCGCGACCATGTGTGGGGGTCGGCGTCGAACTCCAACTTTTTCGCGATGGCGAGTTCATGTTCGGGCGACGGTAGAGGCGAGAGCATTCGCGATCGCTGAGGCCAACGTGTACCGCACCGAATATCCGGCGCAGGGCTGGACGTCCGATTAGAGGGAGGCAACGGCATGAACGAGATTCTCAAGGACATCGAAAACGCAGCGATAGACGGTTCGGCTTCGATGTCCACTCTCTTGAGAAAGTGTGCTGTGCTGGCCGACCGCCTCGACAACGCGGAGTTACGGTCATGGGTGAACCATGAACTCAACGGGTACGCTGGCGTCGAGGATCTTCCACGCTACCGCGTCATCCCGGCCGTCGCGCTGGGCAATCTGACCGGACCGTTCAACTCCGGGTACAAGAACATCACAATCCCTCCGATCATGTTGCCTGAAAAAGCCCGCCCGTACGCTGAGCGGGTCGACTTGAGACAGACAATTGCCGAACTGGAGGCAATCGTCGAATCCAAGGAATCGCTGTACTGCCCGTGGCCCGGAAACCTGATCGCGCACATGCAGGACAAGTTCAACGGATACGTCCTATACGGCGCTTGGCAGCAGGTCTCGGCTTCTCAGGTTCGGGGCGTCGTGGACACCGTACGGAATCGGGTTCTCGATTTTGTGCTTCAACTGCGGAAGGCCCAACCCGATGCTGGCGAGAAAGCCAGCGCCTCGACGCCAGTCGAAGATGCCACCGTGACCCGGCTGCTTCACCAAATCGTTATCCACGGGGACGTTTTCGGGAACGTCGCCGCTGGTAATCACGTGGTGCAGAGCAGCGGTGCCATTGCAGTCTCGAAGGGTGACCTCGGATCGCTGGAGCGTTGGCTTCAGTCCGTTGGGGTGCCAGACGATGACATTCGCGAACTAAAGGAAGCCGTGACAAAAGATCCACCGGCGGCGACTCTTGCCGATCGGCCGCGTACCTCGCAGTGGATTACGAAGGTAATGGAAAAGACGGGATCGGGAACACTGAAACTGGCGGGCAGCGTCACGGCAGGGATGATCGTTCGGGCGCTCGCAGCATACTGCGGCATCTGATCCGGCGGTCAGACCAGCGGCAAGGCGCACGCTTCTTGACCTCACGTGCGTGTAGACGACGTCAGGTTATACACATATATGACATACGTATATGTATAATTGCTCTATGAGCGCCAAGGTTCGATTTCAGGTCTACCTCGAAAGCACGCAGTTGGCAGCGATGCGCCGTCTGCAAGCGCAGATCGGCGTCCCGGTCGCCGTCCAGCTACGGCGTGGGATCGACCTCTACCTCGCCACGCACCGTGTCTCGAAGACGGCGCAGAAAAGGACGCGCACGCGATGATCGCCGCCATCTACGCCCGCAAGAGCACAAAGCAGCAAGGAGCCGAAGCGAGTCACGCACGTAGGAGCGCGAAGCCGCACGGAGGCGACGCCGACGCCCTCAGCGTACCCCGCCAAATTGAGAACGCACGCACGTTTGCCACTGCGAAAGGTTGGCGCGTCGACGAGGCGCATATCTACAGTGACGATGCGATCAGCGGCGCCGAAACTCGCAAGCTCGTGAACCGCCAGCAATTGCTCGACGCGGCGTTGAACGGGGCGGGCCCGCCGTTTCAGGTGCTCCTAATGCGCGATGCCTCGCGCTTCAGCCGCCGCGACGGTGACGAGGCGTTCGGCGAGTTGAAGCGCCTTGCGCAGGCGGGCGTCGAGATCTGGTTCTATCAGGACGGGACGCGGTTCTCGTTCGGCACTTTCAGCGATAACGTCGTTGGGTTCGTCCGCGCCGAGATGAATGCCGAGTATCGGCGGCAGGTCGCCAAGTGGACAAAGGAAGCGATGGTCCGCAAGGCGCAGCAAGGATACGTCTGCGGCGGCAAGGTGTTCGGCTACGACAATGTCCGCGTGAACGGTCACGTCGAGCGCCGGATCAACGACGCGCATGCGGTGGTCATTCGTCGGATCTTCGCGATGAGTCTCGACGGCGCGGGTTACTCGCGGATCGCGAAAGAGTTGAATGCGGACGGGGCGGTCGCGCCGACGCCGCGCAAGGGGACGCCGGTCGGCTGGAGTCCCTCAAGCGTGCGCGAGGTGCTGCACCGGCCGCTGTATCGGGGCGAGGTGATCTACAACCAGACGCGACGTCGCGATCCGGACGGCACCACGACGTGGGCGTCTCGGCCGGAGTCGGAATGGCTGCGGGTGCAGCGCCCCGAACTGTGCATCATCCCAAAGGACACGTGGACGACGACGCATGCGCGGCTGCGGAGTCTGCGCACCCACGTCGCGCAGGTCGGTGTGCAGAACACGAAGGCGGTCCGCCGGCATCGGCGCGACATCGAGTCGAAGTACGTGCTCTCCGGGTTCGCGCGCTGTGCCGAGTGTGGCGGGAGCGTCGGCGTGCTCGACCGTCTGCGCTACGGCTGCATCGCGTTTCATAAGCGCGGCGCAGCGGTGTGCGACAACAATCTCACGAAGCCGATCGCCGAACTCGACGCCGCCGTTGTGCGGCGGATGCGCGAACTGCTCGCCCCAGCCGTGGTCACCGCGCTGGTCAACGAACTCGTGCAGGAGTTCGCGACGCCGACCCACGCGCGTGATCTCACCCGCTACCGACGGGAGTTGGCGACCGTCGATCGCAAAATCCACCACCTGACGGACGCCGTCGCCGCGGGTGGCCAGCTGCCGCCGCTGCTGGCCGCGCTCAAAGCGCAGCAGACCCGGCGCGAGGAACTGGCCGCCCTGATCGCCACGAGCGAAGCCGTCGTCGATGCGACGCGGCTCAACCGTGCGGGGATTGAACGAGCCGTCCGCGGCACGCTCGACGACCGTCAGGTGCCCTTCGCGGATGACGCCGACGTCAACGAGACGCGTCAGGCGTTGCGAGAAATGCTCGTCGGCCCGCTGACGTTGACGCCGGTCGGCCGCACGTACCGGTTTGAGGGCGAGCTCGTCGTCGGCAGTCTGCTGCTCGGCAGCAACGAGTTGCAACCTTTGTGGCGCGCCCGGCAGGATTCGAACCTGCGACCTTCGGCTCCGGAGGCCGACGCTCTATCCAGCTGAGCTACGGGCGCGTGGCGATGTGAAGCACACTGATCGCGATGGGGCTACAAGCCTATCGCATTTCCTGGTCGCGTGCCATGCGGCGCGGCGATCGATCGGGGCGCCGATCGACGGAGGACCGCAGCGCGAACGGTTGCCTTGCCGAGTGCCGGCGCTGCGACGCGACGAAGAGCGTGGAGGAAGGGTGGCGCGCCCGGAGGGAGTCGAACCCCCGGCCTACAGGTTCGAAGCCTGTCGCTCTATCCAACTGAGCTACGGGCGCCTGTGACGTGGACGAACGCGTGCAGTGTAGCCGACGGTCGCATCGGCGGCAAGACGGCGGGCGAGATCGCGGCGCCTTCGTCGCGGGCGCGCGAGCGGATCGATCGGTGCGCGCTCGCGTCGCGGCTGTTCGCATGCCTATGGTAGAATCGGGTTTTGTGTCGGCGGCGTTCCGCCCGGTCCTCTCCCACAGGCACGTCCCGCGTGGGCCAGTAGCTCAATTGGCAGAGCAGCAGACTCTTAATCTGCGGGTTGAAGGTTCGATTCCTTCCTGGCTCACCACTTAAGTCGTTCTAGCCATTCACGTTCTGGGCTTCACCACCTATGGCCTCCACGTAGCCTCCACGACTGGGGCGGACATGAGCGGCATCGAGCAAGCGAATCGCACTGTCGAGGGCCGCTGGCGTCAGGTGCATGTAGCGCATCGTCGTCGAGAGATCCCGATGTCCGGCCAAGTCCTTGATCGCGGTGACAGGCGCGCCTTGCATCGCCAAATGGGAACAGAACGTGTGCCGGAGGATGTGCGGACCCTTGTTCCGAAGACCCGCGCGCTTCGCCGCTTGCAGAACCACGTGCCGAAGTGCGTTCTCGGTCAGCGGCCGGCCATCCGGCTGACTGAGTACGAGCGGACTACGCAGATGCCGACTCCGCTGGAGCGCATCGAACAGCCGATCTGTCAGCGGCACGTAGCGAAGACGTCCGCCCTTCGGAAGCGTGATATGTCCGTGCCATTCACTACGCTCGATACAGGCCTGCTTCGTGTGCCAGTTCACGTCATTTTGCAGGAGTGCCCGCATTTCTCCCGCTCGTAGACCACCGTCGCCGCCGAGCAACACGCTCAATTCCGACAGTGGGCCGATCTCTCGTGCGGCCGCCACCAGCCGTTCGTATTCATCGAAGTCATAGAAGTCGATCGCGGCACTCGTCGTTTTTACCAAACGGATCGGACAGGGCACGATCTTGATCTCGCCCCATTCCACCGCCTTTTTGAGCATCATATTCAGCACAGTGAGACAGTTGTTCAATGTCTTCGTCGAGCGATCCACCATGGAACGCTTTAACCGCTGAACATCGGCCGGTCGGATGCCGTCAAGTGCCAGGTCGCCCATGATTGGCAGCAAGTGGTTCCGAATGATGCCCTCTTTGTGGGCGATGCCGCCCGGCTTGTGCCGTTCTGCTTCTGCATGCTCCTTGATGAAGCGGGACGCGAACGTCCGCACCGTCGCCACCTCCTTCTTCGTCTTCTCCGGACCGTGCTGCAGCAGGTGCCGCTCCCGCTGCTCGGCCCAGCGTTGAGCCGCCGACTTCGACATTGCCAGGACCTTCTTTTCGCGAAGCCGCTGCCCGTTCGGAAGGCCGACGATAACGTCCACCTCCCACCTGTTTCCTTCGTACGGTCTCACCTTGACGCTCATCGCCTACTCCCCAGGCGACGGCGCACGTTTACGTTCGAGCCATTCTAACAGGGCGTCCCGACACACGAGAACGCGCCGACCGATGCGAGTGACGCCCGGCAGTTGCTGCCTCGCGATCATCGTGTAAATGGCCTTTGGGGTTGTTCGTAGAAATACGGCCGCCTCGTTTACCGTGAGCAAGGGGCTCGTCTCGATTTCGCTCATGTGCCTGTCGTAGGGGATGACGCGGCTCGGAGTCGCCGGTCCCGGCAAGTCTCTCCCTACGTGTTGCGTTTCCTTCATCACAGACCAAATCTGGGGGACATCCGCTGGGTCATGGTTAAGGCCTGAGCCGCCCTTTTCGAGCGGCTTTCGGCCGGGTCTCGCGTTCGATGTAGCCGAGGAGAATCTCGGCCATTTTAGGAATTTTTCGCTCCTGCCTCCCACCTGGAGATCGACGCCGCCGTGGTGCCCATCCGGGCGGCCAACTCCGTCTGGTTTAGCCGGAGGGCCTGCCCGCGCCGCTGTAGCTCCTGGGCTCTCATTTTCGCGATTGACCAATGGTATGCCATTGGTAAAAGCCCTCCCTTGAGGGGCTGCTAGGCACACAACGTAGGCACACACTCTGTACACACGCTGCCCACGATCGGGCAAGTCACTACTGCGGATCGCTCGTCATTTGCACGTCCCATTTAGACGGCCGGCCGCTTGTCGCCACCCACCCCTTACAGGGGGTGGGGGTGTGGCGGCAATCGATCAGGCAGCCTCGCCTTGACCACCGATTGGCAACGCCGTGGCAATGACAAGCTCCTCACCCTTCTGTGTAAGGCGGAAGGTACCGGGCTCGGCCTGCTCCACGCGCTCAACGAACCCCCACTCGAGCAAGTCTTCTCGACGACGGTCGAAAGTCCGCTCTTTCAATTCTGTGACGTTGATGAGGGCCTGACGAGCGCCCATTCGAAGGGGACACTCAAGAAGGGCGTGCATGATCTTGAGGTGTTCTGCCGACACGCGGGGACCCGACGCCTGTCGATCGCTCTCGCCGTCATGCTCGATGAACACGCATGAACTCGCGGATTCACCGTGCTCGTTTAGTCCAAGGTGTACGATCTTCATCACCAGGGTGAACGGCTGGAAATGCTCCGCATCCTTCTGCTTTTCACAGGTCACCGTCACCTTTTTGTCTGCCCGCTTCAGTCGAATAACGGTGTCGGTCGCCCCGATGAACGCACTACTGCCACGCTCCCGAACCGCACCACCGTCATTGCCGCCCTTCTGAGCGTGGTGGACCACCAGAAGGTCCACGTCGTCGAACCACTGCTGGAATACACGGACGCCCTCGATCCATTCCCCTACATCCTTGGCGTTGTTCTCGTCCACACCAACCGCGCTTCGGGCGAACGTATCGACGATGATCATGGCGGGCTTCACATTGAGGGCGTTGATGGCGTCGAAAAGCGCCACTGCATCAGTTCGATTACGGAACTGCACGCCATCCAAAAGGAAAAAGGCCGCCTCGATGTCCGTGTAACGCCGTGCTCCTTTTTCCAAGCTTCGATGCGCTGACGCAGGCCTCCGGCCCTCTCCGAGGACATATACGACCGGCCCCTGCCGCACTTCCCTACTCTGAAACGGAGTGCCCGTCGCTACGGACAGGGCGATGTCCAGAGCAAAAAATGTCTTCCCCTGCTCCTGGGGCGAATAAACCATGCTGAGCGCCCCAACCGGAAGAATCCCTCGCACCCGCCACGTCGGGGATGGCATCGCAAGCACTTCATTAACCGAATGGATTTTGAATCGTTTAAGGTAATTGGGCTGACTGACGTGTTGATCCACACCTTTCCCCTACGGAGCGGTGCCCGGCAGGGCACACGTCCAGAAAATGCGAGCCACGCTCGCGCCAAACACGAACCGAGTTGTTACGGATTTCCGCTTAACGAGAGCTGCGCGATCTAAACCGATCGCCTAAAGCTTGTAATCGAAAACGAACTCGTGGATCTTTCCGGCCTTGATGCGCACGGTCCGCTCGCCGCCGTCCCCCTTGGCTCCCTCAACGGTGATTTCGAAATTGCCGTGCTGAACGGCTGCGAGCACCTCACTGCGAAGGCGGGCCATAAAGTCCTCAAAGGAAAAGGACGCCGTCGAGAACTGGCTCCATGATCAAGTCTAAGCGGGTGCGCTCACGTTGGGCGATGCGCAGGACCAAATCCGATCCGACTGGTACGCCGTCTATTTGAAGATTCAACCCTGAGGCAAGACACGGCAAACGCGAGGACAGCCTATCCTTCTTTGATCCCATCCTGCCAGAGATGACTGACCAGGAATGACGATACCGACCTTCGCCGACTGTGTCCTGCTTCCTGGCGTCCCAACCGTTGACGGTTTAGGCCGGCCCGCCACGGCAGTTGTGTCAGCCGCATCTCCAAGTCACGGGACAATTACGAGTTGCGGTCCAGTACTCCCCGCCTCCCTCGATTGGACTTCGAGGGCCGCACTCGTGTGATCGAGAACCCTCAACGCGAAGCTGATGACGTTACGCCCCGCAAGACGCTCAGACCGGACGAATTTCGTCACATCAATGTCAACCCACTGCTGCGCCGCGTCATCAACCGTGATGCTCCCTAAGACAGCGCCGAGATTCGGTCTCGTATTCCACGTGATCGTGCGCTCATCCCATGTCACGTCGGGGACAGAATAGACCGTCGCCTGGATCGCCGGCGTGCTTGCGCTCGAAACATGGCTGTAGAGACGGAGGGTGGCGCGTTCGATGGTGTGGACGCCCGCGACGTTAAACGTCAAATAACTGCGCCGCGTGTTGTCCGGCGACACGCCCTTCTTCGCGAACAGCGCCGACGCGGATCCGAAGTTTGTCGCCGACCATACGCCTCCACGCACGTAGGCATCGGCGATCGGGGTGATCGCATGAACGCCAACGGGCCAGATCGTCGCACGGGAAACGCCGTCCGCGTTGAAGCTGGCACCGACAACCAACCCGTCGTCATTCACCGATACCGCGTAACTCCCACTGAAGCCGGCGAGCGGCGCAAGGTCGACCATACCTCCAGCAACTGTCCACAAGAACGCGCGCTCGCCGACGGCGTCCCGCCACCGAGAACCCACGACCTGCCCGCTGGCGTTCACCGCGCGAGCGACACTCGAGCCGTCAATGCCGAGATCGATCAGCCCGCCCGCCGAAGTCCAAGAAAACGCGTGCGACTCCTGAAAATCCGTACGATGACCGACGACTTGACCGGCATTGTTAACGGCGACGGCCTGACTGAACGTGAACTGACCGCTATTGGCACCGAGATCGATCATTCCCGTGCCGGCCGTCCACGAGAACGCATGTTGACGGTGGTCTATCTTTGCGTCGCTCCACCCAACCACTTGGCCGCTCGCATTGACCGCCAACGCCCCGCTGCCATCTCCGCCAAGGGTACCCAGATCGCGCATTCCGCCTGCAGCCGTCCATGAGAATGCGTGGAAGGACATGATCGAGTTGGCAGATACCCCGACAGTACCGACGACTCGTCCGCTCGTGTTTAATGCAGTGGCCGCGCTCCATTCAGCGGTCGTACTGAGGGCGATCAGGCCCTTCGCCGCGGTCCACAGGAAGGCTCTGCTTGTGTAGTCATCCTCATCCAACCGGGCATCATGCGCATTCACCGCGATCTCGCCCCGGTCATTCAGCGCCACGGCTTCGGCGCAGCAAAGATTCGTCGTGCCCAAATCGATCATCCCGCCCGTCGCTGTCCATGAGAACGCGTGGTCGACGCCCAGGGGGACGCCTTCGTCCTGGGAAATGCTCCCGATGACCTGCCCACGTGCGTTCACCCCCGTGCCGAAGCTCGATGGGAAGCCGACGAGCGTTCCGAGATCGATCATCCCGCCTGCCGAGGTCCACGAGATAGCGTGATAAACCCCGTCCTTCGTCTGGCCGTAACCCACTACCTGGCCACTGCCGTTCACGGCCACGGCGGCGCTGGATAGACCACCCAGCGTGCCGAGATCAATGGGTCGCACTTGCGCGTTGGCTGGGTTTGCGAACACGGCCAAGGGGACGGTCAGCAGGAAGGGGCCGAGCCAGTCAGCCCGCCGTACACGTCGGGTCCTTCGGTAATGATGGGACATGTGGTTTGGTTTCTCGGAAAAGGCAGGTCGTGCGGCGAACCCGGGGATACGCGGTGGCTCCTATGGCCAAGCAGAGTAGCCGCCGTACATCTCGGTTTCAAGGCGAATTCAACGTATCGATGAGCTGAACCGGCCGGAACACGGTCCGATGCGCGTCCTCGTGGCGCCGACTGGCCGTCACATCGCGGTTGCACCGCTGAGCGGGGCACGTCAGCCGGCTGATATGGTATTCCTGGTCCAGCGTGTGGAGGTCGTCCCCTCGATTGAGGACCAGCAGGAGGTCGTCTGTTCGATGACGACGTCAAGCGGCTTTGACCAGTCGCGGGCTCAGGAGACGTTCCACATCCGGCGATTTCTGGGATCGATTTCGCCTGTGAGCATGAAGATGTCATTCCTCGTCGCTGAAGTAGTTCTGGTCAAGGTTCAGCACCTCAACCTGCCGCTCTACCCGTACGCCGATTTGGTGGCGCATCAGATTCAGCAACTCGTCGCCGTCAATTAACACCACCTTGATTTGTGAGCCGCGCTGAACGAATTATTTGGCGTTCTCGTTGAAGCTGCTGATCGTGATGAAGACGCCCTTCGTGACGCCTTGTCCTGTCGTATCGCCGCGGATAGTGTTTCCGCAGGCGGCCATCGCGGCTGATTTAGGCTCTGTTTTCGATCGACTCGGTCGGCATCGGCATTGCATCGCGGGACGACGCTAGGAGGCTCGTCATGCGGTCGCATTGGTTGAGCGTTCCGGTCTCCAACAGTGATCGTCAGCCGCTGGTGTCCTCCGGCTTGCATTTGTTAACCGCCTTCAGTGCTCGTAGTCTTCTTGTCGTCGGGCTGCTCGGGTCAACGGCATCTTCCAGCTTCGGTCAGGTTGTGACGACGGACCTGGGCACTCTCCCAGGCGGCGCGTGGTCACACGCCTACGCGATGAACGAGGCCGGACAGGTGGTCGGGGCCAGCGACATCGGACCGACTGACGCAGGCCGGCCGTTTCATGCGTTCCTGTGGTCGCCCCGGGCCGGCATGATTGACCTCGGCACATTAGGCGGCCCAAACAGCACCGCGAGAGCGATCAACAAGGAAGGGCAGGTTGTTGGCGACAGCGATACGGCCGACGGTGTGTCGCACGCATTCTTGTGGACGGCGGAAACCGGCATGGTTGACCTCGATCGGCGACCCGATCGCTACAGCGCGGCGTACGTCCTCAACGATGGCGGCATCATCGCAGGCCAGACGACGGACGACGGTCGCCTATTCCGGTGGACGGCAGGCGAGCAGATGACGGACCTGGGTATGCTGCCGGGAGCAGCAGCCATGGAGCCCGTTGGCGTTAGCGCAACCGGCCGGATCATTGGCTCGGCGGTGAGATGGGATTGTTCAGAGGATGACTGCAATCTCGTCGCGTACCGTGCCTTTTCATGGACCATGCGCCAGGGCCTGCAGGACCTCGGCACGCTCGGCGGTGATGTGAGTGAAATCGACGCGGTAAACGACCGCGGCGAGGCGGTTGGCTCGAGCACCATCGGCGCGGGAACACGTCACGCCTTTCTCTGGACGCCTGCGGGAGGCATGCGCGACTTGGGACAGGAGGCCGAGACGACCGGAATATCAGCTGCGGGTACAGTGGTCGGTCGCATTCGGCAGTCCTTCCCAAGCCACGCGTTCGTTTGGACCGCGACGCGCGGAATCTTGGACATCGGCGCGCTCGGACATCGCGATACCTTCGCCCTCGCGGTGAACGGCGACATCGTGGTCGGCGCTGCCGTTGGCGAACAGTTCTTGAGAGAGGCCTTCGCCTGGACCGCCGGCCGGGGAATGGTCGACCTCGGTCCTGGGCGAGCGATTGCGGTGAACGCCGACGGCGTCATCGCTGGCACGAACGGCGACGACAACTTCCTGACCGAACACGCCGTCATCTGGCGCATAGGGGCAAGAACTGAGCCGCCCATTGCGGACGGATACGTGCGCGGAGGCGCCTTCGCGAATCAGAACTATGGCGCGTCGGCTCGTTTGTACGCGAAAAAAGGTGTCGCGCCGGATAACACTCGCCGCACATACGTGAAATTTGACATCACGGACATCAAGGCGAACGATCGTGTCGTTCTCCGCCTGACGGGCCGTTTATCGGATGCAAGCACGCAGCAGATCACGACGACGATCTACGTCAGTGATTCGGCGTGGCAGGAGAACACGATTACCTGGAACAGAAGGCCTGCGCTCGGCGCCGTTCTTGGAACAGTGACGTTTACCCGTACCAGCGCTGAGACGCGAGAGGTTGAAATTACCAAATTGGTTGCGGCGCAGAAGCACGCAAGCAACCCTGAAGTCAGTCTGGCGTTACGACTCATTGAGCATACAAGCGCGGCGGTTGTGTTTGATTCCCGAGAGACCGCGCATCCAGGCGTCGAAATCGAAGTCGTTCAGCGGCGTTGATTTCGCCTGAAATCCGGGATAAGGACAACGCGCAGTGCTCGCACTGGGTCGAAGTCTGGCGCCGTATTCTGTTAGGTCAGACACCAGCCGTCTTGGACCATGTGAGCGGAGCGACGACATGGACCGAGAACCGAACTGACTGCCAGGATCTGTCTGCGTTTTGTCCGCGAACCAGTGCCGACTGGCTCCAAAACGTGCCAACCTCGGTGCCGGATTACCTGCAGGAACATTGGCGTGAAATGGGGGAGGGAGGGTTGCCCTCCCCGGCTGAATACCCTGTTAACCGGAAGTTTTGCCTTACGATTCACCTAGTGGCCAGCTCACCTGGAGACCATGAGCCGACAGCCACTATTGCCGCCGGCTATAGCAGGCAGCACCGATCCGGACTTTGACCCCGATGTCCAGGGTGACCAAGGTCGTTGTACTTCTTTCCTGATCTGCTCAACCCTCCAATCTGCAAAAGAAATGGCAACAATCTAGTTGACTAACCACGCGCTCTGTGCCATTCTATCGGCATGGATCGCGAGATTGACCGCCCCGAAACCCTTCAGGAAGCGATCCTGTTTTTCTCCAACTACGAGAACTGCCATCAGACCGTCATCGCGATGCGGTGGCCCGATGGCGTGGTCCGTTGCCCGACCTGCGGGTCCGACCATGTGACCTACCTTGCGACTCAGCGCCGCTGGAAGTGCTACGCCAAGCACACCAAATCGCAGTTCTCGCTGAAGATCGGAACGCTGTTTGAGGATTCGCCGCTCGGACTGGAAAAGTGGTTGCCCGCGCTCTGGCTCGTCACCAACTGCAAGAACGGTGTCAGCAGCTACGAACTCGCGCGTGCGCTCGGTGTTACTCAGCCGACCGCATGGTTCATGCTGTCGCGGCTCCGCATGGCCGTCCACGGCGGCGACAACGGCAAGATGAGCGGACACGTCGAAGCCGACGAAACTTACATCGGCGGTAAAGCCCGCTTCATGCACGCCAGCAAGCGGAAGCGCCTGAACGTGAAGCGCGGCCGTAGCATCGCTGGTAAGGTCGCCGTCATGGGCTTGCTCGCGCGTCACGGCAAAGACGGACATAGCGTCGTGCGTGTCGCTGTCGCGCCGAATGTGCGGAAGGAAACCCTGCAAGCGAACATCCGCGCGAACGTGCGGCGTGGCTCCAACGTCTATACCGATTTCCTGCTCTCGTACGACGGATTGCAGTCTGAATACACTCATCGCGTTATCGACCACGCTGAACGGTATGTCGACGGCGAAGTTCACACCAATAGCTGTGAGAACTTCTGGAGCCTCTTGAAGCGCGCCATTAAGGGCACCTACGTCAGCGTCGAGCCGTTCCACTTGTTCCGCTACCTCGATGAACAGGCGTTCCGGTTCAACACTCGCAAACTGACCGACGCGGCGCGGTTCGCGCTCGCGCTGAAGGGTATCGTCAACAAGCGTCTCGCCTACAGCGCCCTGACCGGCGCGGAATTGCCACAAACGTGCTGACAAAAGCTACCCGCAACAAAGACGCGGTCGTCGACGTAAGAGCCGATGATCCAGCGCACGCGATGGAGCGGTTTAATGAAGGACTGCGGCGCGTGTTATCCGTCAAGAAATCTGACGGCGCTCCATCAGTCCAGCAGCAACAGACTTCTCGAACACACGCCTCATCTCGGCCTCATCGACGTAGAACCACCTAGGATCTGGGAACCGCTCAATGAGTGCCTTGAACGACCCGCGCAAATCCTCCCATCGTGTAATCGATCCCTCGATCGCCACCTTTGTGAGTGCGCGGTTCTGTTCCCATCCGATAAGGTCACACGCTTGAAGCGGCGGGCTGTCCTTGACTTTCTCTGGAACCATCCGAAAGCCAGCCTCACGTAGCACAGCATTGTCTAGCTTCCCCCAATGCTTGATTCTCTGGTCGACCACGACCTTGAGTTTGACCGAAGGGTGCTCTCGTTGTTGCGAGACCACGAGCTTACCGATTGCGGTTTGGCCAGCTAGGACGAGAGGAGGACCGAAGTACTCCTCCACTTTAAATTCCTGATTCACTTTCCAGTAGTCGGACTGCACAACGGTTCCAGCATGCGTTCCAAGTACTCGGCACCGGATCACGCGTTGAAGGCGGTCGAACAAGTCCTGCTGCAGTGGGAGATTGCCGGGGAACTTAGCAAAGCGTCCTTTACCTTGCCTGAGTTCTTTCATATGAAAGTACTCAAGGTCGAACTGTGGCAGCCCTAACACAATCTTCCAATCCCGTTCAAAGAAACGCCATTGCTCGACAGTAGCGACGAATCCATTCATGGACACAAGGGGTGTATCGCCTTCAGATCCGGCATCATCAAAGTAGCCAGCCCACTCGATATATGTCGGCGTCATATAGGCAAACCAGCACTGATCCGGCTGCTCAACGGCCGCATTGAGAAACAGTACCTGCGCCAAGTGCCATGTCGATGAATACTCTTCTTCCCGGAACATAAGCTCCTGTTCCGGGCAACAATCGTGACTCTACGCCCTCAGGCGTGGTTAGTCAACTAGATTGTTACCGTACGAACCGTCGATGATATTGCTCTGCTTGACTCAGCACGCCCTTTGGCCAAGAATCGCCCCTCTCTCGCGCCACTACTTCACGTTTGACGAACTGCGTTCGGCTGGCTGGCGTCTGCTCCAAGAGTTTACGGGCAGTGGCAACACAATCGCGTGCTGCCAAAAACGTAACGTTAATGCATTCAACGAAGCACAACCTGTATGTCACCAGTATTCAAGGGTCGCTTGATCGTATACGGCATTGCGATGCTCACCTTTGGCACGACGATCAATGCCTCGGACCACGACCACCGCAAATCCGCGATCACCGTTACGACTATTGACTTGGGAATGATGGACAACCACTCGACGTGGCCGACCGCGATCAATGATAGCGGCGCAATCGTTGGAAGCGGTTTCTCCTCTGTGTCCGGTAAGACCGTGCCATTCGTGTGGACGCGCGCCCACGGATTCAAGAAGTTTCTCGGCGATTTGGACACTCAACAGGAAGGCGCCGCAGTCGACATAAATGACACAGGTCAGATCGTGGGATTCATCTGCCAAAGCGAGTTCGATTGTTCAGGATTTCTCTGGACGCCAAAAAGGGGAATGACGGATCTCGGCTCGTTTTTCCCAGAACAGATTAACGATCGCGGCCAGATTGCAGGAACGTGCAATGACGATCCTTTCTCTGGCCAGCCGGGTCAAGCGTGCTTATGGCAAGACGGCGTCGTCACCGCAATTGGGCCTTTCGGCAGCGTGGCTTTCGGAATCAATAATCATGGAGATGTGGTCGGACAAAGCGGCTCCAGTGCATTTGAATGGACGTTAAGGAATGGCCTCGCGGAACTGGTCGGCCAAGGGATTACGTCGGCTGACGGGATTAACAACCGCCGCGAAATCATCGGTAACCTTTGCTGCGTTGACCCGTCTGCCGTCGACGAGCGTGGAATTGTCTGGTTCGACCGAGACAGGTTTCGCTTATTTCCGATCGGAACGGTTCTCGTTCGCATCAATGATCGCGGCGAAATAATCGGGCGGCGTGGCGGGAATCCGTCGTGGCAAGCGTTTGTTAGTACTGACGGACGGCACATAACAGACTTGGGGATCGGCGTGCCGGTCGGGATCAATAACAAATCGCAAATCGTTGCGTACCGGGACACGCCTGAGGGAACGCACGTCATTATGTGGGTCGTGCATCGTCGAGACCACTAACAATCGGAACTATTCTTGTGCTTGATCCGATTTCGTGGACACTTTTTGAAACTGGATTAGTACAATACCGAGTACCATATCGAGGACGTCTGGGACGCCGAAGATCTACTGAGATTTCGATGGTGCCAAAAGGTAGTCGACTTCAGGGTCTTCCCGGCCGCTGAAGTGCGGCGACTCCGGTATTTCCGGTTGCACTGAGGCGCTTCGCCAGCCGCAGAACCAACGCCTACCGCCCCCATCAGCCGGTCGTCCAAACGGCCGGTCCTGCGAAATGGGGGTTTCTCGATCGAGTTCCACGTCTACAGAGATGCACAGAACCTGTATCGTTGGCGCCTGCTTGCCGGTAACAACCGCATCATTGCGGATTCCGGTGAGTCGTACTACAACAAGAGCGATTGTCTCTCGGCAATCCGGCTGGTCGCGGCGTCAGGGCAGGCTCCGGTGCGGGATCTTACGCAGACGGCTCGATCCTGGTAACGGTTCGCGGGAGCTGGGACGAATTCCGCCCTGGCTCCTATTTCCCTGTGAGCATGTTGTGGCGTCCCGTCCGTCCTGGCTGTCCCAACACTTCCCTACCGGTACGATGATAGGAGAACTCTTATTAGTACAGAATGGATGATATATCCAAGACGCCCGAGACGCTTGAGCCGGCAACGCCCGAAACCTGACGACGACCATCGCGAAGAACCGGAAGGTCTTGGGCTCGCTCGCCTTTCCGAAGGGGACGCTCCTGAGCGCGGCTGATGAGCATCGACGGCCCACACCCACCGGTCCGGGAAGGTTCGAATTCCACGGGGCGTTTGAGCTACGCGCGCTGCCTGTCGCAGAGGCTCAAGGTGGCCCGGCTGCAGCGACGATGAGTGCCGCCCCTGTCGTCCTCACGGCCAGTGCGTCGACGTGAGCATCGACAACCCCGGTAGGTTCGGGCATAACCACCATCGCCGAAGCTCATAATCGCGGCTATTGAGCCGCCAAGGTAATTTCGACCCTGATGTGAACGGGATGAGGCAGGTCGCCGCTCGCCTTCACGCCGCTCGTTGTTTCGTACGGTGGATCCAGCCGGCGATCACCGGAATGACTTGCGGGTCTTCGTGGATCCACGCATGCGCGAAGCGCGGTACGTCGTTCCTGGGAAGCCGTTCGACCGTCCCTCCTCCAACCGGCCCGGTCTCGACCGTCGCATCAAGTCAGAAGGACGTCATCGCAAGGTCCCGGCCGTAGAAGAACAGCGCGATCGTCTCCGGCCATGAATCCGATCAAAGCCATGACTAACATGATGGCCACGAATGTAATGGCTACAGGGATGGAGGATTGTGCCTAAGACAGCACCGTGATGCTGATCGCCAGGAATAGAAAAATCCACGGGACCGCCACGAATGCAAGCGCCACCCGTCGGTACTCCACCGCGATCCGGGCGCCGATGATGGAGGAGACAAGCGTGACGAAAACCAGCACGTGCATGGTGGCGAGCAAGGTATCGAATGCGTTGCTGTGAGGTCGGTAACGCGCGTTGCCGTTGAGGGCGGAGAACAGCAAGAACAAGAAATAGGAGGGAAGGCCCAATAGAGCAAACACGGTGTGGATGGCGACGACCCGTCGCGTGCGCAGCTCAACATTCGCTTCATCAGTGATCACAATGTCACCCCATCCTGGGTATGAGCGATTGCCGAATGCCATTCAATCTGGGTCTGCCACGGCGAGCTGTTGCAATGCGTTGGTAGCCGGCCGACCGAATGGTAGCAGACCGCGCCGTGCGCGCGATCGGCAATGCGATGCTAAGGGACGGACTCTGTGAAGATTGACGTCAGAGTGGTTCCAAAAATTTTCGTTTTCTTTTGTTGGCCAGGCACTCCCCCGGCCGGGTGGGAAGGAAGTGGCGGCAGACCCACCGTATGTAGGCCGAAAGCGGCATCGAGGGCGTATCGCCAGCCACTTGACCAACGGCACCTACAGGCATACATTTATCCCTGTATGCGCCGGCTCGCCTTTTTCATTCCGCCAGACCTGGACGCCGGTTTGAAGGCCTTAAAAGCACAACATGGGACGCCCGAGGCCGAGACCATCCGGCGTGCGTTAGCTGCGTATCTGGCTGAAAAAGGCGCCTTGCCGAAGGGAGGAACCAAGACCAAAAAGCGGTAGTCCAAAGAGCGGGACGCCCGCAGGCGGCAACCTGCGAACGCCCCTAACCGGCAACCAACCCTATCTTGGCTGACGGCTCCTGCGATCGTAGCAGGCCCGTTGGCCCTCCACTAGGAGGGACCATGACCACGTCCTTTGCAGACCTACTCCGCTCGGCCGTCACGGAACCGGGCGTCATCTCCAGCGCGTACGGCGCATTCCACAACTACAGTCTTGGGAATCAGCTTCTCGCCTGGGCGCAGTGCGTCGAGCGCCGTATTCAGCCCGGCCCGATCGCCACGTTCATGGGCTGGAAGGGCAAAGGCCGGCACGTCCGGAAGGGCGAGAAGGCCATCACCCTGTGCCAGCCCGTCACGGTTAAGCGCCACGTCGAAGATGCCGAGGGCGAGCACGACGAGCCCTTTACCCGCTTCGTCTACAAGCCGCATTGGTTTGTGCTGGCGCAGACCGAGGGCCAGCCGCTGGCAGACGCTCCCCTGCCGGCCTGGGACCGAGCACGCGCACTCGCAGCCCTCGACGTGGCCGAGGAGCCGTTCACGATGCTGGACGGCAACTGCCAGGGCTATGCCCGGCAGCGCACGATTGCCGTGTCGCCAGTCGCCGCGATGCCCTACAAGACGACGTTCCACGAGCTGGCCCATGTGATGCTCGGGCACACGGCCGAGGGCGATCAGACCGACAGCGACATCACGCCCAGGAACCTGCGGGAATGCGAGGCCGAGGCCGTTGCGATGCTCTGCTGCGCCGCGTTGGACCTGCCCGGCGTCGAGTGCTGCCGGGGCTATATTCAGAGCTGGTGGGGTGCGGGCAATCCGATTCCTGAGCGTTCCGCTCAGCGCATCCTGAAAGTGGCCGACCAGATCCTCAAAGCCGGCACGGACGTGCGGTCATGAAGGCGGCCATCTACGCGAGGGTCTCGACGCTCGACCAGGAGCCCGAGAACCAGCTTGCCGAACTGCGCCGATTCACGGAGGCACGCGGCTGGACGGCTACCGAGTACGTTGACCACGGGGTGAGCGGGGCAAAGGATCGCCGGCCGGCCCTCGATCGGCTGGTGAAGGACGCCAAGCGCAGGCGGTTCGATGTCCTCGTCTGCTGGCGGCTGGATCGGCTCGGGCGGAACCTGAAACACCTGATCACGCTGCTCGATGACGTCCAAGCCCTC
>JADMIO011507092.1_pt1 | contig 23145 bp, 23 predicted proteins | sample 8958161 | NCBI WGS metagenome assembly JADMIO01 (sample SAMN16585339, study PRJNA669376) | soil metagenome | isolation source: Crop rotation soil | place: USA: Cullars Rotation, Alabama | collected 2011 | reverse complement strand
TGTGCTCTTCCGATCTTGACGTCAAGAATCAGACCGGCATCGGCGAACCGGTGCGCGACTGGTTCCCGATCTCCTTCATGGGCAGCTTCACCGACTGGGCCGACGTCACGCACGGCGCCGAGAAGGAATTCGGCCAGCTGACGTGCGGCTGCCACCCGAACTGCGGCGTCGGGATGGCGATCATGATCGACAAGGAAACGAAAGAGGCGGTGCCGGTGACGGCCTTTCTCAAGGCCGAACAGCTCGCCAAAGATGTCGCGGCGGTCAGCGACGCCGGCCGGGGACGGTTCCTGTCGGTCGCCGGCATGGCGCTGGCGCTGGTGCGCAATTACGACTCGTTCAAGTCGCCGACGCACTTCAAGCTCACCGATCTCTTGAAGAAGTTCGACAAGACGTTCGGCGCGACCAAATCGGCCGAGAAGGGCAAGTACGGCCGGGTCGAAGGCGATCGCACCCATCAGGACATCGAGAAACGCCGCGCCGACCGGTGGAACTTCCTCTTCGTCGCGGGCATGTGGTTCCAGGATCTCTTCAACTACGACTTCCGCCGCACCGAGATGTGCATCATCCCGTACGCCACACAGCAGGGTGAGATTTCGTTCTGCGCCTACAACACCGGCATCGGCTGGCGCAACATTATCGAGAAGATGCACATGACGGCGACGCTCACGAAGTGGTACGAGGAACACGGCCGTCACGAGATCTTCGCCGGCGGCAAGGCCGTGGAGCTCAATTCAACCGCGCACTCGCTGAAGCTCAACGAAGAAGCGGTCCGCGCCGGCGCGCAGACCGACCTCGACGACCTGGGCATCGCAAAAAACGCCCGCGAGGAAAAGCTGGCGGCGCGCAAACACAAGACGCCCGAGGAGCTCGCCAAAGAGGCGGCGCACAACGCCGAGATGGCCAAGCTCTACGCCCAGCACGTGCTCAAGGAGCAGCCGACGATCAAGATCCAGGGGTTGGGCGGCAAGAAGAAGTCGTCCCAGCCGGCGGAAGTCCTGCACAAGCCGGTCGTTTAGATCAGCGTTTACGCGGCGCCGGCCGCACGGGTCCCGGCCGATACGCGACCATCACGTTGCTGATGTCGGCGATCGGCCGCCCCGCCTGCGTATAAGTCGCGTTTCCATCCAACCGTTCAACGGTCAGCTTTTCGCCAAGCAGACTCACCTGGTCCTCGGTGTCCGGGATGGCGATTGAGATCGGTTCGAGGCCGGTCGGCGCCACCGCTTTCACGCCGCCCGGTCCCGCGCCCCCGCCTATCCGCTCAATCAGATCGGCCGCCGTACGGAACTCGTTCTGCACGACCGCGCGGCTGATCAACGTGTTGTCCATCATGAGCACGCCGATCGTCGCGGTGTATCGGGTAAACGCGCGTCCGGCTTTCACCTGCTCTTCGGAAAACGTGTGGCGGTTGTGGAGATCGAAGGTCAACGTCACGGGCCCCCGATGCGGCGGCAGCTTGATCAGAATGCCGCCGGCCGGGTCGCGTCCGGTCAGCACGTCGCAGTAGCTCTGGCCGGAGGTGACGCCCGTCCCGAGCGGCGCCGGGCAGACGATCTCGGGGGCCGCTTTCTTGAGCGCCGGCGCAGGCGGCGCTGTGGGCCGGCGCGGCGTCTTCGGAGTTTGCGTCAGAACGGGAGCGGCGAGAGAGACAATGCATGCTGCAACGAACAGCCATCGCATGCTCTCAGTATAGTACGGCTGCGCTACTCGCCTACGCAGGCGAGATCGGCCGCCGAGGCGGCGCCGGAGGTGCTCGCTCCGGCCCGGATCAATTCGAGGAATTCGAGCCGCGTGCGCGTCTTGTCGCGGAAGATGCCGTGCATGGCGCTGGTCACGGCGAACGAATTCTGCTTCTGCACTCCGCGCATCGACATGCACAGATGCGTCGCCTCCATGACGACGGCGACGCCCTGCGGCGCGATCTTTTCGAGGAGGACATCGGCGATCTGGTTCGTGAGCCGCTCCTGCACCTGCAGCCGCCGGGCGAAGATGTCCACGAGCCGGGGAATCTTGCTGAGGCCGATGACTTTCTTGCTCGGAATATACGCGACGTGGCACTTGCCGTAGAACGGCAGCAGGTGATGTTCGCACAGGCTGTAGAAGTCGATGTCCTTGACGATGACCATCTCGCTGTAGTCGACTGTGAACAGCGCGTTGTTGATCACAGAATCGACATCGGCGTCGTAACCGCTCGTGAGAAATTTCAGGGCCTGTTCAACGCGTCGCGGAGTGTTCACCAGCCCTTCGCGTCCCGGATCCTCGCCCAGTTCCACCAGCAGTCGCTTGATCAGATCCTGCATCTGGTTATTGTATATCTGCGCTGTCCAGGCGGGCGCGCAGGAGAACAAGTCAGCGGACGCGCTCTATGCCGATCGCGCCAACCTCGCCAGCGCGCAACGTGCGGCGGATCTGTGGGGCGAAGCGCTAGCCGGCAACCCTCGCGATTTCGCCAGCGCGTGGAAGCTCGCGCGTGCACAATATTGGCTCGGCGGACACCTTCCGAACGCCGATCGAAGCGCCGCGTACGAGCGCGGCATGGCCGCCGGGCGACAGGCGATCGCTATCGATCCGAACGCTCCAGAAGGGCATTTCTGGCTCGCCGCCAACATGGGCGCGCTGGCGGAATCGTCGACGGTCGCCGGACTCAAGTACAGAAAGACCATCAGGATGGAGCTCGAAACAGTCCTGCGTCTCGCTCCTGCATTCCAGCAAGGGTCCGCGGATCGCGCCCTTGGCCGCTGGTATCACAAAGTGCCCCGCCTCTTCGGCGGGAGCCACGCGAAAGCCGAGGAGCATCTCAAGGCGTCGCTCCAATACAACCCCAACAACACGGTCTCTCACTACTTCCTCGCGGAGCTGTACGCCGACGACGGCCGGGTAGCTGAGGCGCGCGCCGAGATCCAAAAAGTCCTCGACGCGCCAGATGATCCTGAATGGCGTCCGGAAGATCGCGACTACCAGGCGAAGGCGCGGCGGCTGCTCTCGAGTCTCAGATAGGTTCCGCGCTACGCATTTTCGGTGTCGATCTGCGCGCGCTGCAGCTTTCCGCTGAAGTCCACATAGATCGCTTTCCACTCCGAGAACACATCGAGCGCCGCGACGCCGGCCTCGCGATGGCCGTTGCCTGTGGCTTTCGTCCCGCCGAACGGCAGGTGAACCTCCGCGCCTATCGTCGGCGCGTTGACGTAGAAGATGCCGGTGTACAAATCGCGCATCGCCGAGAACGCGCGGTTGACGTTCTCCGTGTAAATGGATGCAGACAGCCCGTACTGGACGCCGTTGGCAATCGCAATCGCCTCGTCGAACGACTCGCACGGCATCACCGCGACCACGGGGCCGAAGATCTCCTCCTGCGCGATGCGCATCGTCGGCGTGACGTGAGCAAAGATGGTCGGCTCGTGGAAGAAACCATGGGCGTACTGGCCACTGGTCAGGCTGTGGCCGCCGCAGACCAGCACGGCGCCCTCCCGGCGGCCGATCTCGACATACTTCATGACGGTGCGCAGCTGCGCCTCGCTCACGAGCGGGCCCATCTGGGTGGCCGGATCAAGCCCGTCGCCGACACGCAGGGCCCTCGTCCTGGCGACGAAGCGGTCGAGAAACGATTGATAGACCTTCTGGTGGACGACGACCCGGCTCGCGGCGGTGCACCGCTGCCCGGCAGTGCCAAAGCCGCCCCACAAGCAGCCGTCGACCGCCAGGTCGATGTCAGCGTCATCCATGATCATGATGACGTTCTTTCCGCCCATCTCCAGGTGCGTTTTCTTGAATGACGGCGCCGTCTGCCGCGCCACGGTTCGTCCAACATCGGTCGAACCGGTGAACGACACCACACGCACCTCGTCGTTGACGATCAGAGCTTCCCCTGCTTCGGCGCCGGAACCGGTCACCACGTTCACGACGCCAGGCGGGACGCCGGCTTCCTGGAGAATCTTGACGAAGTTGAGCGCCGACAACGGCGTGAGGCTGGCGGGCTTCAGCACCACGGTGTCGCCGCAGACGAGCGCCGGGGCGACTTTCCAGGACGGGATTGCCATGGGAAAGTTCCAGGGCGTGATGAGGCCGCAGACGCCCACCGGCTGGCGGACGGACATCGCGAACTTGTCCCGCAGCTCTGAGGGAACCGTGTATCCGACCTGACGACGCCCTTCGCCGGCCATGAACAGCGTCATGTCGATCGCTTCCTGCACGTCGCCGCGCGTTTCGTCGAGGATCTTCCCCATCTCGCGCGTCATCTCGCGCGCCAGCTGCTCTTTACGGTCCGCCAGCAGTTGCGCCGCTCGAAAAAGCAGTTCTGCGCGGCGCGGTGCGGGAGTCGCCCGCCAGCCGGGATAGGCGCGCGCCGCCGCGTCGATGGCGCCGTCGACATCGGCGCGGCTCGACTGCTGAAACAGCCCGATTACATCGTCGGAATTCGCGGGATTTCGATTCTCGAAGAACCTGCCGGAACCGGAAGGACGCCACGCGCCGTCTATAAGGTTGTGATAGGTCGTGACGCTGGAAGAGTTTGCGCCTGCGGTGGCCATGCCGTGAGAGTGCCGTACTGTGGACCTTGGCTGCAACACCGTTCGAGCGACACTGCGAAGGCCGTGCGCGCCAACAAGTTGCAGGTCGAGCTCGGATGGCGCCTTCGGGGGTCAACATCGCGAACCGATGGCGGATGGATGACGAAACGTGCGCAAATGGCGGCATTCCCGCCTGTCTTCAGTGGCACGATTCCTGAAGTGAGCACAAGCGTCCGGGGAGACGGACCATGATGATGCCGACCACTACGACGACTACCGGGACCATCGCTCCCACCGACCGCACGATGGCGACGTCGATGAGCCAGAAGGTTGTGATTGTCAACGGCAGCGCCGAAATGCTGGCGCTTCTCGAGACCGTTCTTGACGCCGGTCATTACGATGTCGTCTTTGTCGAATCGAGCGAGCACGCGTATTCGCAAATCAAGCGCGTGCAGCCCAATCTTGTCGTTTTGTGCATGCGGATCGAAGACCGCGGCGGCTTCCAGGTTCTGTCGATGTTGAAGCTGGACGACGAGACCCGCGGCATTCCGGTGTTGACCTATACGACGGAGTTCGAAGGGCAGGAAACGGAGATCGAAGCGCCTGAAGCATCCGACATGGAGCTGTTGACAGCCCCGGTCCCCGCGTTGCCGATGAATTGAGAAATGGTATAGTCGGCCCCGGTGGCCAACCCTAGCAATAAGCGGGATGCCGAGCGCATTCAAATACTTGGCGAACTACATGGCGAGGTGATGGTCTTTCAGCCGATGGTGATCAAAGAGATCGCCCGCGGCGGCTGCCAGGTCGAAACCGGTTTCCCCCTACAACTGGATTCCCTTCACGAATTTCGTCTCACGCTCGGTGATCGCTCCGTCGTCGTCAAAGGGCGGGTCGCCCACTGCAGCATCAGCGACATGGATCAGGAGGTCGTGCTCTATCGGTCCGGCGTTGAATTCATCGAACCTTCCGAGCGGATCTTTTCTGTGATCAGCGATTTCATCAACGCCATCCAGGACGGCCGGCGAGCGCTCTAACGTCAGCGCGTCGGCTGTGTCTCGAGGTGCGCGCCAAAGGAATCCAGGACCGCGCTGGGAATCGAAAACTTCAACGTCACGGTCTTTCCTTCGCCGCCGAGCTCGACCGACTGGATGAGCGTCTGGAATTCCGGGCGGGCGCCGGACTGCAGCTTTCCGAGCGCCAGGAAGCCGCGCACCACCTCCCGCAGATTGTTCGCAGCACCCTCGTCGCGCGTGTCGGCGCGCAGTGCGCCATGGATCTCGCTGTCAACGCGACTGCTGGCTGAAAACCACTCGATTGGGGGAATCTGGCCGACGAGCTGCCGTGGCAGTCGCTGATCGGCTCGCAGCGCATCCAGCCGCCCCACCACCCAGGCATTGCCCGGATCGAGCGCGCGGACCATATTCATGAGCTCGCCGTTCTTGGTCACATTGTCGCCGCTCGTCTGGAGATCGATGGCCGCGCGCACCGCCGGAGCGCTGCCCAGTGCTACGAGTCCCGGCTCGAGGAAGGTCAGCGCCAGCATCTCGCCAGAGTGCCCGGGAGTCTCGCTTTCGAAGATTTGCTTGCCGTTGTAATCCTGAATCTGTGCGCCGTGATCGTGCATCAAGGCCTGGATCTTCACATCGCTGAAGGCGCCGCGCGCGAGCACCAGGCCGGTCGTCTCGCCGCCGGGTGATGTCCGCAGCGAGGCCACGACCCGATCGACGTCCGACTCGATATTGATGCCCGTCTGTTCCTGAAATTGCTCTTGACCGTTTTGGGACTGCGGGGAGATGCGGTGGAGCCGTTGCCGGACATCGGACGCCATGATCTCGTGAACGTCCGCGTAAGCGACCAGCGCAGCGTCCCGTGGAATGTATTTGAGCTCGTCAGGGCCGTCGCGATCGACCAGGAAGCCTCCGGGGACGCCAACGTAGTACGCAAGCAGCCCGGTGCCAAGCCCCACAGCCAGGACGAGCAGCGAAGTAATTACGAAATACCGGGTCTTGGTCGTCATCGGCAAAGCTCCCCTAGGTTATACGAGACATCGGGACTTATTGTTCGAGCACATACTCCCGACGCTCCACGGTCCACGTGGCGAGCCACAACCCCAGCGCGACAATAACGGCGAGCCCGACTAGGCTCGTCGGAATGGACGGCGTTTCGCGGAAGATCCTGAGAAGGGCGAACGCGGGGCTGTCGGGCGGCATCTCGTGCCTGACCAGCGCCTGTAGATAGTACGAGACGGTCAGCCGCTTCAGATACCCAGGAGCGATCGTCACGGCCGGCTCCCACCCAAACGCAAACAGGAGGCCGACAAGGAGAGGGCGCTTCACGCGCGCGCCGACGAACGCGAAAACGGCTCCGTAGGCCGCGAGGCCCAGCGCAAGCATGGCGAGATCTGTCAGGAGGGTCGGGAACATTTCGGCGATCGTCCGGCCGCGGCCCAACGAAACTATGACGAAAAACACGATTACCACCGACGGCAGAAGGAGCAGCATGGTGCAGACGAGATACGCCATGTACTTCCCAATGATGACGGCGCCGCGCTGAATGGGGCGTGTGAAAAGGTAGGTCAGGGTCTTGTCCTCGACCTCGTCGGCGATGAGCGAGGCGCCATAGAACACGCCGAGCAATGGAACAAGGAACCTGACGTAGAAGAGCCAGATCATCATGCCGTACAACATCGCGCCGGCCGGACGCGGGCGGTTGAACGTGAACAGGACTCCGGCGAGTTCGGCCAAGCGGAGGCCAACGGCTAGCGCCACCGGGCCGCCAACCACAAGGGCGAGGAACACCGATCGGCGCGACCACAACATCAGACCGAGCGATAGATCGAAGATGTGGGTCGCGGAGCTCCAGAGGGTCAACCGCGCACGAGTAGCGCCGTTCGCGACGGTCACGCTTTCACCAGATACTGAAACACCGCCTGGAGGTTGTCGTCGGGCGAAGTGACTTCGTGAATCACGCCCAGCTCGCCGGATGCGGCGAGCGCTGTCAGCCGCGCATAAAACACATCCGGCCTCGACGTCTCGACGACCAGCGCGTCTTCCTCGAGTTTCAGGCTGCGGACATCGTCGTGGGCCAGGAATTCGCGCGCGAGCGATCGCGTCCGCTCCGCTCGAATGTAGACCGTGTGCGGATGCTCGTCGATCAAATCACGGATCTGGTGGACGTCGCCTTCCGCCAGAATGCGGCCCTGGTTGATCAGCAGGATGTTCGTGGTCATCGATTCGATTTCATGGAGGATGTGACTCGAGACAATGATGCTCTTGCCCTGGCGTCCCCACTCTCTAATCATCCTGATCGTCTTGCGCCGGACCATCGGATCCATCCCCGCGAGCAGCTCCGGATCGTGCGCGAGCGCCTGCGCCATCTTCACCCGTTGCCGCATGCCTTTGCTGTACGCCCCGATTTTCTTATCGGCCGCGTCCGTCAGATCGACGAGGGCCAGGGCGCCCCTGGCTAATCGCTCCGCATCGGCCTCGTCCTCGCCATGGAGGCGGACGAGCGCGGCGACCCACTCCAGCCCGGTCATCCGATCATAAAAAGCGTCCTGTTCCGGGCAGAAGCCTATGCGGGCGTAGATCGCGGGATTACCCCAGATCGGCTCGCCGAGCACCGTAATCGCCCCCTGGCTCGGCTTCAGCTGGCCGGTGACGAGCTTCATGAACGTCGACTTGCCGGCGCCATTGGGCCCGAGAAGGCCCGTGACGCCCCGTGGGACCGTGAGCGTGACATCGTTCAGGCCGATCACCTGGCCGTACCACTTCGAAAGATGATCGGCGACGACGACGGCGTCCTTTGGCGGCCCGGCCGGGACTGGTGAGGCCGTCACGCGATCACCTCGACTGGACGCACTCGACGATCGAGAATCCTGGCGGCGACCGCGACCAGGGCGATGATTGCGAGCAGTGAAATCGGCCAGGGCGTCGAATAGCGAGGCGGAATGCGGAACATGATGTCGCCAAGTTGTTCGAGGTTATTGCCGACCGAGATCCAGGACAGCCGCGACCCACCGGTCACGAATCGGAGCACGCCGTACATCGCGTCGGTGAAAAAGATGAGCCCGGCGTAGAGCACGCCCACGAAGCGGCTGTTGTTCGAAAGCGACGAGAGCGCCAGGATAGCCACCGAGACCACCACGGCTTCAACCGACGAGAGGAGCGTAATGGCCGGAACGAGATAAAGATTGTCTTTGAGAAAAGCCAGGCTGCCGGAAAACGCCGTCTGCACGAGCAGCAGCACGATGGCCGGGAGCCAGGTGACCATCAAGAGAAACGTCATCAGGATGGCCATCTTGCCGAAGACGTAATCGGCCCGCGTGAGCGGCTTCGAGAGGTAAATCTGCAGCGCGTTGGCGCGCCGATCGTTGGCGATCAGGCCGGCGCCGACGCTCACCGTGACGAAAAACACGAACACATTCTGCTGGTTGAGGAACTGTCTGAATGTTTCGGGTGTGGGCGCGATAAACGCCATCTGGGGGAAGTTCGCGGCGGCGTACATCTGCACGGTGCGCACGATGAACGGGAGCCACGACAGGAGCAGCAGCGCGATGAACGCGCGCTTTCCGAGGAACGTGCGCAAGCCTGCGGTCGTGATGACAGCCCAGGCGCGGCCGCGCGGCGCCCGCGAGCCGGTGTATCGGCGGTAGCCCTGATCGTGGATTGGCATGGTCGGCGCCTGTCAGTCCTCCCCAACCGCTTCAGCGAATACATCTTCCAAAGTGGGAACGCTGGGCCGGAGATGCCGCACCTGAGCGCCGGCTCGGGCCGCCGCGGCGAAGAGGTCTCGCGCGCCGTTCTCTCCCGGCACGAACACGCGCATGACGTCTTCGTCCGTCGCGTGACATTCCATCCCGACGGCGGCGAGATCGGCGAGAAATGGCTCGAGCCCGCCTGATGGCGGCTTGACGCGCAGCTCGAAAACGCGGCCCCGGGGCTGCTTGAGCGCCGCGATCGGGCCGGCGGCGGCGATGGCGCCCTTGTCGACGACCACGACGTAATCGCAGGCGTACTCGACATCCGGCAGGAGATGCGACGACAGAATCAGGTTGACCCCTTTGTTGTGGCCGAGGTCGTAAATGAGGCCGAGCATTTCATCGCGGCCTTTGGGGTCCATGCCGTTCGTGGGCTCATCGAGAAACAGCAGGTCGGGATCGTGGACCAGCGCCTGCGCCAGCTTGATGCGCTGCTTCATCCCGGTGGAGTACGTCTCCACGTTCCGGTAGCGCGCCTCGCCGAGGCCAACGTAGAACAGCACTTCGTGCGCGCGCTGCACCGCGTCAACGCGCGAAAGCCCGGCCAGCTCGCCGCAATAGGCTACGAACGACACGGCGTTCATGCCGGGGATATGCGCGTCGCTCTCCGGCGCGTAACCTATTCGAGCGCGCACATCGAGCGCCGCTCGCGTCGCATCGAGGCCGAGGACCTGCATCCGTCCGCGATGGGGCGTGACGAAGCCCAGCAGCGTCTTGATAAGGGTGCTCTTCCCCGCGCCGTTCGGACCGAGTAATCCAACCGACCCCGCTGGAAGAGCCGCCGTCACGCCGTTCAGCGCGGCGTATTCGCCGTAAAGAACGGTGAGATCCTCAAAGGTGACGACGGGAGCGCCGGACAGCGTCACGCGGGCCCCAGACCGCGCAAACCCAGGGCGTCGGCCTCTTCGCGCATGAACGCGATGACGTTCGCGACGTGCTCCTCGAGCGGCAGGCCGAGCAGCTCGGCGCCGGCGCGCAGATCGTCGCGCTTGACGGCGCGGGCGAACGCCTTGTCCTTCATGCGCTTGACCACGGAGCGCGATTCGAGATCGAGCACGCTCTTGCTGGGTCGCACCAGCGCGGCGGCCGTGACGAAGCCGGCCATCTCATCGCAGGCGAACAAGGTCTTTTCCAGCAGGCTCTCGCGCGGCACGCCGCTGTAGTCGGCGTGCGAGAGGATGGCCCGGCGAACCCACAGCGGATAGCCCTGGGCTTCGAGAATCTCGCAGCCGCGAAATGGATGATCGTCGGCGGTCGGCCAGCGCTCGTAGTCGAAGTCGTGGAGGAGGGCGACGACGCCCCAGTCGACGTCGGGCTCGCCAAACTTGCGCGCGTAGCCGCGGACCGCCGCCTCGACGGCGAGCGCGTGCTTCAACAGACTTTCACTCTTCGTGTATTCGTTCAGCAGCCGCCAGGCTGCGTCCCGACTGAGGACACCCTCGGGCACGCGTCAGCCTACTCCCTGTGCGAGTGTCGCGGCGGCCACCCGATCAACCGCCGCTCGACCGCCTTCTCGATTACGCTAATCGTCGCATCCGCGACCCTGTATCGGTCAAGCTCCGAGCGATCGGCCCAGGCCGCTTCTTCGGCGTCCGATGCGCACTGAACGGCGCCGCCAACCGGCCGGCACAGGAAGTCGACGAGGACAAAGTGATAGCGCACGCGGCCATTGGGATCGCGTGTAATGCGATCCAGCACCTCGACGATGGGGCCGACTTCGACGTCGACCTGCGTTTCTTCGAGCACCTCACGGCGAATCGCTTCGGTGAGCGTCTCGCCTACTTCAACGGCGCCGCCCGGCAGGCTCCATTCGCCCTTGAGCGGCTCGTATGCGCGCTTGACGAGCAGCACGCGCTCCCCTTCGAGTACGACGGCGCCGACGCCGACGATAGGACGCTCGGGATAGGACCTCACGCTTCTGGTTCAGAGCGTCAGCGAGGCGTCGGCGTTGAGATCGGCCGGCGCGGTAATCCCCGCTCGGAATTTGCGCAGGCCGGCCGCCGCGATCATGGCGGCGTTGTCGGTGGATAGCCTGAGCGATGGGAGAAACGTCGGAATCTCGCGCAGCCGGCCATGCTCCTCCAGTTCGGCCCGGAGGCGGCTGTTCGCCGAGACGCCGCCCGAAATGCCGATGCTTCTGGCCTGATGCCGCCGCGCCGCGTCGAACAGTCGATCGATCAGCGCCGCCACTACGACGCGCTGAAAGCTGGCGCAGACGTCGGCGATTTCGCTTTCCGATAAACCGGACCGCTCCCCTTGCTGCGCACGGACGTATCGCAACACCGCCGTCTTCAGTCCGCTGAAGCTGAAGTCGAGATCGCCTTTCAGCGCCGGGGCGTTTCGATCTGCGTGTGTCAGCCGCGTGGTCGGCAACGCGACCGCGCGATCGTTCCCGCCGGCGGCGAGGCGATCGACGATGGGCCCGCCAGGATAACCGAGGCCGAGCAGCTTGGCGACCTTGTCGTAGGCCTCCCCGGCCGCATCGTCTCGCGTCCGGCTGAGCAGCTCGTGCCGGCCCGGTTCAGCGACGAGATACAGACTGGTGTGCCCGCCCGACACGACGAGGACGACGGCCGGCAGCGGCATCTCCCCGTTCTGCAGGACGAGCGATTCGATGTGCCCGGCCAGATGATGCACGGCGACGACCGGCAACCGCGCGGCGGCGGCCGACGCCTTTGCGAACGCGACGCCGACGAGCAGCGACCCAACCAAGCCGGGGCCCTGCGTCACCGCGACCGCGCCGAGATCGGCCCATGTGGCGGCCGCGTCGGCGAGCGCCTTCTCGGTGACGCCGCAGATGTCGCGGATATGCTGGCGCGAGGCCAGTTCGGGGACGACGCCTCCCCATTCGCGATGAATCGGCGCCTGCGATGCGATCACGTTGGAACGAATCGCCCAGGGACGCGCGAGATCGCCCGTTTCTTCGACGATGGCCGCCGAGGTTTCATCGCAGGATGTCTCGATACCGAGGATGAGCATGGGTTCAGTGGTTCGCTTCATGAAGCCGGCGCTGTTTCGGCGTCGAATGCGGCGCGAATCGATTCGATGTACGGCGCGCGCACAATTCCTCGTTCGGTGATGATGCCGCTGATCAGTTGGTGCGGCGTCACGTCGAACGCGGGATTCCAGATGAGGGCGCCGTCGGCGGCGAGCTGCGTTCCGGCCATGTGCGTCACCTCCTTGGCGTTGCGCTCTTCGATAGGAATACGTGACCCGTCTGGCGTGTTCAGGTCGATCGTCGAGAGCGGGGCCGCGACGTAGAACGGAATTTTATGCTCGCGCGCGAGCACCGCCACGGTGTACGTGCCGATCTTGTTCGCGGTGTCGCCGTTGGCCGCAATGCGATCGGCGCCGACGACGACGAAGTTGACGCCTCCCTGACGCATCAGCGATCCCGCCATGTTGTCGGTGATGACCGTCGTTTCGATGCCGTCGCGCACGAGCTCCCATGCGGTGAGACGCGCCCCCTGCAGGAACGGCCGCGTCTCGTCGGCGAACACCCTCACGTGCTTGCCCGCCTCGACCGCTCCGCGGATGACGCCGAGCGCGGTGCCGTATCCAGCCGTGGCCAGCGCGCCCGCATTGCAGTGGGTGAGGATTTTGGCGTCGGCCGGTACGACCTCTGCGCCGAAGGCGCCCATCGCCCGGCAGCTCGCGACGTCCTCGTCGTGGATGGCCTGCGCTTCCAGGTCGAGCCGCTCCTGAATCTGCTCCACTGACGCGCCCGCCTCGGCCGCCGCCGCGAACGCTCGTTTGAGCCGCTCGATCGCCCAGAACAGATTGACCGCGGTCGGGCGCGTGCCGGCCATCAACTCGCAGGTCTTGTAGAACTCAGCGGCGAACTTCTGGGTGCCGGTCGCCGCGCTCTTCCGCATCCCGAGCGCAATCCCGAGTGCAGCCGCGACCCCAATCGCCGGCGCGCCGCGGATCACCATCGTCTTGATGGCCCTGGCGACCTCGGCCGCCGTACGGCAGCGCACATAGGTCTCATGAGCGGGCAGCTTGCGCTGATCGATCATGACGATCGCGTCTTCTTCACGCACGACGGTCGGGAGCATGGGGGAATTGTACAGGCTTCGGGCTCCGGGCTCCGGGCTCCGGGCTCCGGGCCTAGAGGAGCCGCGCGTCGAAGGGAAGCGGGAGAAGGTCCTTCAGCTGGTGCGTGCCGGTGGCGCCGTTCAGATTGGCGAGTTGCACTTCGAGATTGCCGCCAAACTCCCACAGGATTTGTCGGCACGCGCCGCACGGCGGTGTGGGGGCCTCGGCGTCGGCGACAATGGCGATGCGGGTGAACATCCGATGGCCCTCGGACAGCGCCTTGAACATGGCGACGCGTTCGGCGCACGTCGTGAGTCCGAAGGTGGCGTTTTCGATGTTGCAGCCGGTGACGACGAGGCCGTCGGCGGTTTCGAGCGCAGCGCCGACTTTGAAGTGCGAAAAGGCGGCGTCGGCATGTTCGCGCGCGCGACGCGCCGCGGCGATCAAATCGATGCGGCCAGGGTGCTGCTGCAATCGGCGGGGCCCAAGCCGGCGATCCGGCCCCTTGCGCCGCTCCCCTTCCTCCCGGCCCTCATTCTGGATGCGGCGGTCGAAGCCGGTTCGGCGATCAGCCTCGATGTGAGTCCGCCGATCGTCGAGCATCAAACGCAGCGGATCCGCCGGCCGGGCGCCGTTGACGATGTGGGTCATGCGAGCGAGTTGATACAGCTTGGCGGTCAGGCTCTGCGCCTCGGGGTCCGCGTGGCACGCAGCCGCCGCCGCGGCGTCGTTCCATCGGCGGACGGAATAGAAGCGGAGCGGACGGGCTTCATCGCGAATCAGTTCGGAGATTCCGTACTTCTTGCGGACAAGCAGCGCCCCGAGCTGGCCGGCGAGGGCGACGAACTCGGGCTCCCTTCCATCGGCGACGTCGACGAGCGTGACGGAAAGGCGGTTTCGATCAGAGCTGTCCAACGGATCCCTCCTAGGCGTCACGAGACGCTACGCGCGGACGCGATCGCTTGTAATTATCGGACTGGCCTTGGTGTTTCATGACGGGCCACGGTGTGAAATCCTGGGCAACGACTGGTTCACGTGAGCAGAAACCCGGCGATGGTGGCCGTCATGAAATTTGCCAGCGTCCCGGCGAACATCGCACGCAGCCCGAGCCGCGCCAGATCGTGACGGCGGTTGGGCGCCAGCGCGCCGATGCCGCCAATCTGGATGCCGATCGACCCGAGATTGGCGAAGCCGCACAATGCGAAGGTCGCGATCGTGAACGACCGGGGATCGAGGGTGGCCTTCAGGGGACCGAGCTGCGAATAGGCGACAAACTCGTTGAGGACCATCCGCGTGCCGAGCAGGCTGCCGATCGTCGGCGCGTCGCGCCAGGGAATCCCCATGCTCCACGCCACCGGCGCCAGCGCCCAGCCGAAGATCTGCTGGAGGCTGAGGTGCACGACGCCGAGCAGCGCATTGGTCAACGCGATGAGCGCGATGAACGAAATGAGCATCGCCCCGACGTTCAGGGCGAGCATCAGTCCTTCCCCGGTTCCCCGCGCCGCCGCGTCGATGACGTTGACATCAGTCCGGGGCGCATCGAGGGTCACGGTCCCCATGGTCTTGGGAAGACCGGTCTCGGGCACGAGCAGTTTGGCGATGACCAGTGTCCCCGGCGCCGTCATGATCACCGCCGCGAGCAGGTGGCGGGCTTCCACACCGAACAGCAGGTACGCCGCCATCATCCCGCCGGACACGTGCGCCATGCCGCAGGTCATGATGGTCATCAACTCGGATTCGGTCAGCTCCGGCAGGTACGGGCGGATGGTCAGCGGCGCCTCGGTCATGCCCATGAAGACGCTGGCCGCGATGTTGAGCGATTCCGCGCCGCTCGCGCGCATCATCCGATGCATCAGCGTCGCGAACAGGCGCACGAGGATCTGCATCACGCCGAGGTGATACAGAATCGCCATCAGCGCGGCGACGAAAATAATGATCGGCAGCACCTGGAACGCTATGAGGACGCCCGAGGCCCCGGGGCCCAGCACGCTGGTAATCTGTCCCCACGCGCCGGTGTCGGCCAGAGGACCGAATACGAAGACGGCGCCGACGCCGGCGAAGCTCACCAGACGGTTGAAAGCGCCGCCGAGCGTCGTGAACAAGGCCGCGCCCGCCGTGGTGTCGAGCACGATCAGCGCGAACACGACCTGAAAACACAAACCCCACGCCACCGTGCGAACGTCGATCGCCTGACGATTGGTCGAGAAAATATAGGCCAGGCCGAGAATAACGATCGCGCCCACGAGCGGCTGGGCGCGGTTCGCTCCGAGCTGCGCAGCGATGGCTGCGACGCCGGCCAGACTGCCGGCGGCCGCCAGCACGATGGCCGGACGCGGGGCCGATCGGCGACCGGACGCCGCCACATCGAGCTGTACATTCATCGGGAGAGGAAGTATATCGAGGGGTGGGGCCAGCAGCCACTAGCCACTGGGCGAGCCGGTCCTCCATAATCAGCCGGGGCCTTCTTCGGCCCGCTGAGCCACACGCAGAGATGCCCGACGTTCAGGACACCACGGCGCCGCTTTCACCCGAGGAGTCGGCGCGACTCATCGAGTTTGCGCGCGCCTTCAAGGCGGCCGCCCGTGCGGTGCAGATGTACCCGACTGGCCATCCGGCGATCGGCGCCACGCTGGGACGCATCGCTGAGCTCACGTCGGCGGCGCGGCTGCCCGCCCCGCTTCGGATTACCGTGCTGCCGAACGGCCTCCAGCTCGATGGCCGGGCGCCCGCGCGGCCCGAATCGTCGGTCACCGAGCTCGCGGAACTGCTGCACAGCCACGTCATCGGGTCGATGACGGTCAACGCCGGCGGCGACGTCGAAGCTTGGCGCAATTTTCTGCTGCTGCTCGGGCGACCGCCGGACACGCTGCGAGCCGAGGGCGGCATCGCTCGCGCCTGGTCCACCACCGCCGGGCGACACCTCGAGCTGCGCGAAATTGATTACGCTCAGGTGCTCCGCGACAAGAAGGCGGGAATGGAGGCGGCGTGGGACCGCATTATCGCGAATTGTTTGCAGGGGGGCATCGATCTCGATGACGAAGCGATTCGGGAATTGCTCGAAGCCGCGAGCGACGCCGAACGGCTCGCCGAGTTGGTGACCGAACTCGAAGCTCGGGTCGGCGCCAGCGCCGAAGGCGGAGTGGATGCTCCGGCCGTGGCCGTCCTGCGGCTGCTCCAGCGCATCGTTGAAGCTGTTTCAAAGGGCGAACCGGACGCCCTCGAAGCTGTGCTGCGCAACATGGCGGGGGCGGTTGGCTGCCTGACGCCCGACACGCTCATCGACCTGCTGTCCAAACGGGGAGAAGCCGGCGACGATCCCAAGCTGATGAACGCGCTCGTCACCCGGATGTCGGATAAGAGCATCGCGCAGTTCGTTTCACGCAACGTGGCGGAGGCGCCGACATCCACGGATCGCCTGGCGGTCGCCTTCCAGGCGCTCGTCAAGGAAAAAGAAGACCGCGCGCGGCTGCTGTCGCTCGCCCATAAGGATCTTGCCGATTCGCCGCTTGGCAGCACGGAGGGCTTCGAGGGCGTCTGGAATCACGTGGCGGAAAAGCTGCTTACGTCGTACAGCGACAAGTCATTCGTATCGGACGAGTATGGACGCGAGCTCTCGAGCGCCGGCAGCCGGGCGATTGATCTCGAGCAGGCGAGCGAAGACCCGCCGGAGCGCATCAACGCGTGGCTTTCGACGGTCGAGACGACGGTGCTGCGGAGCCTCGATTTGACGCTGGTCCTCGACCTGCTCCGGATTGAAGAGGACGACGAGCGCTGGCGCGAATTGATTACCCCCGTCGTCGCGCTCATTGAGGACCTGTTGCTCGTCGGCGACTTCGAATCGGCGGCCAGACTCGTCGAGGTGTTGACGAAAACTGCGGCGGCCAACGCGTCGCCCAAGCGCCGGCAGCTGGCGGTGACCGGCATCGACATGATGGTCGCGGGGCCGATGATGCGGAACATCGGAACCCACCTGCCGACGATTGACGAGGCCGCGTTCGAGCAGGTGAAAGCCCTCTGTCTCTCGCTCGGCGAAGTCGTCGTCAAACCGCTCGCCGAGGCGCTCTCCACCGAAGAGCGCGCGCGGCCGCGCCAGCGGCTGACGGCGATTCTCGTCGCTTTCGGCGCTGTCGGCAAGCGCACCGCCGAGCGGCTGAAGGGATCGCCAAATCCCGCCGTGCGCCGGACCGCGATCTATCTGCTGCGTGAGTTCGGCGGCAGCGATGCGCTCCCCGATCTGACGGAGCTGCTCGACGACAGCGAGCCGCAGGTGCAACGCGAGGCGGTCCGCGCCATCATCAACATCGGGACCGAACAGTCGTACGCGGTGCTCGAGAAGGCGCTGGCCAGCGGGACGGGGCGGACACGGATGGCCATCATGGAGGCGGTGATCGGTCTGCGTGACGAGCGAGCGACCCCGCTTTTTATCTACATCGTCCGACACGTCAGCCATCGGGGCCCGCTCGTCGACGTGTACCGCCGCGCCATCGAATCGCTTGGAACGCTGGCCAATCCGGAAGCCGTGGAGACGCTGAAAGAAGCGCTGTACCGCGGCGAATGGTGGGCGCCGGGCCGCAACAAAGCGCTGCGATCCGCGGCCGCGTACGCGTTGGCGCGCATAGGGACCGCGGATGCGGTGGCGGCGCTCAACGAGGCGATCGCCAGCGGGCCCCGAGGCGCGCGCGCCGCGGCCAGGGCGCACCTGAACACGCCGCGCGCACGAACGCGCGAGAAAGCGGAGCGGCATTGACGAACCCGCGGCTCCAACTCGGCGACGAATTGCTCCGCCGTCTCGCCGCCGCGCTGCGGTCCGGGCAGCTGTATTCGCGCGGCCATCCGATCATCACGCGGAACCTCGAGGCGCTGTCGGCCGCCATTCAACTGCTGCACGGCCTCGAGCCGACGGTGGTCATCGGCCTCATCGGCGACGAAGTGGTCGTCGATGACACGCCGATGGCGAAGGCCGACGCAATAGGTCCGTTGATTCGACGCCTGCAACAGAGCGGCGTCGAGCGGATCGCCATCGACCGCGGCGTCACCCGTGACGAAATCACGGCGTTTCTCGACGCCGTCGCGTCGCTCGAACGGCGCGGATCCGACGATACGGCGGCCGCGATGCCGGACTTTCCTCACATCCGCGTCGGCCGCATGACCATCGAGCAGCGCGTCGAAAGTTCGGTGGCGGACATGGCCGCCATCAAGCGGCTGTACGGCGACGCTGTGTCGGTCGCCTCGAGCATCTGGGAAAGCGCCGGAGCGGAAGGCCATCCGGACGCGACAATGGCGCGGACGATGGTGGATGGTTTGGCGGAAGCGGTCGCCCAGAACCGTACGGCGCTCCTGGCGCTGACGACGCTGAAGAACTACGACAATTACACCTTCACCCACATGGTGAATGTGTCGATCCTCACCATGGGTCAGGCGCGCGCGCTCGGGATCGATGGGCCGTTGCTGCGTGAATTCGGGCTTGCCGCATTGATGCATGACATCGGCAAGGTTCGGACGCCGCTCGAGGTGCTGAACAAGCCCGACAAACTCACCGACAGCGAGTTCACCATCATGAAGCGGCACGTCGTCGACGGCGCCGAGATGCTGCGGACGACGCCCGACATGCCGGCGCTCGCTCCGGTCATGGCCTTCGAGCATCATCTGCGGACCGACGGCACGGGGTACCCTCACGGGGTCACGCGGCCGTCGCTGAACGTCGGCACGATGCTCTGCAGCATCGCCGACGTGTACGACGCCATGAGATCGCAGCGCAAGTACCAGCAAGCCTTTCCGTCGGATCGCATCCTCGAGGTGATGAAGCGAAACGACGGGAAACAGTTCGACCAGCACCTGGTGCGCCGATTTACGCAACTGCTCGGGATCTATCCGGTCGGCAACATGGTGCGGCTCAGCACCGGCGAGGTGGCTGTTGTCATCAAGATCAACGCGGCCGATCCGGTGCGTCCGCAGGTTCGGGTGCTGTTCGACCCGAAAGGCAACCGCCTGACCATCGCGACCGACCTGAATCTCTGGGAGGCGACCGATCCCGCGCACGCCAGGTCGATTGTCGCCTCGCTGGATCCCGCGGACTACCAGCTCGATCCGCTGATGCTTATCTAGGCATGGCGCCCGTTCCTTTTATGGCGCGAGTGTTTTCCGCGGTGCGAAAGATTCCGCCCGGACGCGTGGCGACGTATGGGGACATCGCCAGGCTGGCGGGGCGTCCGCGCGCGGCGCGAGCGGTCGGCAACATCATGCGCGCGTGCAGCAGGCCCGATGTCCCGTGCCACAGGGTGATTGCGGCCGGCGGCCGGGTGGGCGGTTACGGCGGCTCTGAAGCGCTGAAGCGCGCGCTCCTCGTCGCCGAGGGCATCCCGGTTGTCGCCGGACGCGTGCGGGATTTGCGGCGGGTCCTATGGCCAAATGGACGGTTTCGTTACAGCCGATGATCGACTTGTCTGGCCGTTCCCACTTTCTTCACGCGTTTCGCCGAATCCCGGCTTAACCCGGCTGTGGCACTCGCTTTGCTCATTCCTCCGGTATAATTGACACATATTTGAGCTCAGCCGTTTCCGGAGGAATGCAATGACAAAACAGTTTCTTTTTATAACGACCCTGGCAGCCGCCCTGGGTGCGGGACCTGCGCAGGCGCAGCAAGGCGCCGGGGCCGGACATACCGCCCCCAAAGCACAGCCGAGCACAGCCGCCGACGCCACCGTGCCGGCCGGCGAAATGGCGCTTGGATCTGTGAGCTTGCCGCGGGCTCTGAAGGCCGACGGCAAGCCGCTGCCCGCAGGGACATATCAGGTTCGACTGACCGGCCAGCAGGCATCGCCCGACGCCATCGGACAGACACAGTCCGCGGAGCGCTGGGTGGAGTTCGTGCGAGGCGGAAAAGTCGTCGGGCGCGAGGTGGTGACCATCGTCCCGCAATCGGAAATCGCGCTCGTCCAGAAGGACACGCCGCCGGGCAAAAACAGCTCGAAGGTCCAAACGCTCAAGGGCGGCGACTACGTGCGCGTCTGGATTAATCGCGGCGGGAACTACTATCTGATTCACCTGCCGGTGTAAGAACGGTCCTTCTAGACCGCCATCACATCGAACTGCTCGTGGTGGAGATGGACGTCAGCCTTGATGGTGACGTCCTTTCCAATCGACTGCTTTAGATCTTTCACGACGGCGCTTTCCTCTTCTTTCAAGGCGCGCGCGATATCAGGGTTGACGCGCAGCAGCAGCCGGCGGCCGTTCAGCTCTCCCCCGGCCTTCTTCACCTCGCTCAGAATCTCATAGCAGATCGTCGAGCTCGATTTGATGACGCCGGTTCCAGAGCAATAGGGACACGGTTCGGTGAGAACGCGCTCGAGGCTCTGCTTCACCCTTTTGCGCGTGATAATCACCAGTCCGAAGTCCGACACCTGCAAGGCCTTTGACGGCGACCGATCCTTCCGCAGCTCCTGCTCCACCGCCTGCAGCACCTTCTGCCGGTTTTTCTTTTCCTCCATGTCGATGAAGTCGAGGACGATGATGCCGCCCAGATCGCGCAGCCGGAGCTGCCGGACTATTTCTTTAACCGCCTCGAGGTTCGTCTTGACGATCGTGTCCTCGAGCCGGCCGCTCGACTTCTTGCCGACATAGCGTCCGGTGTTGACGTCGATCGCGACGAGCGCTTCGGTCTGGTTGATGACGATGGAGCCGCCGGACTTCAACCACACTTTGCTCTTGAGCGCCTTGTCGATTTCGGCCTGCACGCCGTACTCCTCGAAGATCGGATACGGCTTCGAGTACAGCTTCACTTTCGGCGCAAGGTTCGGCATGATGCGCTCGACGAGCTCCAGCGCGCGCTGATAATCCTGCGCGTTGTCGATCCGGATCGCCTGGAATTCCTCGGTCAGCAGATCGCGAAGGAGCTTCCCGACCAGGCTCTGCTCGCGGTACACGACCGCCGGGGCGCGCGACGATTCCATCCGCTGGCGAATCTCCAGCCAGATTTTGTGGAACGCCTCGAGATCGCTGACGATGTCCTCTTTCGGTCTGCCGCCGGCCGCGGTTCGAATGATGACGCCGCCGGTAAAGCCGTGCGCCTCGCGGAACTCCCGCACGATGCCGCGCAGGCGGCTGCGCTCTTCGCGCGACTCGATCTTCCTGGACACGCCGACATGATCGACCGTCGGCATGAAGACGAGAAAGCGCCCGGCCATCGTGACGTGCGAGGTGAGCCGCGCCCCCTTCGTGCCGAGCGGCTCTTTCACGACCTGGACGAGAATCTCCTGGCCTTCTTTCAGTAAGTCTTCAATCTTGGGGTGCGGCTTGGCCTCGTCCCGTCCGCGCGCCTCCTTGCCGTTGCCGCCCTCCTCTTCGCCCGCCTCGAGCTTCTCGAACTCTTCGAGCGTATCGACGACGTCCGCGACGTAAAGGAAGCCGTCGCGCTCGAGCCCGAGGTCGATGAATGAGGATTGCATGCCGGGGAGGACCTTGCTGACCCGGCCCTTGTAGACGTTGCCGACGACTCCTCGTTGGCGCTCGCGCTCGACGAAGATTTCGGCGACGAGATCGTCTTCGAGAATGGCCACCATCGTTTCGTGGCCGTTCGAGGAGATGAGCATCTCCTTGGTCATTTCACGAACTCCTTTAGGCTTCGGGCTTCGGACTTCGGGCTTCAGGTGCGCCTGAAGTCCGGAGCCTGGAGCCCGAATCAGTTCGTGAATCTGCGCATGCGTACGTTCAAAATGAGCCCGAAGCCGGCGAGCGTCGCAATCATCGACGATCCGCCGTAGCTCATGAGCGGCAGCGTGAGCCCTTTGACGGGCGCCAGTCCAGCCGACATGGTGACGTTATAGACCACCTGAAAGGTGAAGCTGGCAAGCACGCCGAGCACGAGGTACGAGCCCAGCCGGTCTTTGGCCAGGCGGGCGGCCTCGAGCGCGCGCAGAATCACGAATAAGTACAAGCCGAGCGCCACCAGGACGCCGGCAAACCCCTGTTCCTCGGCCAGCACCGAGAAAATGAAATCGTTATGGGCGACCGGCAGAAACCGGAGCTGCCCCTGCGTCCCGTTGCGGAAGCCTTTGCCTGTCAGGCCTCCTGATCCCACCGTGATCCGCGCCTGGATTTGCTGGTATCCGGCGCCTTTCGCATCCTGAGAGGGGTCGAGGAACGTTGAGATTCTGGACCGCTGATAGTCCTTGAGCCCGAACTTCCACGCGACCGGCGCCGCGAGAAGCAAGCAGACGATGAGGACGCCGAAGACGCGCATGCGCATCCCGGCGAGAAACGCGACCGCGGCGAACACCGGCAAGAGAGTGACCGCGGTGCCAAGATCCGGCTCCTTGGCGATGAGGGCGAGCGGAATGAGCGTAAGCGCGCCGCCGATGGCCAGATCGCTCCACGCGGGCATCCCGCGATTTTCACCGAAGAATTTGGCGAGGACGAGCGCCACGCCGATTTTCGCGAATTCAGAGGGTTGAAGATTCAGACTGCCGATCGCAATCCAGCGGCGGGCCCCCATCTGGACGGCGCCGAAGAACATCACATAGAGGAGCACGGCGAGCATGCCGACGTAGATCAGATGCGATTTATCCGTGAAGGTGCGGTAATCGACGGTCAGCGTGGCGATCAAGGCGACCAGGCCGAGAACGATGGCGTAGGTCTGCGTAATGTGCAGCCGCGAGACGCCGCGCGTCGGATCGCCGGTCGTGCTGTAGATCATGGCGACGCCGAGGCCGCAGAGCGCGAGCACCGCGAGCAGCAGCGCCCAGTCGATGTGAAAGTACAGACGTCGTTCGAGCATGGCTACGGGCGGACCTGCGGGGCCGCGGGCGCATTATCCGCTATGCGGCTTGGAAGCGCGAGCGGCGG